>Ga0268280_1000115_pt1 | contig 77979 bp, 55 predicted proteins | sample saktaG_9_FD_190139 | JGI IMG/M metagenome (GOLD analysis project Ga0268280, IMG submission 190139) | Saline water microbial communities from Sakinaw Lake, British Columbia, Canada - sak_2011_5_24_40m | ecosystem: Environmental > Aquatic > Non-marine Saline and Alkaline > Saline ...
CCTTGTAAGAGAAATTCAATTGGGCCATACAATTTTGCGCCGCTTGGTTGGGTGACATACGGACTTCCTTCCCATACGGGTTGGTCGTCTGTCGCAATCGGAAGCCACAGCATCTGAAACTCCGCTGACGAATCCGGGGCGAGCGCAATGTTTTTTGCAAAGACCGGAGGCTTCCTCAATGCCCCAAGAGAGAAAGGGACTACGACAATTCTGGGTACGGTACCGAATGCCTGCAGATCAGCATGTCCCTCTACGCTTGCCTCACCTTGTAAAAGATCGTCATACGTATTTATAACACGAATAATAATGATCAGGGGTTCGTTGGAATACCATTCGCCTGTTTCACTGCGATAACAAGAGAGCGTATCTGGTACCTTAATCTCAGTTTCTACACTCAGAACATTTTCCGGCTGTTTCATGCTGGGGAACGGTTCATCACAGCCAAATATTCCTGCCAGAGAAAGTGAGACTATGATTAAGAAAGAATGCTTCATTATAATTCAACCCTGATTCCAAGGCGAGTTCTCCGAGAAGGATCATACGCAGTCAGATCCTCCAGTTCCCCGCCAATTCTTCCCGCTGAATCAACCCATCGAACGTTTTTCGTATTTAAAAGGTTACGTACGTCGACATACACCGTCATGTAGAAAAGAGGCTTTGTACTGATTTTGAATAAGCGCATCAATTTCATGTTCACGAGATTGTAATCCTTCATCCGTGCATTGTTCGGTTCAAATTCCTGTGTCGGATCCTCCGGTGTGAATCCATCCTTCGATGGATAATAGGTATAAGGTCTTCCGCTATGGAACAGCCATGATAATGATATTTTTACTCCCAGTGGAAAATCTGCCATGGCGATCACTTTGACAGTATGGCGTTGGTCCCAACTCAGCGGGTACATCCGTGATGGGACTTCAATTCCCCACTGGTAGTATTGCAAACCGCCGACGGGACTCTCGCTTAACCCTTCCGCGGTCATATAGGTATAGGAGATTGAACCGCTCACGTGTGACGAACGTTCGCTTGATACAGACAATTCAATTCCGCTCGAACGCGAGTATGGATTGTTGACATACTCAGCAAAACCATAGTCACCTGCAACACTACTGTTCGTTGGGACAAAGGTTTTTACGTCTATCTGATTCAACGTTTCTTTATGAAAATACGTTGCCGAGAGCACCAACTCCTTCGATACGGCGTATTTCAGACTCATCTCCCAAGCGCGTGTTTGTTCAGGGCGCAGGTCTGGATTCCCTATTAATATTCCAGATCCCTTTCTGAGGCTTACATTATTCAATCCTGAATACAGATAATCAAAAAGGGGAAACTGGTAGTATATGCCGTAGTTAATAAAGAGATATCCGTTCTCCGCGTACGGTGCGGCGAATCCGATGCGCGGGCTCCACAGTTGCTTGATGCTGGCAGGAACCGATCCAGTAATGTACGTTTCATATTGATTTCCGCCTGTCGGGACCCTTTCTGCAAGGGGACGTTCTGCGCGGGGATCCAAGAAATCATACCGCACACCAAGATTTAATTCCATCCCGTCTCTGCTCAATTCAATCTTATCCTGCAAATATGCGCTCCCCATTCGTGGAAAGTATTCAAAGTCGGTACTGTAGTTCAACATGGGCTTGTCCACAAACGGTTTACCGTAGGGATTTACCTGTGGTTCATACCGCAGGATATCGGAATAAATTTCCTGCATATTCATGTCACCGCCAAACTTAATAAGGTGGTTCTGATTCAGCCGCCATGTGAAATCTACTTTTGTGAGATTATGCACTTGCTTGCGACGTGCCCACCATGAGCGATTGCCGTCAATAATGTAACGAAGGAAAAAATCCCACTGGTAGATCGTTGTATCGGTATGTTCACGTGACCCATTACCGATCGCTGAGTTTACGGTAAACCTGCTTACGCTTGCAATATAGAAGAAGGATGGAGAGATGGAATGATTGATCATGGCTGCTATTCGATATCCATCATCTTGCCGCGGTGGCAATCCATTCAAATGAAATCGCCATGAAAATTCATAGTCATGATATTCTTTGTACGATGCCAATAACTGGACTCCAAGTCTTATACCTGATCCCGCTTGATATTCTGTCTTCGCAAATCCACTGTACGCTCGCACGATAGGCGAAGAGAAAAATTGGCTCAAGTCCTGCCACCAACGTGTATCGGTATGCAGTGCGGTTAAGCTGGCAACATAGGAGAAGTCCGGTGCAAGAGGCCCGTTTGCCTCCAGATCTACTTCATTACGTTTATCAACCTGCTTACCACCAAAGAGGTCGTCCTTCTCAGCGCGGAGTGATACAGTATGCCGATCTGAGCCCCGTTTTGTTACAATGTTGATTACTCCGGAAAGAGCATTGCCATATTCCGGATCAAATCCTCCGGTCTGTACTGTCAAGTCGGCGATAGAGCTTTGCGGCAGATCAATAGCTAATCCGCCTTCAATAAAATTCTGAATCGGGAGACCGTCGAGAAGATACACTACTTCGGTCGTTTTGCCTCCCCGAATATTATTCTCAAGCGTGACACCTGGCGTTAGCCCGATAACATCGGCAAGAGTGGTAACCGGAAGTGTTTCAAATGATTCCGCTCCGATGGTGTGCACACTGCCAGTAACATCCTTCTGGATCGGAGGCCGTTCAGCCATGACCATCATTGGATCTAATGCAACGGCTGTTTGGGTGAGCGAAGCATTGACCGTTGTTTTCAATCCGGCTATCACCCTCACACCCTGCACCACAACGGTCCTGTATCCAAGGATACTGAATCGGATGTCGTACTTGCCCGGAGATAAATTTCCCAGGAAGTACGTTCCGATAAGACTTGTTGCAGAACCTTTTGTTGTGTTCAACAGTATGACGTTTGCGCCAGCCAGCGGCTCGCCTGTTACTTCATCAGTTACTGTCCCTTCAATACTTCCGGTGGTCGAGCTTTGTGCAATACCTTCACAGACCACAAGAGAAGAGACGATGAGTAAGAAAAGAATTCTCTTCACAGGAGTATCTCAATCCATTCGATTAATGATAGACGAATGATAGACCAACGCAATGACCGAGACCAAAACGTCCGAGGTCTCGTGCAGCATAATCGATCGTGATGTTGATATCGGTGAGATTCAGATGGAGACCAACTCCAGTGTTCCATCCAAGCTCATCGTCGTTAAATATATATCCTCCGCGCAGAAAGAGTAAATCATTCCAGGCATACTCTGCTCCAAGAGCGACTTGTTCCTGTGTGTCGGAATACTGAATGAAATTGATCGCTGTTGTCAGTCGTTGTGATTTCAGCGGTTCAAAGAACATGGAGAACAAGTCAAAAGATCCGGCTGCACGGAACGTCAGCGGAAGCTGATTCAATGATGTTTGCACTCCTGCTTTTACGGGCGGTTCATCTAAAGAGAGTGGTGCATATCGGACATCGAGAGACTTTCCTGCGAAACCGTGATCGAAACCAAGATTCAAAACAGTAAAGCCGAGAACCAAACTTCTGTACTCCGTATTGTACCACATACCAGCGTCTGCCGCTACTGTTGAACCGCTGACATCATAGATCCGTTCTTCAATGTACTTCATGGTCATAGCGAACGATAACTGCGGTGTCAGGCGAACGGAACCTGTCATCCCGACTGCAATGCTCCCCGCATCATACACTTCACCTGTTCCTTCCGGTTTGTCGATTGTCGTGATCTCAATGTCCCCCGATGTTAGCCAGATCGAATGAAAACCAATATTCACCCGGTCAGTGATGGGAACTATAATACCGACAAAATTAAGACCGAGATCTGCTGCCCATTTTGTATAATCAGCTTCAACGCTGATGTCATGCATAGGTCCGATAGCCGCAGGATTCCAGGCGAGCGCAGCAGGATCTTCAGCGATGGATGCGTACGCACCCCCCATTGCAGAGGCACGTGCACCAACGCCAATTTTGAGAAATTGCGATCCCGCTGAACCGGCATTCTTAAATGCTTGAGCTGCGGCATCGGTTCCGCAAAGGGCGATTGTGACCACCAATATAAACGATGAACGGTGCATTTTCATTTTCCTAAAACAACAGCAAACTTTTTCGTCACCGAGATTCCATTGTGTGCTTCAATATGAGCAAGCAATAACTGGGACGCGACCGTCTGCCCACCTTCCGTCAAAAGGTTCCACTCCTCACGCGATCCCCCGCTATGACGGATCGTCTTCACCAATCCTAAGGCAACGGTGTAAATACGAATCGTACATTCTTCCGGAAGATAGTTGAAGTACAGAACAGAACGTCCACGCTGTCCTTCATGATGAACAATATAAGGATTGGGAACGATACGGATTTTCTCGAGCATCTGCGTCGTCACTTCAGAGCGCCCTGCTGTTGGAGGTGCTAATGTAAACCGTGCATTCTTTGGAAATGTGCCTTTCATTCCACCTTTCCATGTAAGCATCACTGAGTCACCTGCCTGAAATTCTTTCGTGCCTCCTCTTCCCGGAGAAGACCACGAAAATGATGGACCGGCTTTGCCGGAACCAATACCCCTATTGGGAAAATCGAAAGCAACACGGGAATTGTAAACTTCCAAGAGAGCGCCAAAATCCCATGTTTCGTTGTTGGAGAGTGTTCCGCTGAAATAATATCTTCTTGGTTTACCGTTCAGCGTTGTCGCTAAACCGGATGTTTTTATCCCCTTAGTAACGAAGATGTACTCTGAGTCGGGCAAAGCGGTCCCTGTTGTAAGATCGATTAGGGTAACGGAAAGGTACGAGACATAGCGCCGTAACAGAGCACTGAGAGTGTCAACACCTCCGGACAAAAAGACAAGGCAAAGATGCCGTTCCTGTGTTGTATACGGAGTTATCGTTACAACACCGGTGTAGGCGGCATCGTCATAGAGGATGATTGGGACGTCGGCCTGACCATGCATTTGAGCAGAGACCTTGAATGAATCTGCTAATTGTTCATAACGGTACGTCACTTCAAGATCTGCGGCGCCTATACCGAATATATCTGCTACCCGTGCGGTTCCCTCTTTGATACCTGCAGATAACGTTGAGCCGTGTACTTGCACTATCGGATCAACAACAGCATTCATCGTCAATCCCGCAAGAGTGTCTTGTATTGTCAAGGGAATCGTATAATAGATGCCATTTGTTGAAGCCTCGAGGGAGACAGATAACGTGTGATCGCAAATGCGATTAGCATAGTTTGTTGTACTCGTAGGCACTATCTTTAAAGAAGATACACTGCCTGCATCGCCCGAAAGAAGCAATCCTCCTGCCGGACTTACGGTCGTGTTCTCCGCTTCTGTAGACGGAACGGTTGATGTCTGATTGAGTCCATCAACAAAAGGGGAAGACATCGGATCCATATTCCATGCTAAAACTCCTTCGTCGAATGATTCAATACGATAATAATAACGGACGTTGTTTTTAAGCCCTCCGATATCCGCTCCATGATCGACGTACTCATGAACCAATCCTGAGTCAACTGTCCAACGGCCTAAGAGTTTATAGGGCCCCTCGCTTCGTGTTCCTCTCCAAAGTTGATATCCATAAAAAGCTCTCCCAAGTGAATCCGGGATGATAATATCTGTAGAATGTTCTGCTGCATCGGTCCATTTTAGGAGTATTGCTCTATCGAGCCCTTTTGCTGTCAATTGTGATGGATCGGTAGGCGATGCTTTCTTTAAACCGTGTGCATACATTTTCCTAATCAGGTCGTCAAGTGTAAATAAGTGAGGAAGTGAATCTGCAAACATAAGCGCAACAGAGAAGGTCGTAGTGTCTCCCGCTTTCATGGGAAATGTACTGCATACAGTGTAAAGTCCTGCGTTATTGGAAGCACCTTGATTTTTATCATAAAACCATTCTTTAGGAGGCACAGAGTATTGGCGGTATTTTATAGAATCAGGTGCGGTAAAGGTGTACAGACTATTTATGCTGTCAATCTTGATGTATTCCAACTGATTCGAATTGATTGCACGAATCATAGTTGAAGATTGTCCGGAATAAGATCTTGGTGTGGCAAGATATGATACTCCAATCGTAGGTGGTGTCGGCGTCGCCCTCCACGAACGGGAAAGGTTTGGGTCATACTGAGGTAATTGGATACCTATTCGATCACCGATTTTATTTTGAATAAAACGATAATCTGTAGGGACTAAATATGCAGTACTAGATTCTGACCTACCTATCGGAATTCCTGTCCCGAATCCAATATAGCAACTGTCCAATTTGACGCCCGATTTATTCAGTATCTCGTATTCGAACACAACCACACGATCGAGTGGTTTTGAACCCCATGTAGAAACATATAAGCGAACCTCTATTCCTAATGGATGTCTTACATCGCCTATAGGTAGATTCTTTCTGCCTGCTCGTGAATCTGTATCCTTAAAAATAGTAAAGAGGTCTTCCTCAGATGTATAGACAGGGGGATAGAACCGGCGTTCAAGTGGATCTGCAATATATTTTCTCTTGCCATTTACTTCTCTGATCGGATAATCGTTGTAGTTGGCTCCGGAAATGTCATTACCGGTACTGTCATAATCCAGGCTGGAATACACGATATAATCGTTGTTCAGTATATATCGACTGCCGGGAAGAGCGGCGAGAGAATCATAGCCAGCATATGGATCACCAATTCTTCCCGGCACAGTCTGTGCAAAAGGCCCTTGAATATCTGCCTTCACAACATCTTGAAAATTTGCGCCGGATACAGAAGCGACACCACTCTTTTTTGCCAGAAAAATAAAGCCTTTATTCCCAGTTTGAGGAATCAGGTGAAAAGATCCTCTGGGCCAATATCCTATTGGTAGATGACTAAAATATTTTGTATACACATATCCATCTGCGTATAATCCGCCGGCGCTTGCTATGCCGAATTCAAAACTGCTGAGCCGGCTGACACGATAGAATACGTCGGATCCGGAAAATTGGGCTGAAAGGGTGTTTATAAATAGGGCAAAGACAATGAAAAGAAGGATAATATTTTTGAAGACTCTCTGCCACAAGCTATTTTTAATAACTACACAATGCATTTTCAGCAAGGGCAACCATCTACACAACAAAAATTGAAAAAATAGTCTTCACATGTAATTCCCTCATAATAGCTAGGTCTACCTTGACACCATGCAGTGAGATTGCAAGTTTTTTCAGGAGAAGAAGAGCAAACTCCACCTGTTATGCACTCGCTATGGCAATCGTTGATTGCATATGCACTTTCATAGAAACCAACCAACATAACAAATGCTATGCAGGTAACGAACAATATTGATAAGATGTTTTTCATAACGACCTCCTATAATATTGTGAATGAATATTGTTAATTATTGTCGATATGGAATCGACATCTTTTTCTGAAAGTATTCCTGAATAATTCCGCAATATTTTAAAATCTTTGGATATGATAATTGTTTGTGGAACTGCGTGCGGTTTAAATATTCTTAGAAAAGCTGAATCCAGAGGGTTATAACATACGGCTTTTAAACCATACTGTTGGACATATTGGGCAGTTGTTTCCTTTTTATGAATTGAAACAGCTACAATATCAATTGAATCTCCTTTCAATCGTTCGTTCAGATAGTTCCATTTTTCAATGTTGTCTCTGCAGTAAGGACACTTTGTGTGAAAAATAAACACTAGGGAAAGGGCATGTCGTGATGTGTCTGGAAATTTTTTTGATAATCCAGAAAGGGTAACTAAATCTACAACCTGGATAGAGTCCCCCTGTTTGAGAATTCTATTATGAAAATCTTCACCACCTTTTTTTAAGGTTCTAATTTCTCCAATTAGAAAAACAACTTCAAATGTAAGCACAATAAGAATACAGTGAAGTATGAGTTGGTAAAGTGTAACCTTCCGACCGAATAATTTTATATTCATTTGACATCCTTTCTACCTTCATGAGAAAAGACCATAATTGAGATGATTATGAATATCCCGTTTCGAAGGAAAAAAGTTGTATCCACAGGGGACGAGATTAATGTACCAAAACAACCGCAATCGTCTGGTGCCTTACCAAGAAAAAGCTGATTTGCCATCACAAGAGTGAAAAGGATGAAAAGGAGTGTGGCTGCTATTGAAGAATATTTAAGAAATATTCCTAAGACAAAAGAAAAGGCCACAACGAGTTCGATTGATATTACACCTATTGCAACAAGGGTACTAACGAATTGAGAAAGAGGAAAAATTGTTTGTACAGTCGCTATAAATGAGCTAAAAGAAATGAATTTACTGACGGAAGAAATGAGAAGAAGGCATCCCAAAAAGATTCGAAAAGAAGGTAAAAGAATTCTTTTAATCGTGACACGAAAATTTTCACTCCCCATTTCCCAGCCCTTTGAAATGTGGAACAAATCTCAAAATCACAAATAAATGTATCCAATTATCTCACTACTGTCAACCAAAGCACTCTCAAATCCATATCGCCTGTCAGAAATCCTCATGCTCTATAGCTTGTCTCCGCTTAGAGTAAACATTTCTGATATCATTCACTTCAATAGCGGGAGCAATCATTTCTTAGGAAATCAAAAAGTTACAGGCTTACTCTCATACATAAAGCACATACCGGAGCATAGCCCAGAAATGGCAAAAACTTCCTGCCATAACGAGTATGTGCCAAAGTTCATGAAAACCGAAGATCCCCGGAACAACGTCAGGCCGCTTCAGGGCATAGATGACTGCGCCAACGCTGTAACAGAGACCGCCGGCTGCTAACCAGATGACACCGCCCAAGGGAATTGCCCGGATAAGGGGATACATGGCGATAATGACCAGCCACCCCATCGTTAAGTATACTAAAGTGTATAACCAGCGTGGCGAATTCATCCAGAAAATTTTTAGGAAGATCCCTGCAATCGCTATTCCCCATATCACACCAAAGAGGCTCCAGCCCCATACACCCCGCAAAGGCACCAGACAGACCGGTGTGTATGTTCCGGCAATCAAAATAAAAATCATAATATGATCGATTCTGCGGAGGATGGAAATACCTTTTGGAGAAAGAGGCAAAAGATGATACATCGAACTTGCTCCGTAAAGAAGGATAAGGCTTGTGCCGAAAATGCCAAATGCCACAATGTGCCATGGCGTTCCTTCTATCGCTGCGTATGTCACAAGGAGAACGAGTGCAGCGATGGAGAGCAATAATCCAACGAAATGCGTCAAACCACTGATGGGATCGCGGAGTTTCCGTAAAAATTGCTGCATGATATCTTTCGAGTTGATGACGGGGAAAATGTAATGACTTTTTCAACGTTATGCTTGTGAAGTTCAATGAGGAGGGGTTTTCTTGCTTGTACATCGTTTTCTGGCTATATTCTTTACAAGACGTTAAAATTTCAATGGAAACCCAATTATGGTAAATCTTACACCGGATCGATTAGAAGAGATTAAAAATGGTTTTGTGGGCAGACGAATTGCCGTTATCGGCGATTTAATGCTTGACAGATATTTTTGGGGTAAAGTCTCGCGAATTTCCCCTGAAGCTCCAGTCCCTGTTGTAGAGATAGAGGATGAATCCACACGATTAGGCGGTGCGGCAAACGTCGCCAATAATATCGCCTCTCTAGGCGGTATTCCGATGATGATTGGCGTCGTCGGAAACGACGCCGGTGCAGAATCGCTAAGAAAGTTGGTTGTTGAAAAAGGATTTCCAACTGATGGGATTGTTGTTGATAGCTCCAGATCGACAACCATAAAGACACGGGTGATTGCACATGGCCAGCACGTTGTACGGATCGATCAGGAAGTAAAAGAGTATCTCAACAACGAGGTCGAGGTACGAGTTCTCGCCAGTCTCAAGAACTGTATTGGATCTTTGGATGGCATCATTCTTGAGGATTATAATAAAGGTGTTTTTACCAAGGGATTGATTCAGTCCATCATTCAGCTGGCCAGGGCACAGAAGAAGGTCATCACCGTCGATCCAAAATTTCTGAACTTCTTTGATTATCAAGGAGTGTCGGTATTCAAACCGAATCGAAAAGAAACAGAAGAAGCTCTTGGGCGCAGATTATTCACCTTGCAGGATATGGAAACCGCAGGACGTGATTTGCTCACCCGGCTTGATGCGGATAATGTCCTGCTCACACTTGGTGAAAAAGGGATGCTGCTTCTTGAGCGGAACGGTTCGGTATCCCATGTGGAAACAAAGGCCAGGCATGTCGCAGATGTCTCCGGTGCGGGTGATACCGTCATTGCCACGCTGACGATGGCATTATCGGCGGGAGCTTCGATCAGGGAGTCTGCTGCACTCGCGAATTACGCCGGCGGGATTGTATGCGGTGAAGTCGGCATCGTTCCGATAGAGCAGGAAATCCTCATTCAAACAATCTTGAAAGATATCAATCACGGAGGCAAGCGTTAATGGGAGAAGTGATCTCACGAAATGACATGGTCAAGGTCCGTGAACAGTTGAAGCGGGAAGGGAAGAAAGTCGTTTTTTCCAATGGCTGTTTCGATATTCTTCATCGCGGACATATAGAGTATCTGACGAAAGCAAAAGCACTCGGTGATGTTCTCTTGATCGGGATGAACACAGATGCCTCCGTGAAACGTCTTAAGGGCCCGAAGCGGCCCGTCGTCGGTCAGGAGGATCGCGCATTCGTTCTTGCCGCGCTTCGGGTGGTTGATTATGTTTGTCTGTTTGACGAAGAAACACCGTACGAACTTATTCAAGCCGTCGTACCGGACGTCCTTGTGAAAGGATCTGATTGGGCAATTGAACAGATTGTCGGGAAAGATATTGTGGAGGCATCCGGTGGTACAGTCCGGAGTATCGACTTTGTTCCTCATCAGTCCACGACGGATATCATCAAAAAAATTGCCAGCGGCGCAGTATGATAAATCGGCACCCCTGGTTCATGCAATAGGATGTAACGATGTAGAGTTTTTCATGTTCTCTCAAATGTTAAAGCGGATCATTCACCGTGCGCAGGTTTTTCAGAATTACATACTATCTTGGCGGCATTCTCCTGTTCGTTCTTATCGCTATTATTGGATATACACAAACCCGTTCATTTAAGACCTTTCTTCGCAATACGATCCTCCAGGAATCGCTCAAGGTCCTCAATGGCGAACTGCAGCTCGGTGTCATCGATGGCAATCTGGTTACCGGATTCCTGGTGCATGATGTAAGTGTGAAGAGCGATACAACAACCTTTTTTTCTGCAGAACGCATTGAACTCAAGTACGATTTATTTGGGTTCTTCTTCAAACGTGTGGCAATCAGTCATGCCCTTTTTGTGAAACCTTACATCCATCTCTATCGAACGCAGGAGGGCATCTGGAATGTCGCACGCCTGATCAAACCGACACCGGCAGATACGGCTCCGTTTGCATGGAATATCAACATCAAGCGAGTGGAATTACGGGACGCCGATGTGCTCTACACAGATTCACTTCTTCTTCAACAGCGGCAAACCGGCGAGCGGGAGTTACCGCCGGATAGTGTCATCGATTATGCACGAGTGCGTCTGCAGGCTTTTTCTTTGGTCGCCTCGATGCACATCGTTGATGGGCTCTTTGCCGGAACCATCAGAGATCTTCAATTCACCTCACAGACTCCCGCCTTCTCGCTGACGCATGCAAGCGGAAATTTTCTTCTGACGAAGTCTGACGTCAGTGCACGGGATGTACGTTTGGAAACCCCGTTTTCACATATTCGGTTGGATGCCGGCCTGAGAGGAGTGGACATCAGACGGGTGACAAGTTTAGAAGAGCTGAAAATGAAATCCGTCGATCTCACACTTTCAGCGGACAACCTCAATACGAAGGAGTTGAAACAGTTTCTCTATCCATCGGTGGATTTTCTTGACCGTGAAATAAAACTGCGGTTGACGGTGAAAGGTCTTTTCAGCGACCTTACGGTTGAACAACTTTCGATCCAGCTGCCGCACTCTATGATGCAGCTCCATGGGCAGCTTCGAAATTTACACCATCCCGGCGATTTAGAAATGTCCGTGGAAGCGATTGATAATTTTATTACGCCGCACGATCTCCTTGATTGTTTACCCGGATTGAATCTGACGGACCTGACCTTCCTTGGTCCGGTAAAGTATTCTCTTACCTATGAAGGGAAACCTCTGGATTTCAAGGCGCATGTCATTGCAAATACAGAGGCAGGGGATATTGATGTCAACGGTAGCTTGACGATCAAACCTGAGAATCCATTATATGCGGGAATAATCACCGTGCAGTCACTCGCTTTGGGCACGATTTTGCGTGATGAAGAAGTGAGCAGCAATCTCAATGGAAAGATCCATGTCGATGGGACTGGGTTTGATCCGTTGACCATGACCGCGCTTGCGAAAGTGGAGATGGATTCTTCTTCCATCAATGGACTGCCTCTCCAGCATTCCGTCTTTGTGTTCGATATTGCTGATGGATTGCTGCGATCACATGCGGGAGCATCTCTGGGAAGCGGAAATTATGAGATTTCAAATCAGGTAAAGTTTTTTAGAAACGACTCAGCAAATTACAGGATAACCGGAAGAATCCGTTCGCTGGACCTTGCCGAGCTTCTTAAGGAGAAGCAATACCAGAGTGAACTGTCGTTCGACCTTACTGCTGCTGGGGCCATCGGAGCGGAAGCGCGGTCTGATACGGCGGAAATTCATTTTGCCCGATCGGTATTCGGAGTGGAAACATTCGAGTCGGGAGTTGCAAAGACAATATACCATGTGCAGGACAGGACGAAGAGATCATTACAGGTGAGATCTACTGCCGCCGATCTGGATGTGGAAGGCAGCTTTACACCGGCATCCTTTATAGCGGCATGGGATAATTCATATCGATTGGTGACGGAAGCGGTTGCCTATCGATTTCGGAGCCTTGATTCTCTTCGTTCATTTGATAGTCTCAGCGCAAAAAAACCGGAATTTCAGCCCTCAACTATTGTGTCCGGCGTCGGTCCACTTGATGTGCAATTTCATCTTCATGTGAAAGATCTCAGACCTGTCGGGGCTTTCATCCATGTTCCGCTCAGCGGAACGGGTGTGGTTGATGGCGGAGTTATTGGAGATTCGGCAGACATGCAATTGACAGGCGATGCGACGCTGGAGCAATTCGGACTTCGTTCTGAAAAGGATTCGGTAAGCGCTGACACAGCATCGTTCAAGTATTTTTTCGGGGGGATTTGTCATCAGACCATGTTCGAAACCTTCAGCGCTTCAGTCGACATGGAACTTCAAAATTTTAAATTCAATTCCCTCCTGTTTAATCAGGTGTCCAGCCTGCTGCAGGTGGAATCTGATTCCAGTGATCTCCAGTGCTCCGCATTCATTGATTCGACAGCAAGGATTGATATCGAAGGTACATCGCATATGCGAGCAGGGTTGATGGAGTTCACTTTCCCGGAATTGAAAACCGAAGTAGGGCAGTACGTTGCAGAAAATATGGATACCGTGCGGTTCGTACTGGGACACGATGGTTTCTACCTTCAATCACTCGGAATGGCTCATGAAAATGAAGAAGCAGTCCTCACAGGCTACTTCAGTCCCACCGGTATCTCAGACTTGAATGTTTCTGTCAAAGGGTTTCTTCTCTCAAACCTCAAACAGGTGCTCCATCGAGGTCCTTATGCGCGGGTCAGAACTCAGTTCGGCGGTATGGTGGATGCGACAGCCATCTTCCGTGGAAGTTTTGACCACCCCAACCTCTCGGTTGATTTACGCGCAGAGGGAGTTCGTGCTGAAGATTCAACGCAAAACAAATATAAAGTTCTTGGAACGATCGAATCTCGGTTTTCTTATTTTGAACATATGCTGAATATCCTGGTGAAATTCGTTGGACAAGGGCAAGACCCGCAGGCTTCACCGGATCTTTTACTTTCCGGATCCCTGCCGTATGAATTTGTCCTTGCGCGGGAAATCCCCCATCGATTAGAAGGTGAAGTCGATCTCACACTGAAATCGACCGGTATGAATCTGGAATTTTTCGATCCCTTTATTCCTGAGATTTCAAATCTTTCCGGAGTGATGACCTGTGATATGCGGATGAAAGGTCCGATCGAGACCCCTCGGTACGAAGGATTGATGTCCATCCGGAATGCAGGTCTCGTGTTTGATCCGCTGAATATCCGGTACATTCTGAATGGAAATTTAGTCCCGGCGGGGGATAGGATACAATTAGAAGAATTCACCGTCCGGAATGATCCGCAGGAACCTCTGCACGTTGGAACCATGAAGGTGTCCGGAACATTTACTCTTCTCGGCTTGCAGCTCGAACGATTCGATCTCCTCGCTCAGGGTGATCTCAAAGTAATGAGTGAGGGGAAAAGAATTGCCGGGCAGAAACTGTATGGAAACCTGTTTGCCGCCACAGGTCCGAATGGACTTCTGTGGCAAGGCGACCTTTCCTCGTCCACAGTGCGGGGAGATATTTATGTCAAAGATGCAGCCTTGACCCTACCTCCGGAGCGGGAGGCGGAATTGATGCGGGCAAGTGTCGTAAATGTGACATTTAAGAACGATACATCCGAGACAATTGTCAGTTCCTCAGAACAAGCAAACCGCAAAAAATTAAAGGATACTGTTCGGGTGGCTTCCGTAGCCGAACATAGTTCGTTTCTTGATGGAATCAACTATGATGTCGGTATAGAGACACAAGGGCCTACACAGCTGTGGTTTGTTTTTAATACGCAAACCAGTGAGGTGCTTTATGCTGATCTTCAGGGGCGTCTCTATTTTAACCGGATCCCGGGAATGTCCCGTCTCACAGGCCAGGTGGACGTGACCAATCGCTCGTACTATAACTTTATCAAGAAATTCGAAGCAACCGGAAAGCTCCTCTTCACTGGCAATGAATTAAATCCTGAACTTGACATCAGTGGAACATACCAGGGAACCCATACCGCGGATACGACCAATCAGGTGGCCGGCAGTACTAGCGTTGCCAAAGATGAACAGGTTCTGGTCACCTTGCAGATTTCAGGCACAAGGAATGAACCCAAAACAAGAATTTCACTGCAGACGAAAACCTCCTCGGAAAAAGATTGGAAGAAATGGGAAAAAGGGGATGAGGAAGCAAATGCTATCTCTTTCATTATTGCCGGGCAGTTTCGCGACGAACTGACAGATCAGCAGCGGATGGGGCTTATCGGCACGAATCTCGGTTTTGCGTTAGCCTCGAGTATGCTGACCGGTCCCTTGAGTGAAGCGGCTCGTAAAGCGACCTATGGAGTTGTTCAGTCCGTCGATATGTTGTATTATGGCGGGCAGTTTGGTCAGGCTGCAGACCTTCGGGTCACGGGACAGGTAGGAGAAGCCGTTATTCGCGCCGGTGGACGGGTTTTTACCGGCGACATCGGCAACACAAATGTCAGCGTTGAACTCCCCATGAGTTCTATCGTTGGAGTAGAAGGTTTGCGTAATCTTATTCTCACACTCGAACGTCGTGTGGAAGGGATCCAAAACGTGGACGAACAGCGTCGCGCCTCAAATAGTGCACGGCTTTTCTATCGTATAACATTTTAACGGGGAGTCTATATCTAAGGAGTGTCATCGTGTCTGTTAAAAATATGAGCAAAAATCTGGTCGCGCTCCGTGAACGTATTCTGCAGTTCCTTCTCCGTTTTCCTCGCGAGTCATTCAAATCGAAAGAGCTTTCACGCAGGCTGGGCATTCGGACCGAAAAAGAGTATCAGCTCTTCAAGCAGGCATTACGATCACTTCAGGATGAGCAGTTGATAGAATATATCCGGGGAAAAAAATATGGCCATCTCCATACGGTTGAAATAGTTTCCGGAGAGTTAGAAGTAACCTCTCGCGGTTTTGGTGTGGTAACTGAGGATAAAGAGGGGGAAGAGATTTTTATCAGGCAGGAAAGCCTGGGCGGCGCGTCGCACGGGGATACAGTGGAGGTTTCCCTCTCTGCACAAAGCACAAAGCAAAAAGACCGCGGAGCACGACGTGAGGGTGAAGTAGTCCGGATTCTCAAGCGCGGAGTCCAGGTGTTCGTGGGGACACTGCAGCGGGCGCACAGACAATTCTTCGTCGTGCCGGACGATCGAAGAAGGGCACGTGAAATTCTTATCGCGAAGGAACAACTCCAAAAAGCATGCGAGGGCGATAAAGTTGTCGTAGAAATTGTTATGTGGGGGAAGAACCATCGAAGTCCTGAAGGACGAATCCTCGAAGTGCTGGGACGTGCAGGGGAACTGTCGACGGAAATTCAATCTGTTGCCCGTGAATACCATTTATCGACAGAGTTCCCTCCTGAAGTTTTACTGGAAACGGGTGCCATCCCTTCGAAGATTCCCGATTCGGAAATTGCCCGGCGGCGTGATCTTAGGGATGTCCTTTGTTTTACGATCGATCCCGGGGATGCAAAGGATTTCGATGATGCGGTATCGATGGAACTATTGTCCGACGGGAATTATCGCCTCGGCGTTCATATCGCTGATGTCTCGTATTATGTTGCTGCGGGAAGTGCTCTCGATACGGAAGCTCTCAAGCGCGGAACAAGCGTCTACTTTCCCAACGGGGTTATTCCCATGCTGCCGGAAACCCTTTCCAATGGCCTCTGCAGCCTTCGTCCGCAGGAAGACCGGCTGGCATTTTCTGTGCTGATAAACGTTTCCCACCGCGGCAGTGTCAAAGAATATGAGATAGTCGAGAGCGTGGTCCGCAGCAAGCAGAGAATGAGTTATGAGCGGGTTCAGGAAATTCTTGACCGGTTGGATCGCAAAGAACCTGCACCGCCAGGCGATGAGCCCTTCGCTGAGAAGATACGCACAATGCATCAACTCAGTTCGATCCTCACGAAAAAGCGGATGAAAGAAGGCAGTATCGATTTTGATTCTGTGGAAGCAAAATTTGAGCTCGATGAGCAAGGGAAGCCGGTCAAAATCACGAAGAAAATCCGGTTGGAGAGTCATCGATTGGTGGAAGAATTTATGCTGCTGGCAAATCGTGTGGTGGCGAGGCACATCGGCGCGGCGAAGAAAGAAGAACTGGCAAAGCCGTTCCTCTATCGTATACACGATTCGCCTGATCCGGAACGAATCGGCGAACTTGCGGTGTTTGTACAAAAGTTCGGATTCTCGTTGAACATTGACGGCGGTGTTTCGTCTAAATCACTGCAGCAGCTTCTGGATCAGGTGAAGGGTACGGAAACCGAGAATGTTATCAATGAAGTGGCCTTGAGAGCGATGGCGAAAGCAGTCTATTCAGACCGGAACATTGGTCATTACGGCCTCGGATTTGATTACTATTCGCATTTTACGTCGCCTATTCGACGGTACCCGGATTTGGAAGTTCATCGAATGCTGAAAAGGTACCAAGAAGGGATTTCGCTTAAAGAACGGGATGCACTTCGTCAGCGTCTCCCGAACATTGCCAGACAATCGTCGGAGATGGAACGACGGGCGATGGAAGCAGAGCGGACCGCGGTGAAAGTCATGCAGGTGGAATATATGAAGCGTCATATCGGTGATGAATTTCATGGTGTGATCTCCGGGGTGGCGCACTTCGGTATCTTCATTGAATTGACCGATTCGCTGGTGCAAGGGATGATTCATGTGCGGGATTTGAGTGACGATTACTATCAGTATGACGAAAAACAGTACACGCTTAAAGGACGGCGCACTGGGAAACAATATCGTCTCGGCGATCCGCTCGAAGTAAAAGTACTGCGGGTCAATCCTGAAGAGCGCCAAATTGATTTCGCACTCATCGAGAGAGATGAAGCGTCACCCTCTGGTCGCCGGAAACGGTCGAAGGAGAGGTAGAGGAATCTGCCGGTTTGCTTTTCCGTGTGATTTTCTCTACACTATTTTTGTTGATGTGATGATGAGAGAGAAAAAGAAAATGATGAAGATACAGCGTCTTATGCTTGTCGGCCTGGTTCTCTGCAGCGTAACCGGTTCGATCGAAGCGCAGAATTCGGTATTCGGGAAGAATAAAGTACAATATAAGAATTTCCAGTGGCAGTATATTCAGACCGATCACTTTGATGTGTATTTTTCCCAGAACGGCTACGAGATAGCGCAATTTGCCGCGAATGCTACCGAAGCGGCGTATGCATCCATCAAAAAACTCCTCCGGTACGAAATCAACAATCGAATTTCCCTTGTGGTCTATAACTCGCACAACGAATTTCAGCAGACCAATGTTATCGGCGAATATATGGAAGAGGGCATCGGCGGAGTCACTGAACTCTTTAAGAACCGCGTTGTTGTCCCCTTCGAAGGGAATTATAGCCAGTTTCGCCATGTGATTCACCATGAGCTGGTCCATGCTGTGCTGAACGACATGTTTTACGGTGGTACAATCCAATCCTTGATTTCTAGTAAAGCACCCGTGCAATTGCCCATGTGGATGAATGAAGGTATTGCAGAGTACGCCTCATTAAAGTGGGACAATAACTCTGACATGTTTCTGCGCGATGCAACTGTGCATAATTATCTTCCTCCTATAGAATACCTGTCAGGATATTTTGCATACCGGGGCGGTCAGTCCGTATGGTATTACATTGCCAACAAGTACGGAGAACAAAAGATTGCTGAGATTTTCAGCCGAATCAAGAGTGCCCGCAGCGTCGATAATGGCTTTCGATCTGCCATCGGCTTATCGGTAAAAGAACTCTCCGAGCGCTGGCAGAAGGAACAGAAGGTCTATTACTGGCCTGACGTTGCCAAGCGCGAAGATCCGGCAGATTTTGCGCACAAGCGATTGACCAACCATACCAAAGATGGAAATTTCTACAATACAAGTCCGGCGATTTCTCCGCAAGGCGATAAAATCGCCTTCATCTCCGACCGCAATGATTACTTTGATGTCTATCTCATCTCGGCCTTGGATGGGGAAATACTCAATAAAATTGTCAGCGGTCAAAAGACGAAGGACTTCGAAGAAATGCATCTGCTCACACCGGGTATCACGTGGTCGCCGGATGGGACGAAAATTGCCCTCGCAGTAAAAGCCGGAGAACATGACGCAATCGTTATTGTGGATGTAAAGTCCGGCAAGCAGGAGAAAATTAAATTGGATTTAGACGGTGTGTTTTCGGTCGATTGGAGCAAAGACGGGAACCTCCTCACCTTTGTCGGAGTGAAAACGCCTCAATCAGATATTTATCTTTACAATATTGCCACAAAGGAATTGAAAAACCTCACCGAGGATATCTTCTCCGATATGGATCCGGTTTTTTCTCCGGATGGAAAGACAATCTATTTTTCATCCGATCGCAGTGATTTTACATCGTCGAAGATGGTCCCCAGGGGATTCAAAATTTGGAAGTACGATTTCGGGCAAACGGATATTTATTCCATCGAGGTCAGTACGGGGAACATAAAACGTATCACGAAACAGGAGCATGGAAGCAAGAGCTCGCCCGTTGTCGCCCCGGATGGCAAAAGAATCATCTATATTGCCGATATCAGTGGAATCAACAATGTCTATGTCCAGGATCTTGGTTCAGGAAAATATTATCCTATCACCAACTCCATCAGCGGCCTCTATCAGCTTTCCCTCTCATCCGATGGATCAAAGCTTGTTTTCTCGTCGTTGAATGAGGCGGGATTTGATATTTATTTGATGTTGAGACCTCTGGAGCGGAAACTTTCTGTCGATACTCTGGAACCGACAGAGTACTATAAGATGAAGTATCAGCTGCCGCGCATGGAAAAACCGAAAGAAGTTATTGCGATTACCCCCGCCTCGGATACGATTGCCATCCATCAAAATGTGATTGTGGTCGCCGATACCGCGGGTATGGACACTGGCTATCATCCCTCCGTGAAACCGGACCTGTCCAATTACATATTTTCCCCTGAAGTTATGCACGATACGACGAATGCCCCACCGCCGATTTCACAGGTGGAAATTACAGATAACGAGGATAGCGAAGGCAACTTTATCCCTCGCCGTTACAAGTTGAACTTTTCACCCGACCTGGTGTACGGAGCGGCGAATTACAGTACATTCTATGGCTTGGAGGGAAGCACGATTTTAGCTTTTAGTGATATGCTGGGCGATCATCAAATTGTCTTCCAAACAAATCTTCTTATTGACTTGAAGAACAGTGATTATGGACTGTCGTACTATTATCTGCCCGGACGTATTGATTGGGGATTCCAGGCCTTCCATAACGCGAAATTTCTTGACCTGTATCTTGCCGGTGCGATGTACGATACGATCTATCGTTTCCGCACTTGGGGCGTTGGTGCCATGGCTTCCTATCCCATTGACCGGTTTAATCGGATCGATTGTTCTCTGATGTGGCTGAATCTTTCACGCGAAAATTTGGATAATCCCTCATCTCCTCAACAGCAGAGGTCGTTTCTTCTTCCGTTGGTCAGTTATGTGAACGACAATTCTCTCTGGCAGGGGAGCTGGTTTGGCCCGAATAATGGTTCGCGCTTCAACTTCACGTTTTATGGAACACCGAAACTCAACGATGGCGGCTTGGACATTCAAACTGTGACAACGGATTTCCGGAGCTATAACAAATTAGCATCAGAATTTGTTTTTGCTTACCGTCTCTCCGGCGGCATGAGCACAGGGGGCAACAAACAAAACTTCCTCATTGGCGGAACAGAGGGATGGATGAATTATCATCTTGCGACTCAAGATATCCCTATCGTGAACGTGGAAGACTTTGCGTTTCTGACGCAGGTGTTGCCGCTGCGAGGATATGAATATGCCCAACAAATCGGTACCAAATTTGCTGTAGCAAACATGGAGTTTCGCTTTCCTTTGTTAAAATATCTCATCTTCGGCGCCCTGCCGATTGGTTTTGCGAATATCCTCGGCACAGCGTTCGTTGATATGGGTTCTGCCTGGACGAATTCAGAGGCATGGAAAGCATTCGGCAACGATCCGAACGATGGTTCTACAATTACAAAAGATCTGCTGATCGGAACAGGAATAGGAACACGGCTCATTCTTTTTGGGATACCGGTCCGCTTTGATATTGCATGGCGGTTCCGATGGGGGAGCTTCTCAGAGCCGTTCTACTATTTCGCACTCGGTCCGGATTTTTAACGAAAAGCTCTAAGGTATTTCCGTCATGGTCCCGTCCAGTTTCCCCCGGGGGACTTTTATTTGCCAACCACAGTGCACCTTTTCTCTTCTTACTTCTCACTTCTGAATTCTGACTCCTGGATTCTGATTCATCGTCACCTTGCCTTTCCTTTGAAATTCTTCTACCTTTTTCTGTGACCAGTCTTCGACGTGAAATTGGATTCAGTTACCTCGTTATTGTTGTCATTGGTTTAGCAACCAGTGTCTTTGCGGTCTATAACTTTTCTCGCCTCCGCGATACGTTTGGACTCGTGCTGCGGGATAACTATGAGAGTGTCTTTGCTGCGCAGTACATGGTCAAGGCTCTGGAGCGTCAGGAAAACGCTCAGCTTTCTATGCTTTTGGCGGATATTGACCTTGCCTATGTGCAATTTAACACTAACCGCGTTGGTTTCCTCGGATGGCTGGAAAAAGCAAAGAAAGGGGGAGTGAGTGAACACGAAAAGAATGTACTGGATCGAATCACTGTTGACTACTCTCGGTATACACAGTTAGCTGATTCACTGTACCGCCTACTGCAAATAAAGGGTCGGACAACAGCAGCAACGGATTTCAAAACCCGTATTATCCGACCGGTCGCAGAAGCATTGAAAGAGGAATGTTTCGATTATCTTGAAATCAATCAAGATGCCGTGACGCGCACGGAGGAGCGGTTGAACCAAACCGCGAATGATGCAACAGCAACCGTCGTTACGATATCTGTGATAGCAGTGATTCTGAGCTTCTTTACGAGTGCACGATTTACTCGATCAATCATCCTGCCGGCCGAGAAACTGACACGTTCAGTTCGAAGTATCAGCAGCGGCCAGCTCAATCAAAAAATAGATGTCAATACGGATGATGAAATTGGAGAGTTGGGACGTGAATTCAATAAGATGACGGAACGGCTGCGGGTTTATGAAGAGATGAACATCCAGCAGCTCATCACAGAGAAGAAAAAATCAGAGACCATCGTAGAAAATATTGCCGATCCGGTTATTGTGACGGATGAGCATGGTATTCTTGTGCTCATGAATCAGGCTGCAGCAGCTGTTTTCGAAGTGCGCGGATCGGATTGGCAGGGAAAGTCGTTGCACGAAGTCATCGGCAATCAAAGTTGGGTGGATATGCTGGACCCAGGCAGGTCCAGACGCTTTGAACAGGAACACCGTGATCCTCTCTTTGCATTTGCCCGCAACGGTCTCACGCTGTACTTTCGGCCAAGACAAGCACGTATCATCGATGAACGGGGGAACATCCAGGGGGTCGTGACATTGCTGCATGATGTGACGCGATTCAAAGACCTCGACCGTATGAAATCGGAATTTATTGCGACTGTCTCTCACGAACTTCGGACGCCGCTGACATCGTTAAGTATGGGAATCGATATTCTTGCGAAGGAAGTGGTTGGTTCTGTGAACCAGCGTCAGAAAGATCTTCTCGTGGCTGCGAAAGATGATTCGGAACGCCTGCGTAAATTGGTGAAAGATCTCTTGGATCTTTCAAAGCTCGAATCGGGCAAGTACGAGATGAAAAAAGAGTTGATCGACTTCCGCCGTTTAGTGGCAGAGGCAGTGCGACCTTTGCGCCTTCCATTCGAGGAGAAGCAAATCTTGCTGGAAATTGACGTCGAAGATCGGATGCCTCCATTTTCAGCTGATCCGCACCAATTGATCTGGGTTATCACAAATCTCTTGAGCAATGCTCTCCGGTATACGGACGCCGGCGGTAAAGTACAATTGACTGCGAAGAAACAGGATGGGGGCCTCCTTGTCGAAGTTACCGACACGGGTCACGGAATTCCGCCCGAACAACAGGAAGCGGTCTTTGATAAGTTTGTCCAAATCAAGAGTTCAACCGATACAACACCAGGGAGTGTCGGTTTAGGCCTGGCCATAGCCCGTGAAGTTGTGGAAGCTCACGGCGGACGCATTTGGGTCGAAAGTCAGGTTGGTATCGGAAGCAGGTTTTCCTTTACCATCCCGGCGGGATGGGAGAATGAGGGATAAGTTCTATGGATAGAAAAAACCCAAAAGTACTTGTCGTCGATGATGAAACGAATATCCTGAACACAATCGGAATCTGCCTGGAGTCCATCGGTCTCGATGTGACACTGTGTCCAAAACCCCAGGATGTGCTTCAGTTAATCCAGAACAATGTATTTGACATCGCATTTGTTGACCTGAAAATGTCGCCGATGGACGGTATCGAGGTTCTGGCAGAACTGAAACAGTATTCGCCGCGTACGACCGTGATCATGATGACTGCCCATGGTTCGGTTGATACCGCTGTTTCTGCGATTAAAAAAGGGGCGTTCGATTATTTACAAAAGCCATTTGACTTCGATGAGCTCAAATTATTTGCGCAAAAAGTTATTGAACATCATCGGTTGGTGCATGAGGTCGCCGAACTTCGTGAAGAGCTTGCTTTGATGCAGGGGTATGGAGAAATTATCACACGGAACCGGACGATGATCGAACAGCTCGATCTTGCTGCACGTATTGCTGAAAGCGCCATCAGTATCCTGCTCGAAGGAGAGAGCGGAACAGGGAAAGAACTTGTGGCCCATTACATTCATGAGAAGAGCGATCGGGCCGATAAACCATTTGTCAAAGTGAATTGTGCTGCTATTCCTGAACAACTTTTAGAGAGTGAACTCTTTGGTCATGTGCGTGGATCGTTTACAGGTGCAGTAAAGGACCGTGAGGGGCGTTTTGAAACGGCAAATGGCGGGACAATTTTTTTAGATGAAATCGGTGAGTTATCTCCATCTATTCAATCGAAACTTCTCGGTGTTCTGCAGACAAAAGAATTCGAGCGTGTTGGTGAAAATGTGACACGGAAAGTTGATATAAGAATTATTTCTGCGACCAATCGTAATTTGGATGAAGCGTTGAAGGAAGGCAGCTTTCGCGAAGATCTTTTCTATCGTTTAAACGGTGTTCGTATAAAACTTCCCTCGTTGCGTGAACGCCCGGAAGATATTGCGTTGTTGATTCAATATTTTTTAAACAAATCGGTAAAGGACCGAACCGTAACTATTGCCCCCGATGCAGATAGAGTTCTCAAGACCTACCGCTGGAGTGGAAATGTCCGGGAATTGGAAAATGTCATCGGACGGGCTGCGCTTCTTGCTGCAAATGGGATTATTGAACTTGGGCATTTGCCCGAAGAAATACGTAATACGAACGAATCCAAATTTCTATCACTAGAGGAAGCAGAGAAATTTCAAATAAAAAAAGTGCTCCAAATTGCGAAAGATTACGATGAGGCTGCTTCGATTCTCGGTATTGATAGAGCAACTCTTTGGAAAAAGAGGAAAAAATTCAATCTATAAATTCACGGTGTTTTAGCGGATGTGCCGATTTTTGGAATTTTTCAAAGCACTACCTGGCGATCTCATTTTAGACTTTTTACAACCAGGCGTTGCATTATACAACGTGAACTTATTCATTGAGAGTATTCAAAGAAAAGATGTTATTAAGGGTAGTCGAGTTTTTCACGTTGCTTTTCGCAACGAACCAACTAGACGCTGCTTGTATCTCTGCGGATTTTGAACGAAAAATGTGACATGAATATGTGGTATCGAATTTGAGTAGGTATTGTGAGTATTATCCATTACCAGAAAAAAGCCGAGGATACCGTATGTCAACAAAACTAACCACACTCAACAATCTTGATATTGCCGTACTCGAGCCGAGGGGTTCGCTTATTGGCGGTGAAGAAACCGATGAATTGAAAGCGAAAGCCAAAGATCTCATTGAACAGGGGAATAAAAAGCTTATCCTGGACCTTGGCGGTATCACCTACATTAATAGCTCCGGAATTGGAGCGCTGGTAAGTATTCACTCCCTGTATCAAAAAGTATCCGGAAAAATAAAGTTATGCAATATGGGAAAAGGTGTCCAAAACGTTTTTGTTATCACGAAGTTGACAAGCGTTTTTGATGTTGAAGAAGATCGCGCTCAAGCGATCACCAGTCTCAAAGGTTAATCGATTCTTATACACATACAATCTCACAAAAATCAGGAGAACGTTTCATGAAGACTTCCACGTTCAACACCCTCGTCATCATCTTCGCTTTCGTGGTCGGCTGGGTAATTTTCGAATTCACACTTCCAACCTTTATCAAAGAGGGTGGTTATCTTGTTATCTCCCTCATCGCCCTTGTTATTATGCTGATAGCGGTTATCATCGAGCGCTTGCTGACGCTGAAGAAAGCCAACGGAAAAGGCTCTTTGACTATCTTTTTAAAGAATGTGCAGCAAGCAGTCAACACCGGTGATATTGAGACAGCCCTCTCGGCGTGTGATAAACAACGTGGTTCCTGCGCCAATGTCATTCGAGCAGGTTTGGAAAGGTACAAGATGGTTGTAGAAGAGGGTGATGTTAAAGGACAAAAGGAGTTAATGGAAAGCATTCAGCGCTCCATTGAAGAAGCCACCATGCTCGAAGTTCCTATGCTGGAGCGAAACCTTTCGATGATGTCCACCATTGCCTCGATCGGAACGATGGTCGGTCTGCTGGGAACGGTGATTGGTATGATTCGCTCTTTCCAGGCGATGTCGCGCGCCGGTGCACCGGATGCTGTTCAGCTTGCTCTTGGTATTTCCGAGGCACTGATCAACACTGCAGGCGGTCTTATTGCCGGTATCGGTGGCATTGTTGCATATAATTTCTTTGTCACAAAGATCGATGGCTTTACCTATATGATTGACGAAGCAAGTTATTCCATTGTTCAGTCCCTGGCCTCACGCAAACCGAATAAGAAGTAACCCGGAAGAGGTGATGGTATGGCAAAACATAAAACAAAGAGACTCGGCACTCGCATCGACATGACACCGATGGTGGATGTGGCGTTGTTGCTCCTCACGTTTTTCATGATGACGACACAGTTTAAACCACCTGAGGATGTCGAAGTCATTATTCCGGCATCGCATTCGCAGTTCAAGCTGCCGGAATCCAACATCATGATGGTCTATGTGACGAAGGATGGAAAGATCTTTCTCGGCGTTGATGCGCAAGGATTGATGGAACGTTTATTTGGAATACAGAATAAATACAAACGGGCAGTAGAAGTTGATAAAGGCACGCTTGGGAATATTCTTATCCAGGCGCGTATTAACAATCCAAAACTTCGTACAGTTGTCAAGGGCGATAAAAACGCCCCCTATGGACCCATGGAAGACGTGATGGATGTGTTAGTCAAAGCAAAGATTACACGGTTCAATCTTGTGACAGATCTGGATAAAGGAGCATAATTATGGCCGGTGCAGATGTTGCTGAATCAAAATCGCACGAAAAAGGGAAAAAGAAGAAAAAGAAACGTACCGGAGTTCGCATCGATATGACGCCGATGGTGGACGTGGCATTGTTAATGTTGACATTCTTCATGCTCACAACGGTCTTTAATAAACCGCAGACAATGGAGTTGAACTTGCCCCCCGACAAAGAAGTCCAGGTGGAAGTTGCAGCGTCGAAGTTGCTTACGGTGCGCATTATGCCAAATTTAGAGATTTACTGGAGCATGGGAAATGAACCGACGGCACTGAAGAAGATCACGTTCAAGGAATTACGCCCGTTACTCGTTGAAAAACTTCGCAATAATAAAGACCTAATCACTCTCGTACAGATCGATCGGGATGCAAAATACAATGACATGGTCGACGTCGTCGATGAACTGAATCTTGCCAATATCACAAAATTTAGTATAGCACCTTTGAAAGATACTGACAGGAATCTGATTCGGAAAGTAGCAGGATAGGTGACGATATGGCACAAACAATAGCAGTGGCAATGAAATACGGTGCAGCGGAGCTCAAGTCGATCGCTCAAAAATATATGATGCTGGGAATGCTGTTCTCGACACTGATCAGTTTTTCTGCTATCGGTACATATTACCTTGCAGTCTGGTTAAGCGAAGAGGATGAACCGGTTCACATGGTTCGTATTCTGAAGTATACAGATCTAGGACCGCCTCCGTCGTTAAGCCAGCAGGCAGCCCCGGCGGTTGCAGTATCCGGACCGGCAGTCCGACCAAGCGTCGGTGTTCCTGTTCCGGTTCCTGATGCAGAGGTAAGTCCAGAGCAGACGATCGCATCCCAAACGGAGCTGAGCCAGCAAGCCGCACCGGCGATTGATGCTGGAGCTGGTGCAGGCGGAGCTCAGATTGAACAAGACCTGAATATCCAGGATGATGGTCCGCCTCCGGACTTTGTCCCGTACGAAAAAGAACCCACCGTTGTCAAACGGGTTGAACCGAAGTATCCAGATCTTGCCCTGCGTGCCGGTCTGGAGGGAAACGTCTTTGTGAAAGTGTGGGTGGACAAAGAAGGAAAAGTACGCAAAGTGGTTACTCTGAAAAGTGATGCAGAGATATTTGTCCAAGCGGCTGAGGAAGCTGCGAAACAATGGATCTTCACGCCTGCGGTCATGCAGAAAGGACCGGTGTCGGTGTGGGTTTCTATTCCATTCCGATTCAGGTTAACGGGCAACAAATAATCATTGATTATTATCGAAGCTGATAAGCGCAGGTGAGCATCACATGCAAGTGTGGATTGTTCCTGAAACTTATCAGCTTCGTTCGTTATGGGAAGCAAAGCATCCAACATGCTGAAAATCTCCGATATCACAACATATATTGGTTACCTGGTTTCCGGTGTGACGTTTGTTTTCGGAGCTGTTCTTGTTAGCGGCTTTGCTTTTATATATGTTCCCCGGCAGATGAGAATCATGTTCGGTATCGTATTGATGCTTTGGGGTGTCTACCGGTTTGTTTTTATAAGATCTCGAACCCGTCAACAAGACGATGAAATCGGTGATGTATGAGGAATACTCTAGGATTGATAATGCTCATGGTGATCCTCTCAGCATCCGGTTGTACAAAGAAACCAGCGGCCCCAGCTCTCGGGCATCATATTGTGCTAACCGCTAATCCTTACCTCCCTCTGATCCAGCAGGAAATGGAGCAATATCTGAGTCTTTATCCTCAAATCAAGGCAGTGGCCCTGGGTGTCTCGACTCGGGAGGCGGTGGTACATCTGCTGAATGATAGTGTCCGTACTATCGTTATCGATCGATCATTCAATCAGGAAGAACGAGATATCGCCTTGCATGCATCAATGAAAATTGTGGAAAGTAAATTAGCAGAAGATGGTGTTGCGATGATTATCCATCCCCAAAATCCTCTGTCGTATATCACTGCCGAATCGATCCAGAAAATAGTCAACCGTTCAGCGACGGACTGGACACAGATTCCTGAATCCCGCAGATCCGGTTCTATCGATCTTGTCCTGACAGGTCGAAATTCCGGGATGTATGAACTTCTCCAGAGGAAGATATTCCCTGGATCCAAGCCGCTGGAGCCAGCGACAGTGATGAACAATCAGGATGATGTTGTTCAATATGTTTCTACACATCCTCTTTCGGTGGGATGTGTGGCAGCGTCCTTGGCGGCTGGAAGTGCTTCGAGCATCATCAAAATCCTGCCGGTTCGCACAAAATCACCGGATGGGGATGAGAAGGATTATTTTCCTGGACCGCGAGAAATTCACGACGCTCTTTACCCGTTCCATTATTCTTTGTATCTTTATAATGCAGAAGCAAAAGCTGCTGTCGGATTAGGATTCAGTGCATTTATACTCTCAAATATTGGACAGAAGATCATACAGAAGGCAGGATTAGTCCCTGTTTCTATTCCATATCGTACCATTCAGTTAACTGCGGAGTGAACCATCCATGAAACACACGCTATCGGTTGTCACGGTTATTTTTTTAACCGCTGCGACAACTCTCATGAGCCAGCCACTAAACAAAGTAAAAGAGTTGATGAAGGAAAAACGGATCGGTGAGGCAATTACGGAATGTCGAGCCTATCTCGCAAATAATGGCCGCGATGAAAAAGGATGGTTACTCCTTGCGCAAGCCTACCAAGAAGATGGAAAACTTGACTTAGCCGAGCAGGCAGCGCAGAAAACCATACAGCTGGACGATGAATTGATGGAAGGCTACACAGTACTCGCCCATGTGCAGTTCGTGAAAAAGAATTTGCCGGAGGCATATGCCACTGCCACTGCAGGGCTCAAGATGACGAAAAAGAAACAGCCCAAATATCCTCCATTGCTTATAGAATTGGGCTGGATTCTCTTGGCTTCCGATTCCGCAGATGCTGCTCAAGTCGCGGCCGCACAAGCAAAAATAACAGATCCCGCCAATCCGGCCGTCTATGAAATTTTAGGCGATGCGTACAGAATGCAAAAAGTCGCTCCCATGGCGATCAATAACTATGAGCGGTCGCTGGAACTTGATTCGACACAGACAGGGATTCTCTATAAGTTGGCCGACACATATTACAAGGAACGGCAATATACCGATGCTGCGCGAGTCTATAGTCGTATCCTGAGTCTAGATCCTAATAATGATACGGCCCGTCTTGAGCTCGCGAGTTTATTCTTTCGTGCCCGGCAATGGACAAAATGTGCGGCAACGTTAAAAGAATACTTTAAGAAAGCGAAAAAACCTGAAAAAGATGTCCAATCGATGTATCTGGAATCATTATATAATAGTAGGCAATATACGGAAGCAGCAGAAGCAGCCCAGGCTTACTTGAAGTTCGAACCGAACTCTGTACTGGCATACAGGTCGATTGCCTATGCGCGGATGATCGAAAAGAAGTACGCATTGGCGGTCGAGGCTTTCAATAAATTGGCAACGATTGATACCATGCAATTCGAGGATAATCGTTGGCTCGGTAATGCGTACAAACAGATAAAGAAAGATTCCCTAGCGGCGGTCACCTATGAAGAAGCACTCAAGGATACCACTCAGCAGCTTATGCTCCGGTCCTATTTAATGGGAGAAGTAGGGTCGATATGGATGAAATTTAGATATTGGGAACGGGCCGCGGAAACTTTTGAGAGGCGAATTCTCTTAGATACGACGGCAGTGGCGTCATCGATCAATTTGGCGTTGTGTGAAATACAATTGGAACAATATGAAAAAGCTATCTCTGTCCTCCGGAGTGCAATAACCCAAAACCCGAATTATGCACCGGCATATGTGAACCTCGGCTTTTGTTACTTCCAAATGAAGGATTATGACGCCGGGCGCAAAGAATTCGAAACAGCTGTTAAGGTTATCGATACACAAGAAGTGAAATATAAGCTGGAATTAGCAGATTCCTACCGGATGATTGCTATTGCCACCATGATGGAAAAAAAGACTACTGTTGAGGAGTCCAAGAAAAAATGGGAAGATGCAATTGTCGATCTTAAAAGATCCCTGAAATACAAAGAAGATATGGCGCAGACTCATCTTCTCTTAGGTCAGAGCAATCAAAATCTGAATAAGATTGATGAAGCGATTAAGGAATATAGACGGACACTCGAGCTAGATCCGAAGAATAAAGAGGCAAAAAAATATTTAGATGATCTCCTGAAATTGAAGCCCTAGCGAACAGGATCAGGGGTGTATCAAAACAATTTTTTCTATAACATCTCAATTTCTTCAACAGTGTTCTAATTGAAAGGAACTGCTATGAAAAATAAAGTATTGTTTTTCCTGCTGGCGGCTTTTGCTTTATTCCCTGGTTGTTCAAAGAATAAATCGGTGGCAATTAAGGAATGGGATCGTTTTCAAGATCCGGTGTTTAAAGTATCGTTCATGTATCCCAAAGACTGGTATGTGGTGAAAGAGCCTACCCGCGTACTCATGTATAATTCTATGGAAGTGGCAGAAAAATTCTTTACACGCGATCCTCGAAAACCTGATGGGATTCAGATTATTGTCGCTTCCGAGCGGAGCGATACAATGCAGAGTTATGAAAAGTTCATGGATACCTACAAAGCAGACCAGGAAGCAGCAGGATTTACGATTAAAAGTGCCGGCGATGCAAAAATGGAAACCCTTGCAGCAAAGCAAATCACATATGTAGGTGCGTATGATGAACAGACCAGGATGACGGCTACTCGCATTGCAACGCTCAAAGATTCTACAATCTTCTATGCGCAGTATTCCGGGTTTAACGATACATTCGAACCATATAAACACGTGTTCGATTCAGTGATGGCTTCACTAACATTGCCGACAAAGATTGTTATGGCAAAAGGTATTGATCCGGCAATCCCACTGCAGCAGGTAGAGAAATACGTTGATAACTATCTCCAGCTCGAATGTCCCGCCAATTTTGGACCAAATGAAATGCCGAAAAAAGGAGACATGATTGCGGGGGTGAAATTTTCAGGAAATCAGCAGGGGATGAGAAATGACTGCGACATCAATATCGATATACGCCCGGCGAAGAAGCTGTCCGTGGAAAAAGTCGTTGAACAGAATGCTAAGTTTTTCAAATCGACCTCAAAAGGTGAAACCAAGGTTGATGGTGAAAAGACAATCTACCTGAATTATTCACCTGCAAAGAATATTGACAGCCGTGTCTATTTTATTGTCAAAAACGATAAAATTTACCGGATTATTATGAATTATTATGCTCCGATGAAGAAAGACTTCCAGCCTGCTTTTGAGAAAGTCGTTGCTTCCATCCGCTTAAAATAGTATTTTTTACCCGTCTTTTCACAAGCCGAGGTCGTTTAACGGCCTCGGCTTCCTTTTGTTGAATTCGGAAACGTGAATTTTGGATCCTGATGCTACTAGCCCTTCATACTTTTCATCTGGTGTGAAGGAATTTGCAACAAGCCGCCCCCGTGTATTGGGATGGCTCCGCAGTGCAGCAATTCTAGACGGAGATTGGGGGACCAGCGTTGCCTACGTGATGGGAATTGGTTTTGCCCTCGCAGGCTATGCAAGTTTCTGGCACCTCTGCTTCATGCTGGCTCTCACAAGCCTTGTTGCTGTCAATTACATTACCATCTGTCGTCTTTATCCAAGCGGTGGCGGGGTTTATAGCTCTGTTTACCATCGTTCGCAGCTCCTTGCCGTATTTGGTGCTCTCCTCTTAGGTGCAGATTATATCGTTACAATGGCGCTCTCTATATTGGATGCGTGTCATTATCTCGATCTGCCTTATCCTGCATTGTTTGCGATTTTTATCATCGGCGCCCTTGGATTTATAAATTGGTATGGACCGAAGCATTCCGGCGGATTAGCCCTGTTGATCTCTGCCTTCACATTGGCAACATTAGCAACCATCATCGTTTCCTCATTTGGAACAGCGGTACAGCAGCCAACAATTGTACGCCCCGAAGGAGGCTTCTTCCATAATTGGGGTGTCTTTGTGGGATTTATTCTGAGTTTGTCCGGTATTGAAGCAATTTCTAATATGACGGGACTGATGAAAGACCCTGCACGAGATTCTCGGCGTGCCATCCTGTCAGTCCTTGCTAAAGTCATTATTGCTAATGTGTTTCTTGGACTTGCAATGCATGCAGTGCCGGGATTAGTCCCCGGTGATCACAGGGAAGATATGCTTCGGTTCTTGGGTGAGCACTATGTCGGTCAGTGGTTTGGATGGTTCGTCGCTTTTTCTTTAGGAACCCTTCTTATTTCAGCCGGAAATACAGCGTTAAATGGTCTCATTTCCATCCAATTTCTCATGTCAGCTGATAAGGAACTTCCATTTTCACTTCGTAAACTGAATCGTCATGGTGTGCCGATCATCCCCTTAGTAGTCACGACACTCCTGCCTATTTTGGTTCTGATGGTAATTCAAGACGTGGAAAAGCTGTCACATCTCTATGCAATTGGTTTGGTTGGGGCTATGATTATCAACCTTGGATCGACGGCAACTGACAAGTCGGTGAGCATGAAGCCATATTTGAAGATATTGATGCTGATTTCTGCGGGAATACTCATTCTTATAGAACTATCGATTGCTATTAATAAGCATGAAGCTACCATTTTTGCAGGACTCATCCTCTTCCTGGGCCTTGCCGCACGTCAGGCTGTAAAGTGGAAATTGGCACGCATACCGGCTGCAGCGCAAGTTGTCTCTGTACCGCCTCCACCGACGCGGAAGCGCCGGCGTACTTCCATTCCTTCAGCAAAATATCTGCTAGCCATCAAGGATGTAAACGATCGGCTGCTGAAATTCGCCCTTGATGAAGCAAAACAACGCAGTGCATTGTTATTCATCCTTCGGATTAAAGAAATTGCCGTCGGAACGTTACCGGAACGCATGGAAATGAAAGTAAATGGTGCCGAAGAGCATATCGATAAAATTTGTTCGACCGCAGGTATTGATTATCAAATCATCTCGATTCCAAGTTATGAAGTTGGCTACACGATCGCCGAGCAGGCAGCAACCTTTGGTGTAGATAGGGTGATTCTAGGAGCCACGAAACGCAGTATGCTGGAATATGTGTTGAGAGGCAGTGTCATGCGCTCGTTGAGCGCCCTCCTTCCTGAAGATGTTCAGCTGGTCATTTTTGGCGGGTAGGATCAGAGTCAGGAAATTGCGCAGTCCCCAAATTGTCTGAATTCATTCTGGAGTCTCATTGCCGATGAAACAAACAGAGAATCATACACAAGGACCACGTATCGACGTATCGGGGGATAAGCAGAATGAACTGTCCAGACGTCTTGGATTGACATCGGCGATAATGGTCGTCATCGGCTCTGTCATTGGATCCGGGATCTTTCTTACACCTGCCAATGTTGCTGCGGCTGTGCAGGTCCCCGGTGTAATGATCTTTGTCTGGATTCTGACCGGATTACTTACTCTTGCCGGAGCCTTGACGAATGCAGAAATAGCAAGTGAAATTACAGAGGCTGGAGGACAGTATGTTTTCTTCCGCGTGCTGTACAGCGATCTCATCGCTTTTCTCTATGGTTGGACGACATTTATCGTCTACCAGACGGGGTCTATAGCGGCTATTGCGGTTGCATTTGCAAAGTACTTCGGTTTCTTCGTTGATTTGCCGCATTTCCCTCCTTCTCTGGAGGCCTGGCAGCTTCCCTTCATAGGTAATATCCATCCATTCGCAGATATCGGATTAAAACTGACGGCGATCTCAGCAATCATGCTCCTTGCACTCATCAACTACTTTGGCGTGCAATTTGGCGGTTTTGTACAGAATGTTTTTACCTCTTTAAAAGTAGTCGCTATCGGCGGGATTGTCTTTTTAGGATTCACATTCGGGAAGGGAAGTGTAGACCATTTCTTTCCGTTGTGGGGCAATCCATCGTCCGGAAGTCTGCTTCCTGCTATCGGAGTTGCAATGATTGCAACTCTTTGGTCATACGACGGCTGGAATAGTCTCACCTATCTTGCCGGGGAGGTAAGGGAACCGCAGAAAAATATCCCGCGTGCACTGGTGCTTGGCACGATTATCATCATTCTTATTTATGCGGCAACAAACCTTGCTTATCTTTATGTCCTTCCTATTGATCAGATCGCGAAATCCAACCTCGTTGCGGCAGATGTCATGGAAAAGGTCTTTAGCGGATATGGGGGGGCGATTATCTCGTTATGTGTGATGATCTCAACCTTCGGGACGGTAAACGCGACATCGATGACCACCGCACGTGTCTTCTTTGCGATGGCAAAAGATAAACTCTTCTTTTCCAGCTTTAGTAAAGTCCATTCCAAATATAAAACTCCGGGGCGCTCTTTGATGATTCAAGGTCTTTGGGCCTCGCTTCTCACACTGACCGGAACATATGATCAATTATTCACCTATGTCATCTTCGCAGGATGGATTTTCTTTGCTCTTGGCGCGCTTGCTGTTTTCATCATTCGGGAAAAAATGCCCTCCGCTAATCGTACCTTCCGTGTACCGGGGTACCCTTATGTGCCGATTGCATTTGTGATAGTCGCTACATGGTTTGTGGTGAATACATTTATTGAACAAACAACCGATTCTTTGGTGGGATTGTTCTTGCTTCTTGCAGGAATTCCTTTCTATCTTTATTGGAAACATCAGATTCATCGTGAAGTTCTTTCTCGAAAGCCGTCCTGATGCATTCCATCCTTCTCTGGATCGGATTTAATCTTTTCATTCTTCTGCTCCTCATTATCGACTTGAAAGTCTTTAACCGTAAGCCGCATGAGATTACGATCAAAGAGTCGTTGTTATGGAGCGGAGTGTGGATCGGTGTTTCACTTCTCTTTAATATCGGAGTGTTTTTTTGGTTTGGTCATGATTCGGCTTTGCAATTCTTCACCGGCTACCTGATTGAGAAATCACTCAGTGTCGACAATCTATTCGTTTTTTTGCTGCTCTTTTCGTATTTCAAAGTCCCTCCCAGATATCAGCATAAAGTTCTTTTTTGGGGGATATTAGGGGCGCTGATTATGCGCGGGTTACTCATACTTCTTGGAGCGGCGCTCATCTCTCGATTCCATTGGATTCTCTATATCTTTGGATTATTCCTCGTTGTCACGGGCATTAAAATGGCGCTTCAGAGTGAAGAAAAAGAAGTGCATCCTGAACGCAATATCGTTGTTCGGTTTTTCAAGAAGTTTTTTCCGGTCACAGCCGGGTACCATGAGGAAAAGTTTTTTGTGAAAACTGGCGGCAAGCGATACGGAACACTGCTCATTATTGTCTTGATTGTAATAGAGACAACGGATTTACTCTTTGCCGTTGATTCCATACCGGCGATCTTCGCTATCACACAGGACCCGTTCATTATCTACACATCCAATGTCTTTGCGATTCTCGGTCTGCGATCATTATATTTTGCACTGGCCGGAATGATGGATCTCTTTTACTATCTTCGTCATGGATTGTCAGTGGTCCTGACGTTTATCGGTTTCAAGATGCTTCTTATGGGAATTATCGATATTCCCATAGTCATTGCGCTGAGTGTCGTTGGAGGTGTGCTGGTCTTGGCAGTTCTTGCATCCATTGTCCGCGCCCGCAGACAAAAGAAGAAATTGCCAATGCGGTAAAATTTTGGCGTGAACTATCCACTGAAAGTCTTATCAGAGAGCTTAACCTGTCAGGATGATGTACGCATTCTTCCCCTGACGGAGCTAGTGTGACGCGGAAAAAGTAATGGAATCCCGAATCGCGCCATCCAGCCGAATCATATACAATGTACATTGAGCACTGTCCATAAGCAGCTTACAGAAGTGATACGCTTTTTCTTTATATGCTGTCCAGCTGTTGTCGGACTTTGAATCATAAAGGGGGGCACCACCTCCTCCTGTGACAACATACGTTACCCCATTCATCGGTTTTGTCCGTTCATACGCATGATCATGTCCCGAAAAAACCATCTGCACGTGATGTTGTTCAAACAACGGAAGGAGATATTGTTGAACCTTTTCTGTGCTGCCATGAGGGAAAGAGCTGTATACAGGATGATGCAAGAAAACAAATCGAAACTTCGCAGTCGCTGCCTGTGCGATATCCTTGACAAACCAGTTATATTGAGGACTCCCGGGCTCGTAATTGATCGTGGAGTTGAGAGCAATAAAGTGAGCACTACCGCAGTCAAAGGAATAGTATAACTGACTATTCTGAGGATTATTGTGCGGCAAGTGGAGGTATTGTTCATAACCTGATGAATATTTTTCATGATTTCCGACTGTGGAAAATATGGGGAGAGTCTGTCCAACCGAAGTCCTGCCGCACAAAATTGTAAAATACATGCTCCAGTCGGACTCCGTACCGGAAGAGACAAGATCGCCGGTGTTGATAGCAAAAAGAGGATGATGTTGTTGGATGAGTTGAAGGACAGCAGTGTGTATGTCATGATTCATGCGGGTGTCACCATATACCGCGGAAACAAACGGTTCGCCTGGCCGTACGCTCGTCGAAAAGGAATAATCATCTGACGTGTCCCGTCCAATGACTCGATAATGGTACTGGGTTGATGGCTGGAGTTCATCAAGCGAAACGCTGTGCTCTCTTGTCTGAATAGAGTCTTGTCTCACATGCTGATAACTGGACGTTTTGTCGTATTCTACTGAAGTGCTCGACTTCTTTTGTGTCCACCAACTGATCGTGATCGATGTCTGGGTAGCATTGGACACGATCGGTCCGCGAGAGATATTGGACTGCGGCCAAGCGAGTGTGGTCCAAAACAGCAAGAAGATAAATGTGTAAACTGCAAAATTCCTTGTCAGAGGTTTTATTCCTTTCTCCAGCATCTCGACCGTTTTTGATAAATGAAAAAGGCGCACAATCTTGCGATTGAGCGCCTTTTTTTTGAAGAAACATTCACAAGAATGATGTGGATCCCTTTACACTTTGGAAACGTTCACTGCTTGAAGGCCCTTCGGCCCCTTTTCGACTTCGAACTGCACTTTGTCGCCGTCGTTCAGCGTCTTGTATCCTTCGCCTACAATCGACTTGTAATGGACGAAAACATCTTCGCCGCTGGCGCGTGAAATAAATCCAAATCCCTTGGCTCCATTGAACCACTTGACTGTTCCTTGTTCCATGGAACAAATCCTTTCCTAGATAAGTTACCCCGATCAACCGTCGGGACGGTGTACGTCTCAGATACCGGCTCTTGTGAGAGAATCAACGACCAAGAATACTTGCTGGTGGTTGCTCGGTGATAGCTTCTTACACGTTGGGAAGCGAACGGCGGCCCATCATTTGATTACAGAAGCAATGTCCTTTGCACGACGGCATCAGGTAATTCTCACAATGAAGCAAGTACGGTGTACTGTCACTTGGCAACCATAAAATACATATTGTTGAGAGAAGTTCCAAGAAAAAACTGATAAGGAGGGGAATGCCAGGGAGTGAGAACAACGGTTGCGGCAAGGTCCCCTGAACGTCAAGGATTCAAGGATAAGAGGATGGCTGGGAGAAGGGACCGTAATCGCCCTTCTTGTTTCCTGCCTTGAGTATTCTGAGAGAAGAACGGAGAGCAGGCGAAATGAAGAATCCCTGGGTTATCATCGTTTCATGCCTCCTTTTCTGAGGTTAAATCGATACGATCTTCAGAAGTGCATGGAAGACACTCTGACGAGGAAAGAATAAGGGGGAAACACCTTGATCGTGTTCTCATGCTGTCTTGAACCATGGGACCTATTCTTGACTAAGTGGCCGATTCTTGGTATTATCTACAAATTATTGCTTTCCCCTGCACGAAAGAATTTTTTCAATGTTCACTCAGGATGAACGCATACGCTGTCTTCAATCTACCATCTTTTTTCATGATCTGCCCTATGAGGATGTATTGCAGGTCTTGGATAAATTCCATGAAGTACGGCAGCCAAAAGGTTCGATGCTCTTTGATGCCGATACTTCCGGCGATACTGTATATATCATTGAAGAAGGAGCGATACGCATATCCCGTGTGACCGCCTTTGGCGAAGAAACAACTCTGGATATTCTGGGCAGGGGAGAAATTGTCGGCGAACTGGCGTTGTTGGATGGACAGACCCGTTCAGCTCGGGCTACATGTCTTGAAGACTCCGTTCTGTTTTCTCTTGATAAGCCGGCGTTTGAAGAACTCTTGCGTTCAAGCCATAAGGTAGCGTTCAACCTGCTGCGCGAACTCAGCGCCCGCATCCGGAAAGCTGACGATAAAATCGTCCAGCGGTACGAAGATAAGATCATGAAGCTGCACCGGCTCATCGAAGCAAGCAAGAGTATCAACTCCACGCTGGATCTCAACAAATTGCTCGGATTGATTCTCGACTCGGCAGCACAAAGCGTAGAAGCCGATCGCGGCACGCTCTACCTTGTGGATGATATCAAGAAAGAGCTGTGGTCGAAGGTACTGCAGGGTACCAATTTAGTGGAAATCCGGCTGCCGATTGGAAAAGGGCTATCAGGATTTGTAGCAGAGACAGGCGAGCCGATTATTATTCCGGATGCATACGCAGACCCGCGTTTCATTCCAGATATCGACCAAATGACCGGATATCGAACCCGCACCATGCTCTGCATGCCGATGAAGAATAAAGATGGCAAGATCATCGGCGTATTTCAGCTTCTCAACAAGAAGCACGGATATTTTGACAACGACGACGTTTCCTTTATTGATGCACTGTCGGCCCATGCATCCGTGGCAATCGAGAATGCACGTATGACTCAGGTGATGGCAGAAAACGAAGACCACCTCAAGAAGGAAAAGGAACGTCAGCTCGAATTATCGCACTTGCTGATCGATCTCCAGGAAAAAGAAAGAAAAAGAATCGCGGCGGAATTACATGATAGTATCGGTCAGGATATTCTTATCATGAAGAATTATGCTCTGCTCGGTCTGCGGTCAAAGAAAAGCATGGCCAAAATGGCTGAACAACTGCAGGAAATATCGTCGTTTGCTTCTCAAACGCTGGAAGATATTCGGAAGATCTCGCAAAACCTGAGACCTGTTCTCCTTGATCGCCTGGGACTCACCGAATCGCTCAAACATCTCGTTGGGACCATTGCAGCGGTAACGTCTATCAAGGCTCTTGCGTCCATCGCCGACGTGGATAATCTCTTTGATAAGGAATCCGAGATCAATCTGTTCAGACTGATTCAGGAAGCTCTCAATAATGTCATTAAACATTCTCAAGCGACAGAAGCTGAAGTGAAGATCATAAAAGACGATACCATGGTCCATGTGGTCATTGCTGATAATGGGAAAGGTATGGCCGCGAGGGAATCTGAGAAAAAGGTGTTCGAAGGGCTTGGCCTTATTGTCATGGAAGAACGCGTGAAGATGCTCAAGGGCACCTGGCATCATACTTCAACCGCAGGAAGCGGAACAACGATCAGCGTTGATATACCCTGGTAAGCATCTATGAGTAAAGACTTGAATGTTCTTATCGTTGATGACCATCCAATTTTCCGGAGGGGTCTCCGCACTATTATTGAATCCGAACAAAAGATGCACGTCGTTGGAGATGTAGCGGATGGCGAAGCAGCACTCGCATTTCTCAATGATCATCCGATCGATGTTGTTATCCTTGATCTGGATATGCCAAAAATGAACGGTCTGGATTTTGCACAGGCGGTTTTAAAACAAGACAATCCTGTTGAGATCATCATTCTTACCATGCATAAGGAGGAACAACTGTTTTCTCGTGCGATGGATCTCGGCGTAAAAGGATTCGTGAGCAAGGAAAATGCAGCGACCGAAATTGCAGAGGCTATCCGCTCAGTTGCCAAGGGACGTTATTATGTTTGTTCCCTATTCTCTCATTTCCTTGTTCGTCGAAGCGGACAAACAGTATCTCAGTCGAAGAAAGCAACCGGTCTTGATCAATTAACCGTAGCAGAACGGAGAGTCATTAAACTCATAGCAGAAAATAAGAGTACGAAACAAGTCGCGGAAGAATTATTCATCAGTCCCAAAACCGTTGAAAATCATCGCACAAATATATGTTCAAAATTAGGTATTCATGGAAGTCATGCACTTTTGCGATTTCTTCTGGAGAATAAATCTATTCTCTAAGGGCATTGGTTGGATACAAGGCAAAATTAACATATTTTCAATTTAGAGACTCTAACCCCTATGCTTAAATGCGGATTTCCTTTATTTTTCGCCGTTTTCCCCTAGGGGGAAACACCTAGAAGAATAGGTGTTAACACTGATTGCATGTGTGATGGCAAAAGAATAAATTATACACAATAATTTTAGCAATTATGTTTTGAGAAGGAACTATGCATCCGAGTTTAAGTGTTCTTATTGTTGATGATAATGCAAAGATGAGGTCGATGATTGCGAATATCATTAAACGCAAGACAAGCAAGATCTTCGAATGTGCGGATGGTATGGATGCAGTGAGTGAATATAATCTTCATCGCCCTGACTGGGTGCTGATGGATGTGAAGATGAATGATATGGATGGTCTCACGGCAACTGGACTCATTCATGAGCGTTTTCCTAAAGCAAAAGTTATGATTATGACGCAGGACGATACGAAAGCGATGAGGGAAGCCGCACAGCAGGTCGGTGCCTCGGCATTCGTAGCGAAGGAAAATTTATTAGGCATCTTGGATAATCTCAAGCCGTAAAAATATAGGGCGCTAAGCGGACAGCAATATGAATGGTACTGTAAAAGTAGTTTTAGTAAGTGGATTCAGTCTCGTGTTTGGTTTCTATGCCTTCATGATCCAGGGAATGAATAACAGGATTATGCAGGTAGGAGACCAGAAAAGTTATTACGCAGAAGCGCGAATGATCGCAACTGCCGGTCTCAACCATGCTGTCACCAATATGGCAATTCCTTTCTGGTGGGATAACAATAAATTCAACGATACAGTGAAGGTCAACAATGTGTTGGCAGGTGGTGACACCGTGTCATATGTTATTGAAAAGAAGAGCCTTCCCTCTAATCAAGCGCGTGTTACGGTGATTGCGAAATTTGGAGATGTTGCAGCGAAACAAATTGCGGTCCTTAAGATAGTCCCTGAACCACCCTACTCGTCATGGTGGTGGTCTGATTATCAAAAGAACAAAAAAGATTCGTACGGTTATTTATATTGCAAGTGGAATGTTGTCAAAGTGTACGTCTATCCGTATCAACTTCCGGCTTCCGAGCTTCCTTCATAAACCTGAACTGAAAGAAACACACAAATTTTTTCGGTTACCGTTTTTGGGTAACCGGTTTTTTTTGTACCGATGGTGGATTTCGGTTTATTACATCAGGGGCAGCGCAAACCGTACCTGGATGCGCCCTTTTTCTCCTGACTCCACCTGGAATGACCCTCCCTGAGCCTCGATGATTCTCCGAGAGATTGCAAGATTAAACGTACTGACACCGATGGTAGGACTGATATTTTTCCAAGCAACTTCTTTTTCACTTAAAATTGCTAAAAGGTTTTCGGGTGTTATGGAATGATTGGAATACTCAATTTTACACACTGCATATTCAGAAGGTTCCCCGTAGAGTCCGACTTGAGACTTCGAAATAGCGACGCTGAAGAGATCGCCGGGATTTGACGTCTCGATACCATTCTCAATAATACTGTTTACCACCTGCTCAATCCTTTCGGCATCGCATTTGACTCGCGGGAGTTTCGGATCATTGGATTGCTGAAAGACGATTCCTTTTTGCAGAATACATGGTTCATAGCGGTCGAAAATCTGTTTAATAAGATACCCGAGATCGATGTCGACCTGACGGAACAGCAGCGATCCTTCTGCAAGATCGGTTACCTTGACACTGTCCTTGAGCGTTTGTGTAATTCGGTCGTTCAGGGAGCGTGCATGGGAGAGTAGCAGGACATCCTTCTCAGGGAGGACAGATTTCAAGGACTCTGCAGCATGATTGAGAATGAAACGAACACTCTGCAGCGATCCAAAGACATCGAACAATACCGTGGATTGCCAAAAATTCCTGAGATCGGTGTATTGATGTTCTGAAGCGCGAGCCCGGAGCAATGAGTTAATACGGGCCACCAGCTCGGTAAGGTCCATGGGCTTCAGGAGATAATCCTTAGCCCCCTTCTTCAAGCATTCGGTCGCCAGCGTAAAGTCGTCAAACCCCGTCATCATCATCACATCTGAATAAGGATGTTTTGCAGTGATGAATTCCAGTACCTGTACGCCGTTCATGCGGGGCATATTGATATCAAGAAGGACGATATCATAACTTTTTGCCTGGATCCGATCCAATGCTTCTTCACCGTTTCCCGCTGTATCGACATCAAATCCCTGAGACATCAGCTTTGCCTTGGTGGACATGGCAATCGTTTCCTGGTCATCAACAACAAGAATTGAAGCTTTCATTCAATCATTCCTTTCCTCTAGTCAAAGAATATTCTTCTCAAGAACCAACACTCTTTCATGAACTTCCCTGAGTGGGTATACCGGTATATTTCTGGATAATATTCAGCAGTTCTTCGGGATCCATGGGTTTTGTATAATGCTCAACACAGCCGAGCGCACGCGTTCGGGCAATATCCTCCGGACGTGCTAATGCAGTAAATGCAATGATCGGGATGGATTTGTACTGTGGATCTGCTTTGATAATGGAAACGGCCGTATAACCATCCATCACAGGCATCTGCATATCCATGAGAATTAAATCGGGCCGTTTCTTCTTGAGAGAATCTACGGCTTCCTGACCATTGGCGGCCAAGACTAATTCGAGATCAAGACGGCTTCGGGCAATAACAAATTCCACCAAATCACGATTGTCCTCATCATCTTCCACTAACAATATAATCTTGCCCATTATTTCAATCTCCTGAAAAACGTTAAATGAAAATACGACCGTAGTGCTGAAAGCTCATGTCAGCGTTCCGATATATTCACGAACACGATGTAATTTTTCATTGACTAAAGCGTTGATCTCATCGAACTCGCACGTTTTTGAAATATATCCTTCCACTTCTTTTAATTCCGATGCTTGAAGCTGGCTTTCTTCATGGGGCTCACATAAAAGAATAAAAGGAATGGTCCCGTACTTTGATCGAGTACGCCAAAAATGAAGGAACTTAAAGCCGCTTAAGCCGCCTTGTTCTGCCATGGTATCACAAAGAACAACCGTAGGATTTAATCTCTCAACCTTTTCAAGGGCCTCTTCGGCGCTCACAGCAGAAGCTACAGCGAAACCGGTTTCTTTAAACCGGGGGACGAGTTCTTCCCGAATTTTTACATTCGGGGATATGAACAGCATCGTGCCTCGAAATTGACTTGTCACTAATTCCATTAAGAAATGAGATTCATATTCCAGATATTCATTAATGGAGATCTGATAAATTTTTCGCAGCCATTCCAGCGTAGAAGAGGAACTCCGCAGGAGTTTTCGCTTTGCGATGACCTCTTTCACGGCTTTACTGTACATCATTAATTTGACTTCCCGTGTCACGGAAGTCTCTATTTCGGACGATACATTTAATGTCCGTGCTAACCTGTGAATCTCCTCTGCTTCTTCGGTCTTGGGTGCGCCAAACTGCCATGCTCGTTCGAGTGCTACGCGCAATTGACGGACTGCCGACTCGAGCTGTTGATTGACAATTTCTTCGCGAGCTTTCCGTTCATGCTCCAGTGCACGGCTCAACGCTTCGAGTTGCTGACGCATTTCGCCAATCGTCGATGTGAGCATCTCTTCTTTTCCTGAAGAGGCAGCCGGTTCATGCCGAGGAACCGGAACAGATTTTATCGGCGGCGGTGTCAGCGGCGGCATGGGAATCTCTGTCCTTTTTCCTATCTCAGGTACTGGGGGAGCCGGACGCGGGGCGGGCGGAGTGCTTGAGACGCCTGCAGGTGCATTTTGCTTGGCATGCGTCTGCTCAAAAAGCCTTAAGCGTTCTTCAAAGGCCGGAATATAAGGATTCGAAGGATCATTCTGCTTCGCCTTGTCAATTTCCTGACGAGCTTTGTCGAACATACCACTTTTCAGATATTTATCGGATGCAAGAAGATACTCCTTTGCAACCATCTTATTCTTGTCCGCGTCAGCCATTCCTATTCCCATCCCCGAATCGTCATTTTTCCCCCTGCAGCATTGATGAGCAGCAGACGTGCATGAATGCCTTGATTCATAGTAACTTTTTAATCGCCTGCTACTCAATGTAAGTGAAGACGTAAAAAAATGCAAGGAGTTGGGTCATTCATTTTCAAGAGGAAGCACGAGGGAAGCCCAAACATGCACATTTGCTCTATAATTGGCATATTACAGAGAGATTTTGAGGGAAATAATTAGGGGAAAGAGTATGCCAGCTCTTGAGATTCCATTGCATTATTTTTATTATATTACTTTAGAGAAAGGTATAGAATCTCCGTTGAAGTGGAGAAGGGGAATTTCATGCAATCATCTGCTGCAAATGAATATCAGGTAGTGATTCGAGACAAGTCCGGGAGGATTACGCGACGGCAAATTGTCGCGGGATCCGACACCCTCGCAAAAAAACGGGCAGCTGCTTTCCTACCGCGGGACAGCACCATTCAATCCATAAAGAAAAAGGTTGTGTATCAATATAAAGTTCGACAGGGTAACAATACTATCGAAGGATCTCAGAGTGCCTATTCGCGGGAGGAGGTTGTTCTTGCCCTTCAACGCCTGGGATTTAAGATTAAATGGGTACATCGCCGGACAAATTTATTTGCTAGAGCCCCCGCGACTGAAGTTGTAGGTTTTATTACACAATCTGCAAAGCTTATTGAGCAGAAGCTTCCTTTTCATGATGTCCTGCAGCTCATGGTAAACCACACAAAGGAAAGAAATCTCAAGGGTGCTTTACGCGAAATTATTAACGACCTGCGGAATGGAACAGATTCACGAGAGGCTTTTTTACGTCAGGCACATGTGTTTGGATATCATACAAGTCTTATGCTGGGAATTGCGACCAAGAGCGGCAACATGACGCAGGTGTTTGAAAGTGTGGCGCATCTGGTGGAACGGCAGGCAGATTTTAAAAAGGGATTGACCAGTTCCCTTATGCTTCCGGGCATTACGGCGCTCACATTGGTCGGCGCGATTGGATTCTATGTGCTGTATCTTTTGCCTCAAATGATGGAAATGCTAGGACCGAGAATGACCACTATTCCGCCATTGACTGCGATGACACTCGAAGCCAGTGCATGGGTCAAAGGAAATTTTTTCTATATCGCCGCTCTTGTCTTTCTTCTCTGTATTGTTTTTTATCTCTATGTCACTTCTGCATCAGGGCGCCTGAAGTATCATCAGTTGATCATTCGCGTTCCCTATTTAGGCCGCATCATGCGTGATACAAGCATTGAAATTTTTTGCCGTGTGTTTGGCATTATGTACACTTCCTCCGGCGAGAATATCGATGCGATTCAAATTGCCGGAGACAGCTGCGGCAACCCCTATTTAGCGCATCAGATTCGTACGGTGGCCATTCCTAACATGCTGCGGTTTGGCGTAGAACTCGGAAAAGCGATAGAAAATACAGGGTTCTTCCCTGAGATGGTCATCTCGCGATTCAAAACAGGAGCAGAAACCGGCAACGTCAAGTCGACAGCCACCCAGCTCGCCGATTATTATCAAATGGAAAATGGCTATGCCATGAAAAATCTGGCAAATGTTATTGAGATGTCAGTGACACTCATGATAACACTTTCCCTTGTTTTCCTTACGTTACTTTCATCGGAAACAGCAAATGTGAGTATCAATTGAAAACCTTCACGACACAGCGATGTGTTCTTGTGCAGAGAACAGCGACCATCTATCGACGAGAGCAGGAACTATGATAAATTCAGTCGGACCCGAGACGACGAGCAGCGTAAAAAAACGCGACCTTGCTGATGTCCTTGTAGATAAGGAGATCATTACGCCGGAGATGCTTTCGGAAGCACTACGGATTATAAGCGGGGATACTCAAAAGAAGAGACGAAATCTTCCGTGGGTTCTTTCGAACACCTTTAAAGTGGATCGCGATCGGCTCTATCTTGAAGTAGCAAAGTTCTATGCATTCCGCATTCTGGATATTTCCAAAGCTGCGCCTTCGGATGAACGACTGGCTTTTATCCGTCGTGAGTTCAATGCACTACCGGATACGATCAAAGACAAAGCGATCGAATACAGCGTGCTCCCCTTTTCTGTCGACCCTAATCGAACGGATCGGCTTCTCGTCGCAACACCCGATCCCACGGGGGAGGGAGCCGTATCGGTTGCACGCGCTTTTCGTTACGGCAAATTCGAAATCTGTTATATGCCGTTTTCCCAGTGGACCGATTTATGGAAGCGCGTTGCCATCGATCGATCGGCATATCAGCAGCACGCAGAAGATATTGTGGAAATGCAGGATGAAAGCGAACAGGAAGCACAACAGTACGAACAAGCTCTTGAAGATGAAATCAGCAGAAGCGGACTGGTCGACCTTATCGAGAAGATTTTTATCGATGGTGTGCGGGTCGGTGCCAGCGATATCCATGTTATTCCCCGCGGTGAAAAAGTCACGGAATTCCATTTCCGCATTGATGGGAAGTTGTCGCTCTGGTTTACCTATACTGATGCTCGCGCAGAGGCTGTTTCCGCGGTTGTGAAAGATCGTGCAAAAAACCTTGATCGATTTGAACGGAATGCTGCTCAGGACGGTTTCGCTCAAATCGTCATTGACCGCAAGACCGTCCGGTGCCGTCTCTCGGTGATCCCGATGGTAGGGAAAGAACTCAAAAGCAAATATGAATCGATCGTCATCAGAATTCTGCAAGCGCCCAACCTCGATATCTCCATTGAGCACCTTGGTTTTGAGCCGTATGCCGAGAAAACGCTTCGAAGAGCGCTTTCAAAACCGCACGGGATCATTATCGTTACCGGGCCGACCGGAAGCGGGAAAAGCACGACGCTTGTTGCCGCTCTTCGTGCGATCATGGATCCCTCCATCAACATTATGACGGTAGAAGACCCTGTTGAATATCTTATTGAAGGCGGACGCCAGGTAAAACTGAATCCCAAACTCGACTTCGAAGGAGCGTTACGGGCAATCCTCCGCCATGATCCTGATATTGTCATGGTTGGTGAAATGCGTGATCGTATTACGGCCGATATCGCGATCAAACTTGCAAACACGGGGCACCTCACGCTTTCCACCTTGCACACGAATGATGCCCCGAGCGCCATTTCACGTCTGTTTAAAATGGGGGTGGAACCGTTCCTGATCGCCTATGCCATCAACCTCATCATTGCTCAGCGGCTGGTACGCCGATTGTGCTCGAAGTGTAAAGCACCGCTGGAGGACATTGATGCCGAAGCACTGATCAAGCTTGGGATTGGAGAGAAGGAGGCGAAACATATGACGATCTATAAGCCCGTCGGATGCAGTGATTGTGTTCATGGATACAAAGGACGTCTGGCCATTCACGAGGCATTATATTTCCATAAAAATATCCGTCAGATTATTCTAAAATCTGATCAACTGGTCGATGAAGATACTCTACGATCACTCGCTATAAAAAACGGTATGCAAACATTGCGCCAGTCGGGGATTGAATTGCTGAAACAGGGTGTTACCTCGCTGGAAGAGGTTGCAACAGTTACTATGGAAGACGATTAACATTGTTTGGCTGGCCTGGTCTGTATGATGTTCGGGGATGAGGGATATGGTATAAGGGAGCAAAGTGAATTTAGGACAATCGATATTAGCGGCAGCGGCACTCGTTCTGATTACGATTCTGGTGATCAGTGCGAACAGAATGATCATTTTGAGTCAGCAGGATGAATATATAAGCATTGCAAAAAATGCTGCCGGCGAAATCGCAAATGAAATCATCAATGAAGCACTGAGTAAGCGATACGATAAAACCACGTTCAGTTACTATCCGGATTCCACCGAATTTACATCTCCATCATTATTAAAACCTGAATGGTCTGAACCCAAATTTACAGTTTCATCGCCGGATACTTCTTTTTCTTCGTCTTTGCCTTCGTTCCGTTCCACGACATCCTATAATGACTTCGATGATTATAATGGATATGTACGGAAGGTCAACACTCCTACGATAAAAGGATTCATAGCAATATGTACGGTGACATATACACAACCCGAAAATTTGAATGTCGCTAGCAGTGACTATGGATACTTCAAGCGAATAGTGGTGACCGTGGAACAACCGACATATCTTCCGCGAATTCCGGATCCTGTTACGGGTACTCCGCAAATTTCTTTCAGTGCAGTAAAAACATATTAGTTATGATTCTCTTTGATATTATCCAATCGTACATTATTAAGGGAGCTATCATCCTCATCATTCTCCAGGCGATGTTTTTACTGCAAGGCTTGCTGAACGAGCATACGGAAAAGGCAAACCTGGAGGGGGAGCTCAGTACAACCACCTTTACATTCTCTTCCGATATGAGACAGGCGGGGTATAATTCTTCAGTGACGTCTTTTACAATTGCAGAGACAAGCAAGGTTGAAGTATGGGCCGATATTAATAACGATGGATCTCCTGACCGAGTCAGATACTACCTTGATCTTATACCCTCATCACCAAAATTCTACCTCAAGAGAACGGTAAACGGAGGGACAGCATTACCAGCAGGGCGAAATTTTAGAAAATTTTATTTCATGTACTTCGATAGTCTCGGACGTTCGTTTGGAGTTCCGGTACATCCAGATAGTCTGAAATATATCAAATCATTATCCATTCAAGCGATGATGGAGAACAGCGTAATGTTTCATGATGATTATCTCAGATCCTACTGGCAGGCCAAGATATTTCCCCCCACTCTGAATAAGTAGTACAGTCTCCATTGAGTCTTCGAAAATGTCATGCTGACCCGGCTTGAAAGTTACATCAAATATGGCCACTTATGACAGTTTTATACAAAAAGGAATGATGCTTGTTTTGCCACCCCGAACTTGTCCCGGTTGACGGTTCCGCTTTCCTGAATCCCGCTTTGGAACCACCGTTGTGAAGGAGTTCCGCCAGAAAACATGGCGGACAAGTATACTCCTGAATAGAATTGCCAACGTAGATTGTATGGTCGGGAGATAATCTCCCTCCCAACCTATGGGGGGTCCTCCGTCTATATTTGGACACTTTTATTGTTCGTGCCAATTTGGGATTTGGCAATGAAACAACCGGTTTTTATTTGAATTTCGGACAGCTTTTTTAATGTATGTCGAAATTGACCAGACTTCTGATGAAGAATAATAGAAGCATCTTCATCTTCACTCTACAGGAATTTTAATCCGTGTTTCTTCCTCTTGCATCGTGAAATTCTTCGATGCTTCCCGCCTTTTCTCTCGAAAGTATTTTCTCCCTCAGGTTGAATATTTCCTTTGATGCTGGTATCTTCTTCAACACACTGATTCCTCAGTTGATTCTTTTATCTTTAGATACATATTTCATCAGATGGAACGCACCTCCTCTATATTTCAAAAATACAGAAAAGTTCATTTGGTCCCATGATAAAGAAAGACTTTTTTAATAGTTGCTTAGCATGGAAGGCCGGAGAAAGGTATTTTCCTCCCAAAGCGTTTTTATTATCATCACTCACAAAAGAACCAGGAAGGGAAGAACGATGGAATTTCTCGGAATCATAGACTGGCTGGTTGTCATTCTTTATTTCCTTGTTATAGCCGGAATATCGGCTTGGTCCATGAAAAAGAAAAAAGACTCCACGCAGGAGTATTTTCTTGCCGATAGAAACCTAGGATGGTTTGTCATCGGGACGTCGATTCTTGCGTCGAATGTCGGCTCGGAGCATGTCGTCGGGCTTGCAGGGACAGGGGCGAGTTCCGGACTTGTGATGGGACATTACGAGCTTCATTCGTGGATCGCCTTGCTCCTCGGTTGGGTGTTTGTCCCTTTTTATCTGCGCAGCAAAGTCTTCACCATGCCGGAGTTCCTGGAGCGGCGCTATAATGAGAAATCCCGCTGGTTTTTGTCGGTTATTTCTCTCGTCAGCTATGTGATGACCAAAGTTTCGGTAACAGTGTATGCAGGCGCGATTGTGATCACATCGTTTCTCGGGATAGATTTTTGGACCGGCGCATTGATCCTTGTTTTATTGACAGGCATCTATACCGTGCTGGGGGGCATGCGAGCGGTCATGTACACCGAAGCGCTTCAGGCCATGGTCCTTATTCTCGGTTCTCTCTTTCTCACTATCGTGGGGTTGGTCCAATTAGGAGGGTGGGATGCCATGATTTCCTCCGTGCCGAAAGAAAAGTTAAACATGTTTCTTCCGCTCTCCGATCCGAAATATCCGTGGCTGGGAATCCTCGTTTCATCGCCGATCGTTGGTATCTGGTATTGGTGTACGGATCAGTATATCGTCCAGCGAACTCTTGCCGCGCGCAGCGAAACTGAAGCCCGGCGGGGGACAATATTTGCAGCATATCTCAAATTGTTCCCCTTCTTTATTTTTCTTATTCCCGGCCTTATTGCTGCCGCACTCGCGGCGACCGGAAAAATTGAGTTGGCACAGGCGGATCAGGCATTTCCGGTCATGGTAAAATCGCTCTTGCCGATCGGGCTGAGGGGGTTGGTTGCCGGGGGACTGTTGGCCGCGCTGATGAGCTCGCTTGCTTCCGTTTTCAATTCTTGTTCGACGCTCTTCACCATTGATGTGTATAAAAAAATAAAACCTCAGACATCGGAACAGCAGTTAGTCCTCGTGGGCAGAATTGCAACCGGCGTTGTCGTACTGCTGGGTATTCTCTGGATTCCGCTGATGAAGGGAATATCCGGAGTGCTGTATCAATATCTGCAGAGCGTACAATCGTATCTTGCACCGCCGATCGCTGCAGTCTTTTTGCTGGGTGTTTTTTCTCAGCGCATCAACGGGAAAGGTGCACTCTCTGCATTGATCAGCGGGTTCGTTGTCGGTATGGTGAGAATCGTCCTGGAACTCAACAAAGACTCACTCACCGGAGTGCTCTATGCATTTGCAGCATTGAACTTCCTTTATTTTTGCATTTTCCTTTTCATCTTCAGCATCGCTGTGTTAATCATTGTCAGTATATTCACTGAGAAGCCATCTGCCGAACAGCTTAACGGACTGACCTACGCAACAACGGTTGCAGAGGATAAGGCAAAATCCCGAGCAAGCTGGACAACAACTGATCTTCTCTTGTCGTTGTTTGTTGTTGCCTTCATTATTGGAGTGTTTATATACTTTTCACCCCTTGGTGTAGCGGGATAAACAATGCTGTCTCTCGGGTATGACATCGGCAGTTCGTTTATCAAGTGCTCCATTCTCGACGTAGAGTCGGGAACCGTTGCGGCTCATGGATCGTATCCTTCGGAGGAAATGAAAATACATTCTCCTCAACCCGGTTGGGCAGAACAGGATCCTGAACTTTGGTGGGATCATCTGAAAACACTCACACGCGAGCTGGTTCAGAAAAACCGCATTGATGCTGCGGCAATACGATCTATTGGTATTTCCTATCAAATGCATGGTCTGGTAGTCGTGGACGAAAACTGCCGCGTGCTTCGTTCATCGATCATCTGGTGCGACAGCCGTGCCGTAGGAATCGGAGATTCAGCACTCAATGCCTTAGGGTCAGAATATTGTCTTCAGCATCTCCTCAATGCTCCCGGAAATTTTACTGCATCGAAACTTCGCTGGGTAAGAGAAAACGAGCCGGATCTGTATAAAAAAATTCACAAGGCGATGCTGCCGGGCGATTTTATCGCAATGAAACTCACAGGAGAAATTTCGACGACACTCTCAGGGTTATCAGAAGGAATATTTTGGGATTTCAGGAACAATACCGTCTCAGAAGATATACTCACGATCTATGATATCGATCGCGAGCTTTTACCGGTGCTTCATCCGACATTTTCCATTCAAGGGTTCCTTACGAAATTTTCCGCTCAAGACCTCGGCTTGATCAAGGGAACCCCGGTATCCTATCGCGCTGGTGATCAGCTGAATAATGCTTTTTCTCTGAACGTGTTACAACCAGGAGAAACCGCAGCAACCGCCGGAACTTCCGGTGTCGTCTACGGCGTAATGGATAACGTTAACTATGATCCACTCTCGAGAGTGAATTCATTTGCTCATGTGAATCATACCGACCGGCAAACACGTCTAGGAGTTTTACTCTGTATCAATGGGACGGGAATTTTGAATTCCTGGCTGCGAAAATATATCGGGAGTGCGGTAACCTACGAAGAGATGAATCACCTTGCCTCTTGCATCCCCATGGGTTCTGAAGGAATATCAATTCTTCCCTTTGGCAACGGTGCAGAACGTATGCTGGAGAATAAAAATATCGGATGTCAGGTGTTCGGTGTCGATTTTAACCGGCACACCCACGCTCATCTCTATCGAGCTGCTCAGGAGGGAATCGCCTTCTCATTCAAATATGGAATTGACCTCATGAGCAAGATGGGACTGGAAATGAAAGTTCTCCGCGCAGGCAAGGCAAATATGTTTCTGAGTCCTGTCTTTGTGCAGACACTTTCGACCCTGATTGGTGCATCTATTGAATTATACGATACGGACGGTGCGCAGGGAGCGGCGCGCGGTGCTGCGGTTGGTGCGGGTTATGCTGCCTCGTATGCAGAGGGCTTGAAATCACTGCACAAAATAGACGAAATACATCCGCATGAAGAAGAGTCTGAGAGAATTGTGTGCGCCTACGATGCCTGGCTGATGAAACTGAAGATGTGTTTGTAAAATACTCTGCGTGTGTTCTAGATGGAAGAGAATAACCTGCACATGAGGTGAATCATGGAATACCTGATCGGGAACAAGGAATACTTCAAGGGGATAGGGAAAATAGAATATGAGGGGAGTGAGTCACGCAATCCTCTGGCGTTCAAATGGTATGATGAGCGGCACATGGTCGCCGGAAAAAGTATGAAAGAATATTTCCGGTTTGCCACAGCGTACTGGCACAGCTTCTGCGGAACGGGGGGTGATCCGTTCGGCCCCGGAACAAAAGACCTCCCGTGGAATCATGAACCGGATGCCATCTCGCGCGGAAAAGCAAAGATGGATGCCGCGTTCGAGTTTTTCACAAAAATAGGAATCCCGTTCTATTGTTTTCACGATACGGACATTATGGAAGAAGCGGAAACGATCACGGAATACGATGAGAGATTTCAGGGTATGGTTGACTATGCAAAAGAGAAACAAAAAGCATCCGGTGTTAAGCTCCTGTGGGGAACATCAAATTTGTTTTCTCATCCCCGTTACATGAACGGTGCCGCAACCAACCCTGACTTTCCCGTGGTTGCCTATGCCGCATCCCAGGTGAAACGAACTCTCGATGCGACGATAGAACTCGGCGGGGAGAACTATGTTTTCTGGGGAGGACGCGAAGGGTATATGTCCCTTCTCAACACCGACATGAAACGGGAAAAAGAGCACCTTGCACAATTTCTTTCGATTGCAAGGGATTATGGGCGGAAGAACGGATTTTCCGGAGCATTTCTGATCGAACCAAAACCGATGGAACCCTCCAAACATCAATACGATTTTGATGTTGAGACGGTCATTGGATTCTTGCGGCACTATGGATTGGCAAAGGATTTTAAACTCAATATTGAAGTCAACCATGCAACACTCGCGGGTCATACGTTCCAGCATGAAATTCAGTCGGCGGTCGATGCAGGCTTATTCGGAAGCATTGATGCAAATCGGGGCGACTATCAAAATGGGTGGGATACAGACCAGTTCACAATTAATCTTTACGAGATGATCGAAGCGATGCTTGTGATCATGGAAGCGGGCGGGTTTGGAAAAGGAGGCGTCAACTTTGATGCAAAAGTGCGACGCAACTCCACTGACCATGAAGACCTTTTTATCGCACACATTACTGCAATGGATGTTTTTGCGCGTTCGCTGCTCATTGCAGAAAAAATCCTGAGCGAATCTCCTTATAAGAAATTGAGAAAAGAGAGATATGCTTCATTTGAAAGCGGTGACGGCGCCCGTTTTGAAAAAGGAGAATTAACGTTAGAAGCATTGCGTCAGATCGCCTTGAAGAGCGGTGAGCCAGTGCAGCGAAGCGGGAAACAGGAATTATATGAACAGATTATCACCATGTTCAGTTGAGCTATATCTGAAAAATCCATGTGAACACAGAACAATGATGCTCCTCAATAGATTCATCGTCCCCGAGAAGAAACGAAGGCGCTGCTTAAACCTCTACTCGATTGTTCGCTTCCTTGTACTCTATACGCTTGCGCTCCTTGCTTCCACTGGGGCTGCGTTGTCTCAACAGAATAATTCAGTCTATCAAAACCCGATCATTCCCGGATTTAATCCCGATCCCAGTATCTGCAGGGTGGGCGGGGACTACTATTTGGTGACGTCGTCATTTGAATACTTCCCCGGTGTTCCGGTCTATCACAGCCGTGACCTTGTGCATTGGGAAATGATAGGGCATGTACTCGATCGTCCTTCACAGCTGGATCTTGACAGCATAAATTGTTCGGGAGGAATCTATGCGCCGACAATCCGTTACAAGAATGGCATGTATTATATGATTACAACATTGATCGGTCAGTCGAAAATGCCGCACCACCGAAACTTTATTGTTACAACAGATAATCCGGCTGGACCCTGGAGCGAACCGCATTGGATAGACGATGCTCCCGGTATTGACCCTTCGCTGTTCTTCGATGATGACGATAAGGTGTATTACTCCGGCAACGATACGCCTCAGAAAAAACAATGGGATAAGCATCGAAATATATGGGTGCAGGAATTGGATATTAAAAGCTGGAAACTGGTAGGAAAAAGAAGTGACGTTCTTGACGGATCGGAATACTTTAAAAAAGGTACGTTAGATGGAGGGATCGAGTCGGGGGTAAACAACTACGAAGCATCTCATCTCTATAAAAAAGATAGAACGTATTACTTAATGATTGCCCATGGAGGCACAAGCCAGAATCATGCAGTATCGATCTGGAAAAGTGATCGTGTGTTCGGTCCGTATGAAATTAATCCCGCCAATCCGATACTGACGCACCGTGATTTATCCAAAGAGCTGTACTTTACTTCCACCGGTCATGCCGATCTTGTTCAGACTCAAACAGGGGAGTGGTGGATCGTTTATTTGGCGAAGCGGCCTTATGGCGGAGAAAATCATATTCTGGGAAGAGAGACATTCATGTCCCCGGTCGATTGGAGCGGAACGTGGCCGGTTGTGAATTCTCAAGGAATGAAAGGACGAGGTGAACTGACGCATCCTATACCAAATCTACCGGAGTACAAATTTGTGAACATGCAATCGAAGGATGAATTTGATACTCCGATAGTACTTCCATATTGGACGTTCATTCGCACTCCCAGAACTCAATGGTGGTCCTTAGTAAACCGGAAAGGATTTCTCCGGATCGATCTCCGTCCGGAAATGATTTCGGGACAGGCGAATCCATCGTTTATTGGGAAAAGGCAGGAGCATATGAATTTTTCTGCTTCGGTAAAAATAGATTTCACACCAATGTCGCCCAATGAAGAATCCGGATTGGTTGTAGAACGGGACAAAGACCATTATTTGAAATATACTCTTGGATTGGAGAACGGGGACATTATTTTACGTCTTGTTCGAAAAGGCGAAGCAGGTATGAAGGATTCACTCCTTGCACGGGCGGTTGTGGAGATGAAGGCACAATTTTTAAAAATTGCCGCAGAGGGAGTGTATTACAGCTTTCTTTTCTCGAACAACGGGAATGACTGGACCCCACTGCAGGAACATGTGGATGGCAGTTTCCTGGGTCTTGCGGGGGCCGGGCGCTTTACGGGGACGTTCATCGGTATGTATGCTTCATCGAATAGTGCACCAAGCAGGAATCATGCTGATTTTGATTGGTTTGAATATGCGGGGATGGAATAAAGAGAATTAGCAAAAGTCTGTGAACCCATGAAATTTCTCTCTGCACACACTAGGTTATTCGTTCTTGCCTGTTTGGTCTCCGGGTATTCCGGCTCAGGCTCGCAGCCGAAGACCATTGTGACCATTAATGGTAAGGACTTTTTTATCAACGGTGAAATCACACTGAAGGGGAGAACACTGGACGGAATTTCTCTTGAAGGTCTGCTCCCTAACTCCCGCATGGTTCAAGGAATTTTCGATGACCTCAATCCGGAAACACGGCATCTGTGGAAATATCCTGATACGGGTGAATGGGATGCTGATCGAAACACAGATGAATTCATTGTCGCCATGCCCGAATGGCGCCGGCATGGGCTGCTGGCAGTTTCCTTGAATATTCAGGGAGGAAGCCCGACCGGATACGGCAATAAGGGATGGATCAATCCCGGATATTTCCAGAATGGAAAATTACGGGATGATTATTTCAGGAGACTTGAACGAATACTTTCCAAGGCAGACGATCTGGGGATGATCGTGATTCTTGGATTATTCTATTTTGGTCAGGACGAATACCTTGACCATGAAACAGCGGTGATCAATGCTGTCGATAATACTCTGCAATGGTTGTTCGAAAAAAGATTCAGGAATGTCCTTCTTGAGATCGACAACGAATGCAACGGCAAGTCATATGATCATGCTATTCTCAAACCGGACAGAGTGCACGAACTGATCGAACTCGTGAAAAGTAGGAAGGATCCGGAATCAGGATACAGATTTTATGTTTCTACGAGTTACACCGGGGGTCACATCCCTCCTCCCGAAGTCGTCAAGGTTTCCGATTTTCTCCTTCTCCATGGAAATGGTGTAAACACCCCTGAAGGGATCACGGCCATGGTGGAGTCGACCCGAACGGTCTCTGGCTATCGTCCCATGCCCATCCTCTTCAACGAGGACGATCATTACGATTTCGACAAACCGATCAATAATATGATCAATGCGTTCAAAGCCGGTGCTTCATGGGGATTTTTTGATTTCCGGAAAAGAGGCGAAACATTGAGGAACGGTGATTCAACATTTCATGAAGGATATCAAAGCATTCCGGTCGACTGGGGCATATCATCTCAGAGGAAAAAAGATTTCTTTAAATTGCTGGAAAAGATATCAATGAATAATCGTTAATCCAGTCAGACATGAGAGGGAAGAGTACTATGGGAATGATCCACCTGATAGGAAGATTCTTTACATTCTTTTCAAGTAATTCTCATCATCAAAATCAATGGCAAACGCCAATCTCATGGAAAGAACTCTCTATGCGTCTAGGAAAAATATCTCTCGTTTTCTTCGTCTCTTGTATTTGTTTAAGGGCACAAACAGAGAAAGAGCAATTGAACTTCTCCTGGCCCATCGACAACCTTTCGAATATCGGTGGATATCCTGTGACGGTGTTCGGGAAACCCGAGGTGAAAGAGTTTCCGGAAGGAACAGCAGTCATATTTAACGGAATTGACGACGGGTTAATCATCCAGGGATGTCCGATTAATAAAAGTTCTGAATTTACCATTGAAATCATTTTCAAACCCGACTCCGCTTTCCCCAATAATATCGAACAGCGCTTTGTACATATTCAGCAACCAAGCCTTGAAAGTCGGCGCATTCTTCTTGAGCTTCGGTTGAATGCGAACAATGGGTGGTCTGTCGATACTCATATCAGAGCGGACTCAACGCATCTCACCTCTCTGGCTAAGGATTACCCGCATCCTATGAATCGTTGGTATCATATTGCATTTGTTTATACAAATGGTGTTGCTGCTCATTATGTCAACGGCGTCAAAGAGATGAGCGGGTCTGTCAGCTATATTCCGGTTGATAGTGCTTATATTTCACTCGGCATGAGAATGGATAAACGGTCATTTTTCAAAGGAGCAATCAGAACCGTTCGTCTGTCGCGCCGGGCATTACGACCATCCGAATTTCTAGGCGTCTCTTCCCGCACAAAGGTCGGATACCGCGTCAAAGAATTGCTCTTCTCCGATGATTTTCAAAAGCAGAATACTCGCTGGATTGCAGAATGTGAAGATCCTTCAACATCCACGGTAAGAGTGGAGAAGGGTATCCTCGATATCAGCTCATCTGCCGGCGCTACGGTTTGGTTCAAAGAAAAGCTTTCAGGCAGCGTTATGATAACCTATGATGTGATCGTTCAAGATGCAGGGGGGATCCATGACCGCGTCTCGGATTTGAATGCCTTCTGGATGGCCACTGATCCGCAGAACGAAAATATCTTCACGCGCTCCGGGAAGTTCTCCTCCTATGACAATCTCAATCTATATTATGCCGGCATAGGCGGGCACGATAATAGAACGACGCGATTCAGAAAATATGATCACCGCGGAGAAAAACCAGTGATCGAGGAGTATACAGATGCGGACCATCTGTTACAGGGCAACACGCTCTACAAGATTATGATCATCGTAAACGAAGGTCGTACGCAATTCTTCCTGAACGGTATGCCCTATTTTGATTATACAGACAAGCAGCCTTACACCGAAGGATATTTCGCTTTCAGAACTACCAGAAGCCACCAGCAGATAGATAACTTTGCAGTTTTCCGCATCATGCCGGAGAACAAATAGGACGAGAAATTCACCAAAATATATTCTGCTCATAAGTATTGGCATGAGCCTTAGTTTTTTTGCCGATACTTCCTCCACGCAATCCGGTTCTTGCAAACCATTGATTCTTCATATGGATCAAATGGAGGAATTCCGTGCGCTGTATCTGAAAAACACATCAGCGTCAAAAACAATATTCCAAACGCTGCTTTCTGATGCCGGCGAATACCTCAAAATGAAACCGCTCTCTGTGATGGACAAGACGCAGACTCCTCCCAGCGGAAACAAGCATGACTATATGAGTATGGGACCCTATTGGTGGCCGGATACCAGCAAGCCCAATGGCATACCTTACATAAGAAGAGACGGCGAGCGAAATCCTGAGTATGAAAGTATAACAGATGCTCGCTATTATTCGAAAACAGTAGAGGCGATCGAAACCCTTGTTCTAGCTTTCGCACTGACAAAAGAATCAACCTATGCAAGGAAAGCAGGCGATTTTGTGCGCATTTGTTTTCATATGTCTTCCAGGGGCTTATTGAGTGGCTCACATAGGCCGGTACGAAGTGAGTACTCTGAATCTGCATGATTGAAAAGGAAGAGCCGATTCGGTACTCAAGGAGAATATTCTATGGCATTGTATAGAGAAGCATTGTGCCTTGTATTGATTCTTGTTCCGTACACTGTGCGGCTTCACGCACAAAACGCGATATCATTAAAAGTAGATAGTCTTCTGGCTCTTATGACGCTTGAAGAAAAAATCGGACAAATGGTGCAGGTCGACCATCTGGCAATCAAGGGGCATGAACAAGATATTCCGGGAATGTTGCTTGGTTCGATTTTGTTTGGGGGAAGTTCTGATCCGGAGGATAATTCTCCTGAACAATGGCTGGCTCTTTGCAAGAAATATCAAGAATACACTCTCCGATCAAAATTAAAGATTCCTTTGCTCATCGGAATTGATGCTGTCCATGGACATAACAATGTAGACGGTGCAGTCATCTTTCCACATAATATTGGTTTGGGTGCAACACGAAATCCTGAGCTTGTCCAAAAGATCGGGAAAGCAACAGCGGAAGAAATGATAGCGACAGGATTTAATTGGGCATTTGCGCCATGTGTTGCTGTTGCACGGAATGAAAAATGGGGAAGAACATATGAGAGTTATGGGGAAGACCCGGAAATTGTGAAAGATTTAGGCGCTGCATTTATTCAAGGATTGCAGGAAGTTGCTCCTGGAGAAAAATCGTTTGTTGCAGCATGCGCGAAACATTTTGTCGGTGACGGCGGAACCACCAATGGAAAAGATCGAGGAAATACGGAATGTGACATAGAAACGCTACGGAAGATTCATTTACCGGGATACATTGCAGCTATCAAGGCCGGTGTCCAAACGATTATGGTCTCATACAGCAGCTGGAATGACGTCAAAATGCATGAAAACAGATATCTCATCACAGATGTCCTGAAAGGAGAACTAGGATTTCAAGGAATTGTCATATCTGATTGGGCTGCGATAGATCAATTAGGCGAAAATTATAAGGATGATATCCAAAAAGCAATTCATGCCGGACTTGATATGGTCATGATTCCCCATGGTCCAATGGAAAAAAATAATTACATCGAATTTATAGAAATGTTGAAACAAGCAGTACAGCAAAAGTCGATATCGATCGACCGATTGAATGATGCCGTTCGACGGATTCTTACTGTGAAGTATGCAATGCAGATCACATCGTCCTCTTCAAGCGGGTATTCCCTTCAGTCTGTGGGTTCAGACGAACATCGGAAGATTGCACGAGAAGCCGTTCGGCAGTCACTCGTTCTTCTCAAGAATGAAAAACAGATAGTGCCGCTGTCCAAGAACTTGAAGCGAATCCATGTAACCGGGAAGTGCGCGGCCGATCTTGGATACCAATGCGGTGGGTGGACAATTTCTTGGCAGGGAAGAAGCGGTCAAACTATTGTAGGAGGAACTACGTTACTCCAAGCAATCAAAACCAACGCAGGAACCGGCACTCAAGTTACTTACTCGAGGTGTGGAGAAAACGTCGAAGGAGCAGATGTCTGTATTGCGGTTATTGGTGAAGAGCCGTATGCAGAAATGAAAGGCGATAGGGAAGACTTATTCATATCCAAAGAAGATGATGAGCTTCTTATGAAAATAGATTCCGCACATGTTCCTCTTATAACTCTTCTGTATTCTGGAAGGCCAATGATTATTAATGAAGGCCTTAAGCACAGCAAAGCCTTTATTGCGGCATGGCTTCCCGGATCAGAAGGTGAAGGAATTGCCGATCTTCTTTTTGGAAAGTATCCATTTTCGGGCACACTCCCATGTTCTTGGCCGAAAAGTATGGAACAAATTCCCATAAACAAAGGAGATGAAATCTATGAGCCGCTGTTTCCCTATGGATTTGGTCTTCGTGTGGAAATCCAATGTGACGAAAAGGTTCATCCATGAACAAATGAAGGGGTTTGCTGTTCATTTACGCTAACGAATTGTGATTTCCATGAAAAAATGTCGGCTGGCCATATGCGCTGTTCAAGATATATGTCCCAAATCTCCCCATGATAAAAAGGGAAAACAATGCACTTAACTCTTCTCGATTGGGCGATCATCGCGGCGTCACTCCTCATCTGCTTTGTCCCCGCATTATTTTTCGGTAAGCGGGCTGGAAAAAACACAACAGAATTCTTTGTCTCCGGTCGCTCAGTTCCATGGTGGCTTGCCGGTCTTTCCATGGTAGCAACCACGTTCAGCAGTGATACACCGAATCTCGTTACAGATATCGTGCGGCGCAATGGTGTTGCCGGCAACTGGGTCTGGTGGGCATTCGTGCTGACCGGTGTGGCCACAGTATTTTTCTATGCGCGCCTCTGGCGCCGTTCCGGTGTGATGACGGATTTGGAGTTCTATGAAATCAGGTATTCGGGCAAAGCCGCGAGTGTGGTTCGAGGATTCCGGTCTGTGTATCTGGGCTTGTTCTTCAATTGTATGATCATGGCATCGGTGAACCTTGCTGCATGCAAAATTGCCGGAATCATGTTCGGCCTCGAGCGTTGGCAAACATTACTGGGCGTCGGTCTCCTCAATGTGGTGTTCGCAGCACTTTCCGGGCTGTGGGGGGTGCTCGTCATTGATATGATTCAGTTTTTCATTATGATGACTGCGGTGATCGCTGCTGCTTATTTTGCTCTCCAGCTTCCTCAGGTGGGGGGGCTCAGCGGTATGGTCGAGAAACTTTCTGCTTTAAAAGGGACTGGAGGACTCAATTATCTTAATATGCTGCCCGACTTTACAAATAATTGGGACATGGCAATTGCCATCTTCATTATGCCTATTGCAGTCCAATGGTGGGCGGTATGGTATCCTGGTTCCGAACCAGGCGGCGGAAGTTATATTGCCCAGCGTATGCTGGCAACCAAATCTGAAAAAGATTCGCTCGGCGCAGTTTTGTTCTTCAATGTCGCCCATTATGTTCTTCGTCCATGGCCTTGGATACTGGTTGCTCTCTGTTCATTGATCATCTTTCCTCAGTTATCAGATATTCAAACGGCATTCCCCAATCTCGATCCAAGATTACTTGGTCATGATATTGCATATCCTGCCATGCTAAAATTTCTTCCGGTGGGTTTTCTCGGATTAATGGTTGGCGGGCTCATTGCTGCAAACTCATCGACTATTCTTACTCATCTCAATTGGGGCGCCTCATATTTAGTGCATGACTTCTACCAGCGATTTTTCCGAAAAGATGCCAGTGAAAAACATTATGTGCTGGCGGGCCGCATTGCGACGATTGGATTGTTCCTCTGTGCATCGGGTCTGGTCTTCTTTCTCGATACAGCAAAAGATACATTCGATATGATCCTTCAGGTAGGGGCCGGCACAGGATTATTATACCTTCTTCGCTGGTTCTGGTGGCGTATCAACGCGTGGTGCGAAGTCGTTGCTATGGTGAGTTCGTTCCTTGTTTCTATTCTCCTTCTTGTCCTGAACAAAAACGGCATTCCTGTGAGTATGCATATGAGTCTTATCGTTACTGTTGCATGTACAACTGTTTGCTGGGTCTTGGCAGCATTTAGTGCTCCTCAAACGGATCGGAAAACATTGGTCGAGTTTTATAAAAAGGTTCGCCCTTTTGGTCCGGGCTGGGAAATAATTCGCAAAGAAGCAGGAATATCCAAAGAGGATGCAAAATCATCACAAGAAAATATTCCTTTAGGGTTACTGGGTTGGGCGGCAGGGACAACCGCTATTTGGTCTGCGCTCTTCACAGTCGGTAATTTCTTGTACGGTCGAATCGACAACGCGGTCATCCTCTCGCTTGCGTTTATTGTCAGCGGATCTGTGTTGCTCTTTGTGATCAATAGACTCTGGAACAAATCAACTGTCTAAAATTTATGGGTAGCCCGCTTGGGAAGCGTCAAAGAGAAGAGTGAATTAACGCTTGACACACGCCGGTTTTTTTTTTAGGTTAATATAGTTGGTTGAAACAACAAACTATTAGAAAATGTTGGTATTCAAATATTTCCCGATGTCCAAAGACTCTGATGAATAAAGAAGCGACCTATTCTCGTACTAAAATAATGTATTCAGATTGCTCATCTCAAAATTTTGTGCAAGGAGTTGGCTAAGAGGAGAGGAAATTCAATCATGACAATACTACGCAGGCCGAAACATAGCCGGATTGCGAGTGTCAACGCAAAGATCGGACGAAATATTAATCGGTCCATCATTCTCAACTCCATCCGAAAAAGTCAACCTATCTCACGGACGACGATATCGACACTCACCGGTTTAAATAAAAGTACTGTCTCGAACATTGTTGAAAGTCTTGTTGATGAAAATCTTGTCGAAGAAGATGTTGCACCAAATCAAAACATCGGCAGGAACCCGATTAATTTACGTGTAAAGAAGGGACAACATTTTGTCGGTGCTCTGTATGTCGCTACCGCTCAAACGGAGATCGCGGTTGTTGATATTGACGGTACAATAAAGAGTCATGAAACCATCAATACAGAAATGGATCAGCCCAGGCTCTTTCTTCAACTCTGTCTCGACCATCTGAACAAATTGCGCCTCACATCAGGCGTCTCCAAGTTGAAGGGGATTGGCATATCAGTCGCCGGTATTGTTGATTCATTGAAGTCAAAAGTGATATATGCTCCTAACTTAGGATGGAAGGATCTTGATCTGGGACAGATCATCCATGAACTGGATCCCGCTATCGGAGAAATCACCATTGAAAATGATGCCAAGGCCTCTGCGCTTGCTGAACTTCTTTTAGGCCGTCACGAATCGATTCCAACCAGTATTGTATTTCTTTCTGTGGGGTATGGCATTGGTGCTGGTCTCGTCATCGAAAATCACATCTTGAGCGGTTATTCGCACGCAGCCGGCGAATTCGGCCATATGACCATTGTCGAAGGCGGAGAACTCTGTTCGTGCGGCAATCAGGGCTGCTGGGAAGTGTATGCTTCGGATCGAGCAACGCTGCGACGATATTCCACTGCCAAAGGATTAACGCCTGAACAAACGCACAACGTCCTCATCACCGACATCATCGAAGCGGCAAAGAAGGGGGACGGCGCTGCTCGGAAAGCGCTTGAGCAAACCGCAAAATATTTAGGGGTAGGAATTGCCAATATTGTTTGTTCCAGTGATCCTGAAATTATCATCATCGGCGGTTCTGTTACTCAGGCATGGGATATCGTGTATCCTCAAATCATAGAGACTGTCCAGCGGCGCGGGTTCCTGGGCTCACAGCGAAGTAATTTGATCCTTCCGACCTCATTAGCGGGCAATCCGTCATTGCTCGGAGCGGCAGCATTGTCTATTCAAAAAATATTTGCCGATTATCGAATTGCATTGTAACCTTTGGAAATCACAACCGTTTGCTATTTCCAAAATATCCCTCCCGATCATCTTCGGAAATGAGGAAACATCGGGGAGAGTACGAAAACGACGACGAAACCATATACTATTGAGAGAAAAAGCAATAACACCATGAAGACCTATGACGGCACCTCTTCTGTTGAAGCGGTCGAGCTCAAGAAAAGCAGAAAAGAATTTCAATACGCTCCAACAGAAAAACTTCGGATCATCGAAGTTGATAATTTCCCCATCCTGGGAAAGCTGACGGCGTTTCGATTCATCGAATGGGTTCTGAAGAATCCTGGAGGAGTGATTTCCTTACCGACGGGTAAAACGCCCGAGCATTTTATCAAATGGGTGAAACGAATTTTAGAGCGATGGAATTCAAAGGAAATACAAGCACTCCTCGCCGAATACGGCATCGACGGATCCAGGCGTCCGGAGATGAAAAGTCTCTCCTTTGTGCAGATCGATGAATTCTTTCCGATGGATTCGCAGCAGCACAATAGTTTTCACTTCTATGTCCGTGAATACTATATTAAAGGATTTGGACTCTCTCCGGAAAGAGCCCTCTTAATCGATGCTACAAAGCTTGGTGTTCCTCACGGGAAGAGCATGGAAGATGTCTTTCCTCAAGGCATTGTTGACCTCACCCTCCGTGTACGGCAAACACGGACGGAGCTGGAATCGCTTCAGCGGGAAGTCATCAACAATGTCGACCGCTTTTGTATGGAATATGAGCGGAAGATCAGGGATTTAGGCGGCATTGGATTTTTCTTAGGCGGTATAGGCCCGGATGGGCATGTCGCCTTTAATGTCCGCGGCTCCAGTTTCTATTCCGTGACACGTCTGACGGGAACAAATTATGAAACTCAGGCGGCTGCAGCTACCGATCTGGGCGGTATTGAGATCTCCCGAAGCCGTTTGGTCATTACGATCGGACTTGCCACGATTACTTATAATCCGACGACCACAGCGATTATCATCGCTGCAGGCGATGCAAAAGCTCGTATTGTTCAGCAAGCAATTGAGGAGGAGTTGAACCCGCTCTATCCTGCATCTGTCCTTCACTCTTTGGATCATGCAAGATTCTATATATCGAAAGGAGCTGCAAGTCTGCTCACTGAGCGTCGTTTTATCAATCTCGTGCAATCCCCCACCGTGGACCATGAAACGGCAGATGAGCATGTGATTGCACTTGCGCTCCGTCTTGAGAAAACACTTGATGAGCTGACAGAGAAAGATGTTAAAAAAGACCGGTACGCCGGAGAAATTCTCCAGAAGACGAAAGGATCATTCCAGGAGCTTGCGGCCGGAGCAAAAAAACGTCTGGTGGAGAGGATCGAAAAAGGAATAGCCCCGGTCACCGACACCACGTTCTTTCATACGGAACCGCATCACGATGATATTATGCTGGCGTATCTTCCGTATCTTTATCATTTGGTCCGCGATCCGAAGAATCATCACAAATTTGCCAATCTCACTTCCGGATTCACAGCGGTTTCGAATCCGTATATTCTTTCGATCGTCCGGAAACTCCGCCGCTATTTATCAACGGATGAATTTGCTGCACACATGAAAAATGGAGATTTCGATCCGACAGATACCGTCAAACGTGCAGAAGACATGTATCTCTTCCTCGATGGGCTTGCCGGGAATGTACAGGAACGGAAAGATGAAGCAGAAGCAAAACGTATGTTGCGCAATCTCATCGAAGTGAACGGTACATCGGATATACGTGCTCTCCGGCTGCGTGCACAAAGTTTGGAGGAATATCTGCGCACGCAATATCCCGGGGCAAAAGACCCGCCGGATGTACAGACATTAAAAGGTATGCTGCGGGAGTGGGAGGTGGAACTCCTCTGGGCCTATTTCGGCATCGAGCCGTCTGCCATTCATCCCTTACGGCTGGGATTCTATCAAGGAGATATATTTTCGGAGGAGCCGGAACTCGATAGAGATGTTCTTCCGATCAGCGACCTCATGAACACCATCAAACCGAATGTTGTCACCGTAGCGTTTGACCCTGAAGGGAGCGGACCGGATACGCACTATAAAGTGTTGATGGCTGTAGCGGAGGCGCTGAAAATGTATGAAAAATCAAGCGGTGACTCTTCCGTCAGAGTGTGGGGATATCGGAATGTCTGGTACCGCTTTAAGCCATCCGAGGCAGATGTCATTATTCCCGTCTCCCTGAATACCCTTTCCTTGATGCACACTGCCTTTATGAATTGTTTCGGTTCACAGAGTGCAGCTTCATTCCCAAGCTATGAACATGATGGTCCTTTTTCCGAGCTCGCGCAAAAAATATTTGTCGAGCAATATTCCATGGTAAAAACATGCCTGGGGAAGGATTATTTCCAGGAACATTCTCATCCGCGGTTACGTGCGGCACGCGGATTGATTTTCCTCAAAGATATGGACCTCACAAGTTTCTATCAAAAAGTGAGAGAATTAAAGAAGGTGACAGAATCGCATGATTAAGCTACCGATGGTGCTGTGGAATCGTGAAGCACGAAATGAGATCAAAAAGATCAAATCACTGGATATCAAAGAATGCATTGTCCTTGAAGGACGATAAGGCTGTCGTCAACCTGATAAGGAGTTTTGCGGTAATCCACTAATGTTCATCTACGCTTTCATGAAAGGAGATTGGTTACATGAGAATTATTATAGAGCCCAGTGCAGATGCGATGAGCAAATGGGCAGCGACCTATATCGCCAACAAAATCAAAAAATTCAAACCAACGTCGGAAAAACCTTTTGTGCTGGGATTGCCCACAGGCAGTACACCCATTGGCACGTATAAGTATCTTGTGCAATTCCACAAGCAGGGGAAAGTATCCTTCAAAAATGTTGTGACCTTTAATATGGATGAATACATCGGCCTTCCTATCACGCATCCGGAAAGCTACTATTACTTCATGCATCATCATCTTTTTGATCATATCGATTGCCCGAAAGAAAACGTCAATATCTTGAATGGCAATGCATCCGATCTGGAGAAAGAGTGCATACGTTATGAAGAAAAGATCAAAGCAATCGGCGGTATCCATCTTTTCATGGGGGGTATCGGACCGGATGGTCACATCGCATTCAATGAACCAGGCTCTTCACTGAATTCACGCACACGCGTGAAGACATTAACCTATGATACGATCAAGGCGAATTCCCGCTTTTTTGAAAACGATATCAACAAGGTTCCCAAGACGGCGTTAACAGTCGGTGTTGCAACGGTGATGGACTCAGAAGAGGTCATGATTCTTATCAATGGGTATGGCAAAGCACGGGCATTAAAGCAGTGTGTCGAAGAGGGTGTCAATCACTTCTGGACGGTGTCTATGCTCCAGCTTCATCGGCATGGAATTATTGTTTGTGATGAAGATGCCACCATGGAATTGAAGGTCGGCACTGTCAACTACTTTAAGGATATCGAACGAGATCACCTCACCTTAGAACTCCTGTAATCGTAGAACTCAGAATAGACCGCCGGAAACAGCCGGCGGGTTCCTCTTTTTGGGAAGGACTGAACAATGGAGTATAGATCATTATCAGAAACTGAGATTTCACAGCTCAGGGATCAAGGCTGTTGTGCCGATGAATGGAATCGTATTCAGGTGAAGGATCCGTTTCTTGTTCATCGATTAAGAAATGTCACTTTCAGCGGCGATGTACGGCTTGGAGTATTCAACAAAAAAGTTCTCCTACCGGACGGCATCGAAAAAGAATGCGGACTCTCCAACTGCCAAATCCATAATTGTTCGGTGGGTGATAATGTCTTTGTGTCGAATGCTGACATGCTGGCGAACTATAACATTGCAGGCGATGTTGTCATCGAACACGCCGGCGCGATACGGGTGACGGGAGCAACCTCGTTCGGCAACGGTGTTGAAATTGATGTCCTGAATGAGGCAGGGGGCCGCACCTTGAAGATCTTCGACCGGTTGTCCGCTCAGATGGCATATATGATCGTGATGTATCGTCATAATGCACCGCTGATCGAGAAACTGAATGCCATGATTGACGGCTACGTCGCAGGCAGGACTGCAAGCCGCGGTGTGATTGAAACCCATGTCCGTATTGCCCATACAACGACCATAACAAATGTCCATATCGGTGCTTATGCACAGATTGAGGGGGTGGTCTGTTTGGAGGAGGGGACCATACAAAGCTGTCGCGAGGCGCCTGTGACTATAGGATCAGGGGTCATCGCTAAGAAATTTATTGTTCTCTCGGGCTCAAAAATTGATCAGTCTGCAATTCTGGAAAGATGTTTTGTCGGACAGAGTGTCAAGGTGGGGAAGCAGTATTCAGCGGAAAATTCTGCCTTCTTCTGCAACTCCGAATTATTCCACGGTGAGGGATGTTCGGTATTCGCCGGTCCCTATACCGTAACGCACCATAAATCTACATTACTGATTGCCGGATTTTTCTCTTTCTATAATGCCGGCAGCGGATCGAATCAAAGTAACCATATGTACAAGCTCGGACCCGTACATCAGGGAATCCTTGAGCGAGGATCAAAGACAGGTTCATTCAGCTATCTTTCTTGGCCCGTTCGTGTCGGACCATTCACCGCCGTCCTTGGTAAACATTATGCAAATTTCAACACTTCTGATCTTCCATTTTCTTTGATCAGAGAACATGGAGGGAAAAGTATCTGTATTCCGGGGTGGAATCTATTTACAGTCGGTACAAAGCGCGATGGTATGAAATGGCCTGCCCGGGATGGACGAAAAGATTCCCATAAATTAGATTTACTGCATTTTCAAGTGCTCTCGCCGTTCGTCATTGGTAAAATGCTGCGAGGTCTCGAAAAACTTCATGAGCTTTCTCAGAACACACCGGAAGGACAGGAATATTTGGATTTTCATGGCGTTGCTATCCAGAAAAAGGTTGTGAAAACTTCGATGGAGAATTATGAGATAGCGATCAGGATATTTGTAGGTGATTGCCTTCTACGGAAACTCGACAATCTTGGCAGCAAGTCTACGCTGAAAGATATTCAGCTCGCTCTTTCTCACCATATCGACAAAGAGTTGCTGCGATGGGTTGATATCAACGGATTGTTTGCGACAGAACCGGCTATGAACGATTTTGTCAATCAGATTGTGGACAGAAAGATTAAGGATCTTCAGGATTTGCATACTCAGCTTTCGAAGATTCACGAGGACTATGAACAGGAAGAATGGAAATGGTGTGCGAAACTCATCGAAATGCGGTCGAATCAGCTTCTCGGCACCATAACGGCAGAAACGCTGAAAACGCTTGTCGGAGAATGGAAAACTGCGTCGTTGAAGTTCAACAATATGATTCTGCAGGATGCTCAGAAGGAGTTTAACACCGATACGAAGCTCAGTTATGGATTGGATGGTGACGAAGTTGTACGCGATGCCGATTTTGCTGCGGTTCGCGGCACGTTCGAACAGAATAGTTTTGTGAAAGGAGTGAAAGAGGACAGCGCCAAGATTGAGGCGAAAGCGAAAAAAGTGGCCGAGTTTCTTACGAATTTGACGTAGCGTTTATGTCCTATAACGCGGCTTTGAAGGTGTGAAGAAGACCGGATCTATAAACTTGGGGCAGCTTTAATTATCACTTGTTATTCTCTTAACATTCTTCCATATTCACATGGAATTCAAAATAGTTACACATCCCATGCAGTAGTCTTCCTCTTCATAAATTCTGTGAAGAGCAGTGTAAACCTTCATGAGCATGCAGAAAGTTCTATTTCCGGAGGAAGGGATTTATTGTAATGGCCCCTATCAAGAAATTCTCATATCTCTTATTCGTTCATCTAATCCACTATCCATAACTATTCTAAGGAGTAATATGCCATGAAAAGACTATCTACAACTTTGGCAGTGCTGGTATGTCTGCTGGTCTTTGCACTACCGCTTTATGCCACAGATTACAGCGGGACATACTACGTAGGAGTTTCTGGAACAAGACCTGGAGGCGGAGATCCGGATTTCTTGTCTATGAAAGCGGTCTTCGATTCGCTGAGTACAGCAGGTGCTACATTTTCCGGTAATTGCACTTTCTATATTACGAGCGATATTACTGAACCGAATACAGGTGGAAAAGGGATTGGTCTAGCGGTTGATCCGGGTTCTTTCACCATCACATTTAAACCGTATACCGCATTAACACCTACCATCACCAACTCGTATCCATCCGATGGCAACACCGGTCCGTCGGGAGCGTTTGTCATTGGTATGAATAGTGCTGGTATGGCATGGGCAGATTTAAAAACGACACGGAACATCATTTTTGACGGGTCAAACACTCCCGGAGGAATAACACGGGATCTAACAATTCAATCAGCAACAACTGCTGTTCGAAATGCTATGGGAATAACATTTGTTGGTGATGTTGCAAATTGTACCGTTAAAAATTGTAATGTCTATTATCAGGTACAAACAGTGAGCACATCAGGGAGTCTATTTATCGGTGCGATTCTTATACGGTCTGCAACTGCCGCGAATACATTGACAGTGGAAAAAATCCCGGCAAATCTTACATTTGATAATAACTATTTAAAAGCCAATTTTGCCGGTGTTGCACAATGCGGACAGGGAATCGGTGTCTATGCATCCGCCGCAACAACCGTAATGCCGAATAACATCGTTATCCATAATAACAAAATTGAAGGAAAACGAAGAGGAATCGGCCTCTGGTACGCAGGCAGCACCGAAATTTATGGCAATGAAATTATCCTGAATCAAGATATCAATGACGGTTTAACGAACGAAGCAATCTTCTGTGCCAGTGTCCTTACGGGATCGACGGTCAATATCTATAATAACAAAATATCGAGCGTTGCTTCGATCAATTCCACCGCAAACACAACGGGCAATGCAGGGATCAGTGTTGAGACAAATGGTACATATAATATCTACAACAACATGATCTGTGGATTTGCCCTCAACTCGGTCAATGCCAATATATCAGCATATGTGTACGGAATAAAGAACTCTTCAGCGACAGCAACCGCCAACATTTACCATAACACCATCCAGATGGAAAACCTGGCCAGCCTCGGAGCCGGAGCGGTGAAATATTATGGGATCTACCTCAGTGACGGTACAAATACTCTGAAAAACAATATCGTCGTCAATAACGAGGATGATTTTGCCTCCTTTAATATTTACAGGCCAAACGTTGGAACACTAACTTCAGATTATAATGACTTTTACCGCAGCGGGACAGTAAATGCCCAAATCGGTTTTTATGATGCTTCCAACACAAGCGATCTTACTGCCTGGAAAACCGCTTCATCACAAGACGCAAACTCCAAATCTGTTGCGGTGACATTTGCAAGCAGTACCGATCTTCACCTGAATGATTCCTATAAAACAACGCCGGACTACAATCTCGGCGGAACGCCCATTCCTTCGGTGACGACAGATATCGATGGTCAAACCCGCGATGCCTTTTTCCCCTATATGGGTGCGGATGAAATTGTCGTTCAGCCCCTGCCGGCAGAATTGACAAATTTCTGCGCATCGACACGCGGACCGAGCGTTGAGCTAACCTGGTCTACTGCAACGGAAACGAATAATTATGGCTTTGAAGTAGAGCGGAGAGAACTGCAGAAGTCGGAATGGATGAAGGTTGGATTTGTGGCTGGCCATGGAACAAGTACTATACCTCAAACCTATTCTTATACCGATGCCTCCGTAACTTCCGGTACATTTGTTTACCGGCTCAAACAGATCGACAACACCGGACTATTCAAATATTCTCAATCTGCGGAAGTTACTATGGGTCTACCTCAGGCGTTCGAGTTATCCCAGAACTATCCGAATCCCTTCAATCCAAGCACGACATTGTCGGTGATGCTGTCGAAACCTCAGTATGTCAGGCTTGCAGTCTATAATATGGTGGGACAGGAAGTAAGTATTCTGGCGGATGAAAATCTTGCGGCTGGAGTCTATCAATATACATTCAACGCTTACAATCTAGCGAGCGGTACCTACTTTGCAAGAATTCAGACGCAGGAATTCACCAAGATTGTGAAGATGCTCTTGATGAAGTGAGGAAACAGACTCCAGTGGTCAGTAATCAGTAATCAGGATTTACAAGAAAAACTGAACCCCCCATATTCCCCCTTCGAATTGAAGGGGGGAGCAAGGGGGGTGTTTTGTTCGCAAGGGTCATCTAGCAGTTTTTCTTTCGGGATTGATGACAAAGCAAGGGAACAGAGATTAGTAGTCAGAGTTCAATGGCCGCGGTGGTTCAGGTATTCCGTGGATCACCATATTCTTTATCCTTCAATTTTTCATGCAACTTTCTGAAACAGAGTGATTGAAAATTCCTGCAAGGGAATTTATTTTAAAAAAGTATAATGTTTTTTATTTGTTGGTTAAAACAACAATCGTTTTGTAGAAAGATACTATTCGCGGAATGAATTCAAGAACTCATAATTTATCAATCATGTATTCACAATTCGGGAGGATTTATGAAAAGACTTCTTATTCTTATTGCAGCACTAACAATTTCAGTTGGTAGTTACGCGCAAGTTACGCTGACGAGGGTTTGGGAAAGATCTCAAGCGAATGGAAGCACAATGCCGGCATGGTTTGGAAGTGCGACTGAGCGAGGGATTGCATATGGACATGTAGGATCGAATGACAGAGTCTTTGTTACGTCCCGAAGTACGACAACTGCTGTGAGAATTCTTAGCGCAGCGGATGGTTCTGACGTCAGCACTTTAAGCTTAACTGGGGTGAGTGGGGGGACGTATGCCATTAGTGATGTTGGAGTTTCTGCCGACGGAATAATATTTGTCTGCAATATGACAACAGATGCATCTACAACCCAATTCAAAGTTTACAGATGGGATTCTGAAGGTGTTGATCCTACCAATGTGATATCCTATACTGGAACGGGGAGAATGGGAGACAAAATGACTGTTGCCGGTTCGACTTCGGATAACTCACTAGTCATTTATGCTGCAGTTGCAAGTACTACTACTCTCATAAAATTCACAACATCTGACAACGGTGGAAGTTTCACTCCCAATACGATTACCCTGGCAGGTGCAACGACAAATGCACAGCCTTCCATCACGCCCTTACCCAATGGTACATTCTATTATAAAGCAGCCGGTTCAAAAATCTCAAAACATAATTCAGATGGCTCTTCAATCGATGCTGGAAATGCTAGCTCTACTTATGCTACAGGACACACAGGTCTGGCATTTATCAATACCGTTAGTTCCGATGACTATCTCTTTGTATGTGATAGAACCACAAGTGGGTATGGTTTTGCATCGGTGTATAAAATGGCAGGCGGTATTCCTTCAGCAGGGATAACTGCTGTTTCAACTTCGGCAATGGGGACATCGAGTACGACTGGTTATGCTGATATAGATCTGAAAAATAATGGAGATGATACCTTTACAATCTTTATGGTAAGTGCCAATGAAGGGGTGGCTGCCTATGTTACTGGTGGTACACCGGCCCTTCCTGTAGAACTTTCTTCCTTCACTGCGCAAGCCATAGGTAGCGCAGTTTCGCTCAACTGGGTCACCACAACGGAAGCCAATAATTTCGGCTTTGATATTGAACGAAGGGGTATCGGGGATTCACCATGGATGAAGGTCGGATTTGTAAAAGGAAATGGAACGAGCACGATGCCTCATACATATTCCTACACGGATGTCTCGGTGACTTCAGGGACCTTTATCTATCGACTCAAACAGATCGACAATGGTGGGATGTCTAAATATTCTCAATCCGCTGAAGTGGCATTGAGTGTGCCTCGGCAATGTGAACTTTCTCAGAATTTTCCGAATCCCTTTAATCCGAGCTCAACGCTTTCCGTATCTCTTGCTCTGCCGCAATATGTCAAACTTGCTGTCTATAATAGTATAGGCCAGGAGGTGGCGCGGCTGGCTGACGAGAATCTCGCAGCAGGGACATACCGGTTTACGTTTGATGCTACAAACCTGCCAAGCGGCATCTACTTTGCGAGAATCCAAACGCAGGAATACAGCAAGATTGTGAAGATGACATTGATGAAGTGAGGAAACAGACTCCAGTGGTCAGTAATCAGTAGTCAGTTGTTGGTAGTTAGTAGAAAGATCGACCCCCTTGCTTCCTCTTCATGAGGGAGGAGCAAAGGGGATTGTTTTTGTACATAAAGTCCCGCAAATTGTGAATGAGTTTTCCTGAACTGGTCCGGGTGAGGAGATAACGTGTTCAATGAAGTTGAAAACACGGGCGGATCTCCCTCCCGACTGGTGATAAGATGTTTCACGAGGTGCCACGAAGGAGATCCGAAATTACACGGAGAAAAAAACATCGTGTCCTTTGTGATCATTCTTCGTGACGATACTTTGTGTTCCTTAGTGAAATATAATTGTGAAGGAGTATTCCTGAACCGATGAAAAATATCTGACATCTGCCTGAGCATGAACAAAGAATGATGTCCGACATTTATCTCACGTTGTGAAGGAATTTTTACTCCTGAACTGACACGGAGCATCGAGTTGCTGTGCAATGAATTAAAAGTGCGTCCGGAAAACAAGTCGGGAGAATATCTCCCTCCTAACTTAGGGGATTTAATTTTGCAACCGTCAGCCTGTCCGCCTGCCTTAATGGGTCGATGACGTCGGTTTTCAGGATGCCGCGATCAACGATCGCGGCTACAGTGTAAACGTGTAGTGAAGAAGCGGTACCGTGGAGTTTTATGAAACGAATTGTTTTCTTACTGCTCTTTCTTGTTTCACCAGTCGTCTTTGCGCAAGAAGAGCATAAATCCATCATGCAGCGCGAGTGGGAATATTATAGAGCGCATGAGGAAGAAGTCGGGAAGGGAATTGTCGTCACTCCGCTTGCCAAACGCTCCGATCTCGCGAAGGTTACCGCCCTGTCTCATGTGGTGTACGGGTTTCATCCCTATTGGCAGAATGGTTCGGAATCGAATTATTATTTTTCCCTTCTGACGCATCTTGTCTATTTCAGCGGAGATATCGATACATCAAATGGAGGATTTTCTTCGACGCATTTATGGTCCTCAGCCAATGTGGTTTCCCTTGCGCAGAGCTATGGAATCAAAGTTCATTTTGCTGTCACATTGTTCAGCGGACACTCGGCGATTCTGAATAACAACACAAAACGTCAGGCACTTATCAACAACATCATCACACAGATCAATGTCCGCAGCGCCGATGGATGTAATGTCGATTTTGAAGGAGTGAGTTCTACACTCAAAGACAGTCTTCGCACGTTTATTGTTCAGCTTGGAACAGCTCTCCATGCGGTTGGGAAAGAACTCGTTGTTGAACTTCCGGCGGTGGATTGGTCTTCCGGATGGGTTGTCTTTGGGACGACTTTTTTTTCTGCAACAAGTTTTTCTGTCGATTATTATTTCCTGATGGCGTACGATTATTATTGGTCGGGGAGTCCCAATGCCGGTCCTGTGGCTCCCCTTCGCGCATCTTCCGTGACAATCGAGTGGCATTCATTGCGAAGCATAGATACGTATAAAGCAAAAGGATGTCCGGCAAACAAGCTTATCGCTGGATATCCGTATTATGGATATGACTGGCCCACCGTCGATACAACGTTGTTATCGGCGACAACAGCTTCTGGAAATTCCCGTACTTATACCGTGGTAAAGAATAACTATATCGACACAATCCCTGCAAGTCATCAGTATTGGAATACCACGTACAACACACGATGGTATTTTTACAATAACGGTACATCATGGCGTGAATGCTGGTATGATGATTCACTCTCGCTCTCGATGAAATATGATTCAACCAAGGCAAAAAATATTGCAGGTACGGGGATGTGGGCTTTGGGGTACGATGGCACGGAAACAGAATTGTGGGGGGCGTTAAAGAGAGCCTTCGCGTCGTCACCAAATGTATCGTATACATCGCTCGATAACTTTGAAACCGGAACAGGCCATTTTAATCAACTGCCGACCTATAGCGGGTCGACCGTTGGTATCTCGAAACTCTCCACCTCTGTCCAGTCGAACGATGCTGCAAATAACGGCTGTGCATCGTTACAAGTGGTGTTGAAGGACAGCACATCAGTCAGTACCAATTGGACAGTCCGGCTAGTTTCGGGATCGGGAAACCGCACAAACAACGTCCAGATGTCGAACACCGGCTATGTCGGTTTCTGGATGAAGACCTCGAGTGCTCCGGGTGGTTCTCAAGTGGCACTGACTATTGACGATGAGCGCAATGGGTCGATCGATAAAACAGAACTATCGTCGAAACAAAATGTACTCAACGACGGTGAGTGGCATTTGTATGAATGGGTGTTACCGGGTAGCGGGTGGACGAGTTTTGCTTCCGGGAATGGAACTCTTGACAGTGCAGTCGTTTCCCTTGACGCAATCATGTTCTATGCACCCAATGCCTCACCTGATTGGACGTTGTATCTTGACGATGTCAGTTACAATAACTTGGGAAGTCTACCTGTGGAATTAGCATCCTTTATCGCACAAGTAAAAGAGAATACTGTTGAATTGCGATGGAGCACCGCAACGGAAATCAATACTGCCGGATTCATCATTGAAAGAAGGAACGATCTGGTGTGGAGACCAATTGGGTATGTGGCAGGCATTGGAACAACCAATATCCCGCACACCCATGTTTTTACCGATGCCTCGGTGACCTCCGGAATCTATATCTATCGGCTCAAACAAATCGATACCGACGGTGCGTTCAAATATTCTCACACTGTCGAAATCTCTTTGAGTGTTCCGGCATCATTTGCTTTATATCAAAACTATCCGAATCCGTTTAATCCAGAAACGAAGATAGAATATGAAATCCCCCCATCCCCCTTTTACGAAAAGAGAGAGCGAGGGGGATTTGTAAAATTGGCAGTGTATGATCTCCTCGGCCGCGAGCTGGCGGTGCTGGTGAATGAGGAAAAGCCGGTGGGAAGATATACGATATCATGGAATGCGGTAGGGATGAGTAGCGGCATATATTTCTACAGATTGCAGGCAGGAACATATTCTGAAACAAAGAAAATGATCCTGACGCGGTAAAGGCAATGAGGGATTACGGCTCGTGTTCCTTCAACGAGTTACCAAAGAAGTGATAGTTTAAGAGGCGCGGTATTGATGTTGTACAGTGCGGAGCTTCTTCTACGATCGGACCTGGACAGGCACATCCATCAAAGATCGCTGGATGGTTTTGAGAAGGTTTAACCTTCCAACAGCTTGAAGTTGAAGGTCAGTCGCTGATTTACTATTATGGATATAGGGTTTCGTGCCAAATAAATGGATGAAACACCATATCGCCAGAACGCTCCGAAAAACAAAATGCTGGATTCAATGAGGAAGTGCAACGATCTTATTGAAGACTTCCTTTGGTGTTAAGTAATGTAATATTTTTCTTGGTGTATTGTTTAATTTTCGTTCTAATCGTTTCACATCAGATGCAGAGACAAG
>Ga0268280_1000116_pt1 | contig 77919 bp, 59 predicted proteins | sample saktaG_9_FD_190139 | JGI IMG/M metagenome (GOLD analysis project Ga0268280, IMG submission 190139) | Saline water microbial communities from Sakinaw Lake, British Columbia, Canada - sak_2011_5_24_40m | ecosystem: Environmental > Aquatic > Non-marine Saline and Alkaline > Saline ...
TGTCAAAGAACAAATCTGCGCTTATTGCTGCGCTGCCGCGAAGCGGCTTAGTTCAACCTATGATTAGATAGATCTTGTCTATATTTCGTGTGTAATAGGATAATATATAGACTTTGTCTATGTTTTTATATAATTGAATACTGGTAATATCGGAGTATGGAGATCCCGTAACGCCGTCCGGTAATGGGAGGGCATCGGGTGCAAGCCTCACTTGCCCCTTCCCTGCCCCAATATCTATCTTCCTTGATAGAAAATCAAGTTTAAACTACATTTTGTTGATTCTTCGCTCAATATGCCCGCCTACTTTATCAGTATCATCTGACGTGTCTGCGTATAGGTGCCCGCAGTCAATCTATAGAAATATACGCCGCTCGGCATGTGCCCGGCATTCCACTGAATAGTATGGATTCCAGCCGGTATTTCCTCGTTCACCAACACAGCAACTTCGCGACCGAGAAGATCAAAAACAATCAGATCCACTAAACTCGAAACTGGTATCTCGTAACTGATAACTGTTATTGGATTAAACGGATTGGGATAATTCTGTCTCAAACTGTACTGATGCGGAAGATCGATTCCATGTTGATTTTGTGCCGAAGATGTGGGCGGAAAATATGCATCGAGTTGATGCCCCGATTTGTTATCCGGGAACCGTACCAGGCATTTCTGAGAAAGTAGATCAAAGCACCATCCCTGTAAGGACACGGTATTAATCGTATCAAACGGGAATACTCCGAGTGGAATACCGTCGAGCAGCACACTGTCCGGTGGAGCAGAAACCCAGTTAAACTGCGCCATCCAGTCACGCTCAGGAGATGAAAATGATCCTGATTTTGCAGTGATGGTTATCGTTGCACTTTTGTCACTTCGAACATGAGTTATGGAAACGGAACTTGAGACTCCATTCTCGTAATCATACGATATGCCGTCGTCGTCATAGACCGTGCAAGTCCCTGTTCCATTTGGATAACTGCTGAGGAGAACCAGTTTCTTCATCTCCGGTGAATCTGTGTACAGCGACGGCGGGGACATAGGAATGATCGACCCGCTTTTGACAAACAAAGGGATGTCGTCACTCGTCACAGAAATCGTATACGTTGCCCCGCCGGTATAGGATTTTCCAGAGTTATAATCATGCCATACTCCCTCTGGCAGGTACACAGATTGTTGTACAGCGCCGGAGGTTGTGACAGGCGAAACAAGAAGTGCATCTCCGAACAGCCATTCGGATGTGAGATTCCCCACGGCAGGGTCATCGGGATATTCAAGAACCAAAGGCCGTGCGATCGGAATACCGGTCAGGTGGTTTTCCCGCGCTGCCGAATAGATGTAGGGCATCAACGCATAGCGCAGGCGGATATACTTCGCTGCGATGGACTCGGCTTGTGCCCCAAAAAACCATGGCTCCCGTTCCTCATTGTATGTTCCATGGACGCGGAAAATGGGGACGAAGGCTCCGAATTGAATCCATCGGTAGTAGTTCTCCGAAGTCGGTGTACTTTGAAATCCGCCGATGTCCATGCCCCACCATGAAACGCCGAGTGTCATACTCGAAAACATGAAGAGCCGCTGATCGGCCATTGCTGAAAATCCCGATGGAATATCGCCCGACCACAATCCGTATGCATACCGCTGGGAGCCTGTGTAAAAATTTCTATTAATGGACCAGACACGCTTGTTGTTCCATGCACGCTGTCCTTCGTATTCCGAACGCTGCATTTGCATGAACATCAGGTTGCCTCCATATTCATCCGCTTCATCATTCCAATATCCAGTGATTCCTTTACTGTAAGATTGGTTTTGCATTGCGAAACTTTCCCAATACCATGTTCGCGCAAGCGGGTTATGGAAATTCAGACGGCCTACTTGTTTCCCGCTGAAATAATCGGTTTGATAGTCAACGAAGAAATTATTTGCCAGGCAATAAGTACCCTGCGTGGTGTTGAGATGAATGCGCGGTTTGCGGATTCCCATGAGGTGGAATGAATACTTTTCCAGTGTGTCGACAATCGCTCCTGATTGCCCATCTGGAAATTTCGGGCCCCAATGGAATTCACCGTAGTTATCGCTCCCCCAATCCATCCAGTCAAAATCCAGGATGTATGCATCGATCGGAATCCTCTTTTCACGGTACGTTCGTATGTCGTTGTACAGTTCCTCCTGATCGATTCCCCATTCGGTATTCATGAATCCATACGTATATTTTGGAAAAAGCGGAGGGAACCCCGTTATTTCATGAAGTCCCTTCAGGATCTCTTTGGGAGAGCCAAGAAGAAAGTAGAATTCAATATCTCTTTTTGCCGCACTTGGGGGACGTGAGAACGAAAAAGAATTTCCCGAAATTGCTATCGATCCGCCATCCGCATCAGCAAGAAATCCCCATCCCTGAGTCGTCCAGGCAAACGGTCCTCCGGCTTGGCCCTGATTACCGGCCGTGATCGAACCGCCGGTCTGCGTAAAGAGCGATCCTTGTGATCGATTATGGATCCCATAAAAAGTACTAGTGGAGGTAGAGAGGGTAATTGCATTTTGGACGATGCCTCCGTTTGTGGGTTCTTCGCAGATGAGAGAAATCCCGTTTCGATCAATTTTGAAAAGATGAAATCTCAGCGGATTGCGTTGGATCTCAATACGGAACGCACTCGTTGTCATCGAAAGAATTTCGGCAGAAGTATCAACCGTTGCAGCTGCTGGATCCCAGACGCTTTTTGCCACGACGAGTGTATCGGGATCCTCGACACCGTTCGGGCGATAATTTATCTCAAGGATATTTTCTGTACACGCCCGGAAGAGAACGATGTCCGGTCCAACCGAAAGCAGGAGTGAATTTTCGGAGACCTGTATTCCGGTGATATTTCCCAATCCCTGTGCAAAGACTTCTCCTAATAGCAGCAGGGGAAGGGATACAAGGAGAGTTCTCTTGAGAATAGATCTCTTTGGCATGGTAATCCTCCTTCAAACTCAGGATGATGTTACCATAGAAAACTTTGATATCCCATTATGATGACACCGATTATTTCTTATTCATACAGAATCAGGATCATGAGGGGGCTTGGATGACGCATAGAAAACAAAAAATCCCCGCCAATGTTTATGGATGAGGATTTCTCTTCGGATCTTGTTTGTCTTTCTTCTGTCCATCTGCCTTGCCACTTCTAAAGTGGGTAAAACGTCTGGAAGCCGCCTGTTATGTGGCAGAGGAGAAGATCGGCACTCCAGCATTTCTATGAGCCAGATGACAGTTTGATCTTATATTTTTCCGCAAGCCGATAGAGTGTTGCGCGGCCGATTTCCAATTTCTCTGCAGCTTCCGCGATGTTCCCGTTCGTAATCTTCATAGCGTTTCGAATTGCACTTTCTTTGATCTTTTCCAAAGGAATGATGGTCTCCTGGTTCTCATTGAAGAGGGATTGTGTACCGATATCTGTCTCACCGGAGCCGTAGGAAACAAGGGAAACAGGGAGTTCCTTTTCCGAGAACAGAGACCCTTCCGTCAGTACGACACCGCGCTGAATGACATTCTCGAGTTCGCGTACATTGCCGGGCCAGGGATAACTGTAGATGAGATCCAGAGCTTTGCGTGAGAATTGAATGCCGGGTTTTCCGAGTTCCTCGCTGTTCTTTTTAAGAAAATGATCGGCAAGCAGAAGGATGTCCGATTTCCTCTGGCGCAGCGGAGGAAGAAGAATCGGAAACGTTGAAATGCGAAAATAGAGATCTTCCCGGAAGTTTTTCTGCTTTACTTCTTCCCAGAGATCGCGGTGGGTGGCAAAAATGAGGCGTGCGTCGGTCGTAAGAGTATCGTTCCCGCCAACCCTGCTGAATTGTTTTTCCTGAAGAACGCGGAGAATTTTTGCCTGCAGGCTTTGATCCAATTCACCTATCTCATCGAGGAATATCGTCCCTCCGTTGGCCTGCTCAAATTTTCCGATCCGCTGTTGAATTGCGCCGGTAAATGAACCGCGTTCATGACCGAAGAGTTCGCTCTCGAGAAGATCATGAGGAATCGATGCACAGTTGACAACAACAAACGGTCCGCTATGACGGTTGCTATTGTAATGTATCGCACGGGCGATAAGCTCTTTCCCTGTACCGCTCTCGCCAAGAATGAGGACGCATATGTTGAGCTGTTTGACCTTGTTGACGAGTTTAAATACCTCCTGCATTTCCCCGCTCTGTGAGACAATATTTTCGAAATGCAGACGTTTACCAACACTTTCCTCGAGATGCTGTATCTCACGGGAGAGCGCTGCAAGCTTCAGAGAATTTTTTAATGCAATTTCGAGCTTTGGAAAGTCAATGGGTTTGCTGAAATAATCGGCTGCACCGAGCTTAAGGGTCTGCAAGGCTACTTCGACACTATCCTGCGCGGAAAGAACAATCACGGGAATTTCGGGGTTGGTCTGCTTGATCTCTTTCAGCAGATCGATACCGCTGATGTCGGGAAGCATGAGGTCTAATAAAACAAGATCCGGAGGTTCTGTGAATCGATTCAGGAAGGATTTTCCGTCCGGGAAGACCTCGACGTGATACCCCCATTGGCGCCCGATCCGGGCTTCCAGCAGCTTGGATATGGTCGCTTCATCATCAACAATATAGATTCGTTCTGTATCCACGGGTAATCCATCCTCTAAAAGAAAATACAAATGTTTCGGATGAATTACTACGCAGTGGTAACAAAGAGGGCTTGAATTATTATGTCATCGTCACCCTCTCCCGGGGACGTTTCTTCAGGTTATGTTAAGGGGATGGTGGTGGATCTTTTTACGGAAGGATTTTTTGGACTTTCAATCTCTTCCTAAACGGCCTCATTGGTCTCTGATCGTTTCAATGGAGAATGCATAAGGCACTGTTCACTGGATTCCAGTTCTAGATAGTCAGTAATGAGTTTTGAAAGCCGCAGGCCTTCGTTCATAATGTAGCGGGCATATTCCACTCTTCGATGATCATCTATCCCTTCACTTTCCGCAAGCATTTCTGCAAAGCCAACAATGGATGTGAGAGGAGTGCGAAATTCATGTGAAATCTGTGTTACCAGCCGGCTTTTCAGCATTTGAATGATGAAAGGGGAAGGCTCGACATAATTATTGTCGTGAGCTTCTATTATGGGTTCATTGTTCATAGGTCCACCCTTAGAATGAAGAATAATTACGAGAGTCTTCTGAAATATTGTATTGAACGCATAGTCATTCCAAATGAGCGCCCTGGCTTATAAAGCCCCTTGTCTCACTGTACGGGATGCCGTACAGCGGCATTTCGGAGTCTGAATGATTTTAGACCCTGAAACGCTTGCCCGCCGCATAAAGTGTGCTTCGGCAGGTGTGAGTTCAGAGTGACAATATTAATGAGTTTTTCAGAAGTCTCTACTACTTATTATCGCTCAATCTATATGCCATACAATTGTTGGCGGTTTTTCCCGAAAAATGACTGAATTTGACACTTAAATCCAACATTAAACAATTGATATTATCATTATGATACACACTAAAATCAAAAACGTCTATTTCGTAGAAAAAAATTACATTTACCATATATTTTACTAATCCCATAATGAGAGCGAAGTCTCAATATGATACATAAATTAAAATGAAATATGCCGAAATTTTTAAGATTTTAGGTATTTTCAGTGGCACAAAGATTGACATATTACATTTAGCAGATGAAATTAACGACGATAACAAATTAAATCAAACACAATCACATAATCTCAAAGGAACAACAATGAAAAAGTTAACAGTTCTTCTCGCCCTCGTGGTTCTGACCACCTTCGCATTACAGTCAGCATTTGCTCAGACAGCAGCTCAGACCGTAACGCTTGAAGTAAAAGCCGTAAATAAGATCAGCGTCTCCGGTCCAGTGTCCTTGCTGATCGATGATGCAGTGCCAGGAGCAGCCGGCCTTGTTGCTGTTTCGAATAATGCATCAAGCTACAGTTTAACGCATAATGGTTCGACAACCGGCAAAGTCACAGCCAGTATCAATACAGCCCTGCCGACCGGAATAAAGCTGGAAATCACCTTAGTCAGCACACTCGGAACAAGCAAGGATATTCAAGATATTTCGAATGCGACGAGTGCTATTGATGTGGTTGACAATATTGGCAAAGGCAAAGATGCTTCTCAGACGATCACATATAATTTCTCAGCAACGCCTGAAGCTGGAACATTAGCCTCAGTTGCAAAGACCGTTACACTGACAGTCACAAACTAATTCTTCACCTCCTTCTCGTGGTTAGGATTATGCCGCGGAAGCTCCAGTGGGTAGAGCTTCCGCGGATTTGTTATGATAGGAATCGAATGCTGATGAAATAGTCATTGATAAGTTTCGAAAGCCGCAGGTCCTCGTTTTCTATGTGATTATCATATTCAACTTCTCGATCATCATCTGCTATTTCGCTCTACACCATCATTTCTGCAATGTCAAAAATAGACATATCAAGGATGCAATTTCTGTCTCACAATCCGGTTTCTCTAACAATCAAATTCCCAATAGAGAGATTTAACCTCATTATTCCCATAGGCTTCTAAAAACAGCCCCATTATTTAGAATGTGTCCACTTTGAATATCGATCAAATTTGCCAAATTTTGTTATCACAAATCAGTATATTGTATCATTATGATACGTATTTAATTCGGAATTATTGATTTCTTTAGTAATGTGGCGTATTACATATAGAATGAGCTATTCCCATAATGAGACTCATTTCTCAATACGATACAACTATTCCATTCGAATCGGTGAAATCTGCTCAATATTGGCGATTTTATTTTGGCATAGAGATTGACATATTACAACCAGTAGATGAAATCAAAGACAAAAAGAAAAGAGAAGACAATGAAAAAGATAATGATGGTTTTAATGATTGGTTCACTAAGCTTGATGTCCCTGGAAAATGCTTTTGCCCAAGCGACGACATCTCAGAACCTTACTCTTGCAGTAAATTCAGTGTATAAAATTGCAACTTCGGGAAACCCAGCCCCGCTCACGATCAGTAGCGGAACAGCCGGTTCGGACATCCTGACAGCAGCAACTGACAATTCGACAACATATAGTATAACTCAGAACTTTGGAAATACTGTTAAAATTACCGCAAACCTAGACGCAGTTCTTCCTGCCGGATATACCTTGACAATAACTCTTGCAAGCACTAAAGGGACGAGTATTCCAAATGTTAATATTTCTAATGCAACATCAGGCAGTGCAGCTAATGTTGTCACTGCTATCCAGAGGGGAGCTGATGCAAATCAGGCGATTGGCTATTCTTTCTCAGCATTAGCCTCTGCTGGCACGCTGGCTTCAACTTCGCGATCCGTTACATTGACGATAACAAATTAAATCAAACACAATCACATAATCTCAAAGGAACAACAATGAAAAAGTTAACAGTTCTTCTCGCCCTCGTGGTTCTGACCACCTTCGCATTACAGTCAGCATTTGCTCAGACAGCAGCTCAGACCGTAACGCTTGAAGTAAAAGCCGTAAATAAGATCAGCGTCTCCGGTCCAGTGTCCTTGCTGATCGATGATGCAGTGCCAGGAGCAGCCGGCCTTGTTGCTGTTTCGAATAATGCATCAAGCTACAGTTTAACGCATAATGGTTCGACAACCGGCAAAGTCACAGCCAGTATCAATACAGCCCTGCCGACCGGAATAAAGCTGGAAATCACCTTAGTCAGCACACTCGGAACAAGCAAGGATATTCAAGATATTTCGAATGCGACGAGTGCTATTGATGTGGTTGACAATATTGGCAAAGGCAAAGATGCTTCTCAGACGATCACATATAATTTCTCAGCAACGCCTGAAGCTGGAACATTAGCCTCAGTTGCAAAGACCGTTACACTGACAGTCACAAACTAATTCTTCACCTCCTTCTCGTGGTTAGGATTATGCCGCGGAAGCTCCAGTGGGTAGAGCTTCCGCGGATTTGTTATGGTTAGGAATCGAATGCTGATGAGAGCGAATAATCCGATTTCTACAGAATCGTTCTTGACAATGCAGAAAATATTGACTCTATCGAAAGGTTGAATCTGGTCGCGCGAAATGCTATATTAACCGCAATTATAAAGATACCGAGAATGAACCCTGTTTCCCATAGCATCCAAGGATTTTTCTTTTTTCTGCTTGTATTCTTATTACTCTTCCCTTCGATTGCTTTCGCACAGGTGTATGGCACTAGCAACCATAGGGTGACCGTGATTGTCCAGCCAGTGACCGTTATTCAGGTCAATGTTGGAACCATCAATCTGAATATTACAGGTGCAAATGCGATTGCAGGCCAGAATCAAATGTCTGTGACTGATCAATCATGCACATTATTATGGGGAACGAACAGCAGCCTGAGGAAAATATCGATCAATACTAATCTTGTCGCACCTCTCTTTGCTGTTAAGGTTATAGCTCTTGCGCCAAGTTTTGGCACGGCAGCGCCGGAGCTTACGCTTTCAACCACAGCACAGGATCTTCTCCTGAACATTGGCAGGAGTTCCGGAAGCTCTAACTTGCGTTATACCGGTATTGCCCTTGCTTCGCAGGGGACCGGAACGGATTCCCATGTGATCACATTTACGATTCAGGCACAATAACGGTATGCAACGATCACGATCTTTCTTATCAAGCTGTATCCTCTCTCTCCTCGGATGTCTTCTTTTGATCGCCAGTGAAGGAAGAAGTCAAGTCACGGTAGGCGGTGGAAACATTACCATGACGATCACTACCGGAATTGCGGGAGGACAATTAACGAACATCGTGAATACGGTTACAACACTCCAATATCAAAAACAAAAGAAAATATCAAAGATCACTGTTGCAACGGCGTGTACAGGACAGCGCTTCAATTTACAGGTTGTTGCTACCAGTGCGACCAGAGGTACTGCTCAACCGGCAGTAGTACTTGTCAATGGAAACCCGGCTATGGATTTTATTAGAGATATTCCAAGCACGGGAGGGAAAAACTCAACTTGCACATTGCAGTATACCGCTTCCGCCACGTTTGCACAGGGAAACAGCACTGAACTTGGTAACGATGTCCATACCGTCACATACACTATCCAGGCACAATAGGTCATTCATTATGAGAACTATTCATACTGTGGTCTGTGTTTTTATGATCGCTTTTTTGCTTCCTTTCTCTCTGAGCGCGCAAGTATCGATTGTCGGCGAGCTCAGCCAGGATAAAGATGTAAAACCCGGGAGTGAGTACTCCGGTTCGGTCGTGATCAGGAACGATACGAATGAACCACAGGAGGCAAAAGTATATCAGACAGATTATTCATTCCAATGGAATGGATCGAACAATTATGGTGATCCGGGCACACTGCCCCGGTCGAACGCAAGGTGGATCACCTTCAGTCCTTCGTTTGTCACTCTGCCGCCTCTGGGAACCGTAACGGTAAATTATACGCTGACGATCCCGAAGGATACAGTCTTAAGCGGAACCTATTGGAGCATGCTGATGGTGGAGGGAGTTCCGAGAGGATCTGCAGAATCATCCATGCCTCAGAAGGATCAAAAAGCGCAAATGGGGATTATGCAGACGATTCGCTATGGGATCCAGATCGCATCCACGATGGCAAATACAGGGTCGAAAAAGATTCGCTTCCTTGCGGCAAATATTTTTACGAAGGAAGACGGCAAGCGCATCCTGCAAATTGATATTGAGAACACAGGGGATATTGGTATACGGCCCGATGTGTACGTAGAGCTTTTCTCTGACCAAGGAGTATCGCTCGGAAAGTTTCCCGGTGTCAAATACAGGATGTATCCCGGCACCTCCGTTCGCCAATCGATCGATGTCAGCAGCATCGCCAAGGGTACCTATAAAGCTCTTGTTGTCGTCGATACAGGCGGAGATGATGTTTTTGGATCACAATATACATTAAAATTCTGAGTGCCTCCCTTGAAAATCTGGCTGATGCAAAGTCCGGTTCACTTGGGCCGGATTTTTTTTAGCTTTTTAATTTTGACTCAGCTTGGAAATGCCCGGCAGCAGGATGTTTTCGCTGTCCGTCCGGCTGTTTCTTCAAGTATCGAAGCTGCTCCGGGAACCATCGTTGCGGCAACCTTCAGAGTCACTAATCTTACTCCTCTTAATCAGACCTATAGCGCCTCTCTTGTTCTTCCTTCGGGCTGGAAACGTGTGATCAGAGAGTTTCCCTTTGAAATTCAGGCGGGTGAATCGGATGTCCGGCTTGTGACCTTCTCTATACCTCCCGATGCCCCCGCGCAGCGTTATGAAGTTCGTTACACTGTTCGGGATGATGCTTCTCCTGTTCATGAGCTTGAGGCTTCCCTGGAGGTTTTCATCATAAAAGTTACGCACTTGGAAGTCAAATATATCAGTTCGCCCCGGTTCGTCGTTGCCGGTTCAACATACGCAACAGGGTTTCTTCTCACGAACCTCGGGAATGCATCAGATCCGGTAAAGCTGACCGCTCGAAGTTCCTATGATTATCCCGTCCGTCTGGATTCGGGGGTTGTACAGCTTCTCCCGCGTGAAAGCCGTGAGATACAGGTATATGTTACGACAGATGTGAACTCGGGTAAAATCAACCATACCCTTGAGCTGGAAGCATGGTCAGGACAAGATCCTAACCTTAAGGTTAAGGCGTCAAATGTTGTAGAAATTATTCCCCGCACTATCAAGAATGAAGCGGACTACCTTGAATACCCCGTCACGGTTAGGCTGCGGAGTGTCGGCGAACGGAATCTCTTTGCTCCTCAGGTTGAACTCAATGGCTATGGAAGTCTCAATGAACAAAAAACGGACAGGTTGGAATTCCTTTTCCGTGTACGGGAAACTCAATCAATTTCTTCTTTAGGCCAAAGGGATGAATATAAACTTGGTTACCGAGCAGGCGACCTTGAACTGATTGCCGGAGATCAGAATTATTCACTCTCCCCACTGACGGAAATGGGAAGATATGCCACAGGCGTCGGGGGAAAAACGAAATCCGGTCCCGTATCTGCAGGGGGATTTTACAACGGGACACGATGGTCCGATCAGAGTCAGAAAGAGATCGGCGGATTCCTGAACTATCAGATCCGGAAGGAAGCAACTCTGGGTATCAACTACCTGAGTAAAAGAGAACAATTTTCCAGCGACATGGCAACGTTGCGCGGATTTTTTTCCCCGATCAAAGGAAGCAGCCTTGATCTTGAATTCGGTACGGGGACAAAGGACGGCAACCATGATAACGCGTACTCCGCTCAATTCGTAGGAAATCAGCAATGGGTAGTATACGATCTTCGCTATGTTCGGGCGGGGCCACAGTATGGAGGATATTACCGCGACATCAATTTTATTTCCGCGAGCATGAATTTCCAGCCGAAACAGCACTGGCGCATTGAAACGTTCCTCAGACGGGAAACGAGAAATCTTGCACGCGATACGAACCTCGTGTATGCACCCCGAGACGAATCGTATCAAATTGGCACCGGGTACTCGGATTATATCGCCGTGAATTATATACACAACAGTCAGCGCGACCTATTTGACAGTTCCAGATACAAGAGCCGAGACGACGCATTGCAGACAAGGCTTGGATACAAATTTTCCTTTGCAAGCATTTCTGCGAGTCTCGATTTCGGGAAGACACAGGATGAACTTCATTCCCATACTTCACCATACAAACGATTTGCTCTATATACCAGTATCAATCCTGCTTCTGGAAAACAAAATTACAACGTTTCCGTCGAGTACACAACATTCCGGGATCTCTATTCAGGAGAAGATCAGGAACGTGTATCGGCAAACCTGAACGCCTATATTCTGCTCGGTGAAACAACACAGGCTCAAGTGAGCCTGTACGGAAGCCGCCTGAATGCCTCGACGGCACAAACATATAGTATGTTCGATGCGTCTGTGGAACATCTGTTTCCGTTCAAGCATAAACTCTCGCTTCATGGACGTCTCAATGTCATCACACCCTCCGTGACGAACAGTGTGTTTGCTTATGCAATCGAGTACGCCATTCCCATCGGAGTGCCGATAAAACGAATAACCGGCGTCGGTCAGTTGCGGGGCGCTTTGATAGACGAACATGGGGCAGGGATTGCCGATGTTCTCATCAGCGCAGGGGAGCAGGCAACCCTGACGGATAAAGAGGGTAGGTTTTATTTTACATCGCTGAAGCCAGGGAATGTCTTTCTTGTCGTCGATAAGGCGGGTATCGGTTTGGATCGGATCACGACGCAAGTAATGCCGATGGAACTGCTCATCCGGGGTGGCGATGAAGCAAAGCTGACACTCTCTGTGACCAGAAGTGCAGCGATCACCGGTACCATTTCATTATTAAGAATGAAAGAACGTGAATTTACCGATAGTTCCTCGGCACTCATTGAAGTTGGAGGAAAGCCGGGTGTATTTTTGGAGATCTCGCTAGGAGAAGAGGTGTATAGAAGAGTGACCGACAGTAAAGGCAGGTTCAATTTTTCAGATTTGCGTTCGGGAACCTGGATACTGAAAGTGGCCGGCGGAGATATTCCAGTAAATCATAATATCGTACCGGATTCTATGCACATTGACCTCGCACCAGGCGATAAAAAGGAAGTGACTGTCCAACTCAAGCCGCGGAAGAGGACAATACAAATTCTGCAGGAAGGTGTGGTACTCCAAGCTGTTCCTTTGATAGAAGAGAAAAAGAATGAACCGCCGAAAGTTGTAGCGCCGTCAGAAAAACCATGTCTCGTCACGTATAGCACCAAGAGAAAAGGGTACCTGCTCCAAATTTCATCCTGGATCTTAAAATCAGATGCAGCTAGACTCTCAAAACGCGCAGAGATGATAACGGGGCGTAAAACTTTCACTGAGGTATCGAAAGCGGCTTCGTTGAAAGGGCAGTCCCGTGTCTTTATAGGAATTTTCAAATCAAAAGAAGATGCAGTTGCATTTTGCCGTAAATTCAGGTTTGAATAACCCTCTTTTTTGTTCTTATAGCCAGCCAAATTCGACTATTTTCCCTGTTATTCCTTTTTGTAGAAAATCCAAACTTTCCCAAAAGATATCTTCTTTGGTATACACTTGACCGTTCGATAATTTTTCATTATCAATAGGTTGGTGAGGCTGTCGGCAGAAAGCAAAATGCCGGTCATATGGCATAGAAGTTGACTCATAGAGTATTATGAGACAACATAAAGGACATATGAATACAGAGAAACATCAGCTTGTGAACAGGCAGGATGTTCAAAGGGTTCTTGGCGTTATCTTATCTATGGCATTGCTGTTAGCGTTATGCAGTTCAACTCTCTACGCTCAAATCAGCAGTTCAAGTGCGTCTCAACAGGTTACAATAGAAGTCAAACCGGTCAGTAAAATTTCTGTCTCCGGTAACCCCGGTCCTTTGGTCATTCAGAAGGATGTTTCAGCCGCCTATACCAATTCAATCAGCGATGAGAACACGAAATACAGCCTCGTCACGAATGTCGATAATATGAAAATCGTCGCTTCAATCAATGATCGGATGCCGGAGGGAACCAGGTTGATGATGAAGGTAACGAACGACCGCGCTTCGAGCTCGGGTCTGGTCGATGTATCAAATGCCACAATCCCGGTCGATGTCGTGACAGGGATCAACAAAGGAAGAGACGTCGATCAATTGATCAGCTACACATTTGCTGCAAACGAAGAAGTGAATGAAATTCAAGCTCAATCGAGAACGATAACCCTGACACTGACAAATTGATGTTCTTGTGAAAATATTGAAACACTTGTTTAAAATATTTATTCTGGTGCTCACTGCAAGTACTGCAGCGTTCGCGCAAACAACACATACAACAACACAGACAGTGATGTTTGCAGTCAACCGCCTTGTGAAACCGGCCATCAATATTTCTTCAAGCTCTGGTATCATGAACTCAGTGTCTCTTTCCCCTGAAACAGACCTCCTCCAGGATCAGCTGATTCAACACTCCATAAAAATGACGATCTCCCTTCCGCAGAATGATTTCATCGTTGGCGGAACAACGGGGTCTGAAGCTTCTTTTAAAACGGATCAACGTAGTTCGTTCACCTCGGCCCCTCATCTCGGTATCTCCGGTACCCAGCTGGAGTTAGGAACTCTTCGTCAAATCGACAAATCAAACGTGCTTTATAAAACACCATTTGTTCTTACAGTTACCGAATAACGTCGTTTCCTTTCCGTTTGTTGCCTCACTATCACTCATCAAAAATAACATATGCCGCCTCGTGGCGTCAGCTTCTCAACTCGGACTACTGGCGCGGGAGTATTTCTTTTCGTCTTATATACAGAAAAGCCCGGACATGCCGGACTTTTGTTAGCGGCGGGGGTAAGTCAATGGGTCTTCAACACTCGATACTCATTGCAGGAAAACTATCTTCGAAACAGCACTGAATTTTCCGGCTTGCATTCGACAGAAATAGACACCGCTGGCAAATTGAGCGGCATTCCAGGACACCGTGAATGCTCCAGCTTCTTTCTGTTCATTCACGAGGATAGCGACTTCTCTTCCGGCGATATCAAACACCTTCATCGATACAAAACTCCTCTTTCCAATAGTGTAGGAGATATTGGTGGTTGGATTGAAGGGATTGGGGTAGCAATCCTTTAATTCAAAGGAAGAGATGACCGAAGCATTCTTTCCATCCGCCGAACTTCCTGTCCCTGTGGTGGTAAATTTCAACCCCAAGATCCGATTCCCCTTATAATAAGGGTTGGATTGGACTTCGCATATGTTCAGACTAAATGTATATTTTCCTGTACTTTGATACGCTTTTACGAGGAGTCTGTTCAATCCTTGCTGGACATTGATGGTAGAGATCTCTTTGTAGAATTCATTCCCTGCAAATGTCCTCGTTCCCGAATAGTTATAGATAACCACGCCATTAAGATAGATTTTCAGAGCTTCATCTGATCCAACCCACAATTCAGCCTGCTGCGCGGAAATTGTGGTGAAGTAACTAAAAGCATAGCTGACTGCCGCTTGAGAACCAAGTGTCGAGTAGTAATCATTCAGAAGGATTTGATCGTCGGTGAAATAGATGGGCTGACTCCATCCATCAGTTCCCGGTGCCGGAGCGAGTGAGGCCTCTTGAGGAATGAACGCAGAATCCATCGGTTTGCTGATTCCACTTGTTAAGAAGTAATTACTCAATAACCATGTCCTGTTACCCTGCCCATAGAGTCCTAGATTCGTCGTCAGAGGATCACTTGCATTGGGAGGAACTTGAGGTTTCCTGAAAGGCCGCATCGTCTGAGCAATACTCTCACCGGCAACTGTAATGTGATCAGAATTATTTGTGCCCAATCCTATACGCTCTGCTAAGGTGATATGCTCGATATCATCTGGATTGAGTCCCATAACTCGGCAACAGACATTATCCACGGCAACCGGATCATAACCAGCCATGATGGTATTCAATCTTACACGATTGGATATATGCGTGTTCCATCTATCGCTGCTGTAATGCGGAGATTTGTTCGAATCTAAACATGCAATGGCATCGACGAGTACAAATTTAATTTTGGCAATCGCTGCCAAATCGACTACTTCTTTATCCTGCCAGTTATGCCAGGACGTTGTCATTAAATTATAATGGTCCAATTTGTGGGTTATGCCATCTTTATCTTTTGTTCCACCTGCCGTTTTATTGAAACCGTAGATCGTACTCGGGGCTAAACCAATTTGATTCTTGAGGGCGCAAGTAAATCCAGTTTGTTGATGAGTCTTCATGACAGGCACGGTGATATACACACTCGCTCGAGCGACATCTTGATGAATATAATAGTGTCCTCCTTGTTGTTGTGCCTGTCCGCCGCCCGGAACACTCAGCGATGTTAATTCGGGCATTGGATTGAGAGTGTCGTTGCCGTTGAGGTTCGAGAGGCGAAAATCTATTCCAGCAAGTATTGCTTCAGTCTTGAGCTGTTGGTAACCGGGTACGTCAAATAATTGCACCCACGACGAACCCGAGTTTAATTTCTTTTCATACCACGTACATGGTCTTGGCGATCCATCACCGACAATAATTTTAATATGTCCGTGATCGATGGAATCAATTAAATAAACCAATGCTTTTACTACACGGACATCCGTGATGCCGCCGCTGCCGCTGGAATCCTGCTGAACAAGGTTAGGCTTGATCAATACTGTATCGCCGCTCTTGATGATACTCTGCAGTCCGCCTGCGAGATCGACTGCGCGCCGTACCATGTGAGAAATGGTTGTATAGGTAATCGCTTCTGAAGTAACCCCGCAGGTATCTGCTCCAAGTGCCGGGTCATTGGACCGCACGATCGACACCGTCGCAGGCTGTATATTCGAGGTCATTGTTTCCGAATCCAGAATGAATGATGTACAGATCATGCTGATCTTGCTATGAGCCTGAGTCAAATCCCAAATGATGAAACCGGAAATCAAACTGAGGTACACGATAGGCTTGAGAAAACGGGCAGAGCTCTTTAGTGATAGAGAGAAGAATTTCATGCGTGTACTTTCGTTAGAGCATTGAGTAGATAACGCTGGCAATATACGAAAAGATCAAGGTGAGAGCCAAGTAAAAGAACAGCACTTTTATTCCGAGCATGGATTTATACGCATAGATCGTTTCCAGCTTTGTCGCGGGTCCTGCAATGAAAAAGGCAAGCATCGGACCTTTTTGCATCCCCAATTCCATCAATGTTTCCATAAAGGGAATCGCCGAACCTCCGCAAGTATAGAAAGGGACTCCCATTCCAATGGCAATTAGTGTGCTGATCTTTCCGTCGCCGCCAAGAAGGCTTGCGACTGTCTCAGGCGGAACGAGAGCACGAACGGCTGAACTTAACAACAAGGCAAGGGAGAAATACTTCAGGATGTATTTCGAATTCGCCCAGGTATCTTGTGCCAGAGTTTTCTCTGGAGAATTTCGTCGTGGGATAATTCCCGGCTGTTCCTGGTACAACCGTGTAAATACTTTTAAAGTCAACATTCCCCCAGCAACGGCAAGAAGAAAAGCGGATACGGTTCTTGCGATGGCCATCCCCATACTGATCTGCGTGGCAGTAAGGAAAAAGATCGTGGGGTTCATCAGAGGAGAAGAAAGAACAAATGCCATCACCGCACTAAACGGTAGTCCTGTTGCCGTCAGTGAAAGTCCTATGGGTATCGCGGCATACGTCGGCAGCGGAGAGGCAAGTCCGATAAGGGCTGCAATGATGATGGAGAGAAACTCGTTCGGGGTTGGATTCAGCAGCTTCTTATTTCGAACATATCGTGTGCTGGCAACATTAAGTCCGATACTGATGACGATATAAGGAAGGATTTTCCACCAAAGATCGAAGAAATCCTCAAGGATGCGAAGGGTGTAGGTCCCTTCCAGCCAATTCCGTAAATGATAGAGAAGTTCGATGATTGCAGGCCTTTTGCATTTTATCGAAAGTAGAGAGAATTGCAGCTAAATCCAAATAGAAGAAACGGTCAAGAAGTGAACATCAGACGGTTCAAAAATCCTCTTACAAAGATTGTACGCGATCTGTCCCGCAGTTCTTTGTGGGATAGCGGGGGTCCGAACATCGAAGCACCTACAACCCTCACAAGGGAATTCGAATATCTCCTATAACCCAAATCGTAATCGTTGTACTGAATTGTTGGATTTCATCAAGAATTTCAATGAAAACGATACTACGATTATGATTTTGATTTTTATGCCACGCTCAAATTCAAACGCTCATAAAATAACCGAAATAGAAATTAGGCTCGTTGACCAAAGAAAAATATTTAAGCAAAAAACTGCGCGCTCGAAAATTGTGATGAATATAAATAGGGAACATCTCCATTAAAAATTCTTTAAAAATGACTTGACAAGAGTCATTTAATTCGTTAATATATCGAAGCGGTTCGATATTATAAGCGGAATAAGAGATAATAGTCCATTAATGACCGATAAATCGACAGTGCAATATTAAAACGCTTCTATATATGAAGCAAAGATCAACCATCCGCGATGTAGCCCAAAAAGCAGGCCTTTCTCTCTCTACGATCTCTCTCGTTATAAATAACAAAGGTTACGTTAGCGATAAAAATAAGCAGAAAGTTCAACGCATAATCAAAGAACTGGGTTATCACCCCCAACGAAGTGCACGCGGACTCGCATCTCAGTCAAGTGGAAACATCGGTTTTATCCTTACGGAAGATCACTTTTCACAATCGGAACCCTTCTATACTCGAATCTTTCTCGGTACCGAATTCGAAGCACGGAATCATAACTATTATATTCTGTTAACCACGGTACGAAAGAATGTTAAAGAAACTTCCGCAATCCCTCGTTTTTTTCTTGAACACAACGTTGACGGAGTTATCGTCGCTGGCAAGATCGGCTCTTCGTGGATTGAATATATCAATAGTCGGAACATCCCATTGTTGCTCGTGGATTACATCGCGCCTCGAATATCAAGTATAACTATTGACAACGGAACCGGTGCAGAACTTGTTGTCCAGCACTTCTTAAAAGGCGGTCACAGGAAGATCGGATTTATCGGTGGAGACATCAATCATTCCAGTATCCACGAAAGATTTATTCATTACCAAAATGTACTTCTCTCTGCTGGGATCACACCCTCCGAACAATGGTATCGCCTAGATCAACCGAGCACAACATCCTCGGATGGGTACGAGTCGGCAAAAAGCATATTTCGCGATAACAATAATAAACCGACTGCAATATTTGCCGCAAACGATGCTATGGCGATAGGATGTATGCAATATTTGAAAGAGAATGGATTCAAGATTCCAGAAGATGTAGCAATAGCGGGGTTTGATAACATCGAAGCAGGCCTTCATGTAGAACCTCATCTTACGACAGTGAATGTTCATCGCGAAGAAATGGGAAGTCTTGCTGTGCAACGCATCGTGGAAATGATAAAAGAGAAAAGCGGTATTGTCACAAAAACAATCACACCGGTAGAACTTGTTGTAAGAGAATCAAGCGGTATAAAAACGGAGTAATATTTAATCACCCTAACAATAGGAGGGCGTAGAAACATCTATGTGCGAAGTACTAAGGCTCTATTTTTGTAACACATTAAATCACTAAACAAAAAAGGAGATATAGTTATGAGTTTGCGTACAATGTTTCTTTGGTGCATTTCATTTATAGGAGTAATTGCTATAAGTGCTATGGCACAAAATACCAATCTATTAAAGAATGGTGGATTTGAGAGTGGCAAGCCGTCATTGTTTACAGCGGAAGCTGGGACAAGCGGAGCGACATTAACGTGGGCATCGGACCAGAAGCACAACGGGACGAAATCGTTAAAGATCGTAAAAGCGACGACAGTGGGAAGCGCTCGCTGGGTCTCGGGCAACAACGTACGGTACTGGGTCGACAATATCCCGAGCGGCGTGGATATCAAGATCGGTGCATGGGTAAAGACCAGCGGAGTCAATACAGCGCCGGCGAATGCCGATGCAAAATGGCAGGTGAAGTATGCATTCTATGACACCAACATGGTGATCATCGGTGCTCCTGTTGCACTGGATGTTGATCAAAGCGTTGCAACGAAAGATTGGTATGCTGATACGAACGCGGTCGGTGTGGTGATTTTGCCGAAAACTGCGTACAAAGTGATCATCTCCGCGGAAGCGGGAGCCAATGCAACCGGCACAGTCTGGTTCGATGATTTTATCTTTATTGGTCGAGGCGGTGCATGGGCAGGACAGAACTGGAACGGATTTGTGGATGCCGATTCGAGTTGGCAGTATTGGATCGCACCGATGGGCGGCAATGATGGATTAACATTCTTCCCGAGCTCCGGTGTCACCACCGAACAGGCACGTACAGGAACATCGTCCTTGAAGATCGCAGCATCGGTCGGACGTGAAACAGGCGAATTGGTGTGGTTCACGGAAACGGTACCGGTCACCAGCGGCAAGAGCTATGTTGTAAGCGCGTGGGTGATGACAAGCGGTATCAAGAAAGATTCCGTGTTCAACGCATCAAGCCAGTTAGGATTTACTGCCACGTGGCATTCGAAATTATTTGCCGATGCGGGAGGCTGGAATGAGGTCGGTGGAGCAGATTATCGCTTCACGCTGAAAGACACGGCAACCGGCTGGACGCAATATTCATGGATCGTTACTGCGCCTGCAGATGCAAACGCAATATCCGTTCGCGCTCGCAGCTGGCCGTTATGGACTGGCGTCTCCTACTGGGATGACTTCGCAGTTGAACCGTTGGCAAACACAAGCATTATTGGTTCAGCAGGTGGATTTGAGAGTGGCAAGCCGTCATTGTTTACAGCGGAAGCTGGGACAAGCGGAGCGACATTAACGTGGGCATCGGACCAGAAGCACAACGGGACGAAATCGTTAAAGATCGTAAAAGCGACGACAGTGGGAAGCGCTCGCTGGGTCTCGGGCAACAACGTACGGTACTGGGTCGACAATATCCCGAGCGGCGTGGATATCAAGATCGGTGCATGGGTAAAGACCAGCGGAGTCAATACAGCGCCGGCGAATGCCGATGCAAAATGGCAGGTGAAGTATGCATTCTATGACACCAACATGGTGATCATCGGTGCTCCTGTTGCACTGGATGTTGATCAAAGCGTTGCAACGAAAGATTGGTATGCTGATACGAACGCGGTCGGTGTGGTGATTTTGCCGAAAACTGCGTACAAAGTGATCATCTCCGCGGAAGCGGGAGCCAATGCAACCGGCACAGTCTGGTTCGATGATTTTATCTTTATTGGTCGAGGCGGTGCATGGGCAGGACAGAACTGGAACGGATTTGTGGATGCCGATTCGAGTTGGCAGTATTGGATCGCACCGATGGGCGGCAATGATGGATTAACATTCTTCCCGAGCTCCGGTGTCACCACCGAACAGGCACGTACAGGAACATCGTCCTTGAAGATCGCAGCATCGGTCGGACGTGAAACAGGCGAATTGGTGTGGTTCACGGAAACGGTACCGGTCACCAGCGGCAAGAGCTATGTTGTAAGCGCGTGGGTGATGACAAGCGGTATCAAGAAAGATTCCGTGTTCAACGCATCAAGCCAGTTAGGATTTACTGCCACGTGGCATTCGAAATTATTTGCCGATGCGGGAGGCTGGAATGAGGTCGGTGGAGCAGATTATCGCTTCACGCTGAAAGACACGGCAACCGGCTGGACGCAATATTCATGGATCGTTACTGCGCCTGCAGATGCAAACGCAATATCCGTTCGCGCTCGCAGCTGGCCGTTATGGACTGGCGTCTCCTACTGGGATGACTTCGCAGTTAATGGAATAGAAAATGTTCCGACCAGTGTCCATGAGTATCCGACAGTAAATACGACTTTAATGCCGAGCCAGTATTCATTGGAACAGAACTATCCGAATCCGTTTAACCCGACAACCAACATTGTCTACAAGTTGGCAAATAGCGGATCCGTGAAACTTGAGGTATTCAACGTCATCGGCCAAAAAGTTGCATCGCTTGTCGATGAAGTTCAGAATGCCGGCGTCTGGACTGTTCGCTGGAACGGTTCCGATGCAAAAGGAAAACAAGTGAGCAGCGGCATCTATTTCTATCGTTTGACGACAGGGTCATTTGTCTCGGCGAAAAAAATGATGTTCATCAAATAGCATTTTCACCGTTTGGTGTGGCGGGATTCCGATCAGAAGATCCCGTTACACCAAATCTTTTCTTATCACCCAAATCATTCGATAAACGATGAAACAGACGCTCAGTGTTTTCCTCATGTGGTGCCTCTTCAGCAGTCCTTTGTGTGCTGGATCGACAGGAAAATTTGCAGGTAAAGTGATCGATGCAAAAACGAAGGACCCGATTCCCGGCGTGAATATTATCGTTGATGGAACCAAGTCTGGTGCTGCGACAGACATTGACGGTAATTATAATATTTTGAATATTTCACCGGGGGTGTATACTCTTCGCGCATCAGCGATCGGTTATCGTGGAGTGACAGTGACGCACCTACAAGTGTCCATCGATTTGACAACGCGAACCGATTTTGCATTAACAGATGAGACAATCCAATCGCAGGAAGTTCTTATCGTCGCGCAGCGTCCTATTGTACAAAAAGATCTAACCTCAACATCGTCCAAAGTGAGTGCGGATCAAATCAAAGCACTCCCGGTGGAAGATGTTGCAGGGTTGGTAAATTTACAGGCGGGGGTGGTGGAAGGTCATTTCCGCGGAGGCAGATCAGGCGAAGTTGCCTATTTGATAGATGGAATTCCCGTAACTGATTCCTATTCTGGTGGTGCAGGGGTCAGTGCGGAGAATCAATCCATTCAGGAACTCGAGGTCATCAGCGGGACATTTAATGCGGAATATGGTCAGGCAATGTCCGGAATTGTGAACCAGGTAACGAAAGACGGCTCGGACAAATTTCACGCAAGTGTTTCCGTCTATGTTGGGGATTATGTGAGCAGCAGAAAAAATATGTTTCTCAATCCGGATTCAGCACGGCATGGGGATCTGACGACACCGCTTCAGCCGACCGATGAATTCAATCATCTGAATCCCCTTGATATTTATGATCTTCAGGGAACGGTCAGTGGACCTATCATCGGATCTGATGTAACATTCTTCTTATCCGGTCGGTCCTATTCCAATGAAGGATATCTTTACGGAAGAAGGATTTTCAATCCGAATGATTCTGCGAATTTCAGTTCGAGTGATCCTTCGCTTTGGTATCGCGGTGCAACCGGGGATAATGCCTATGTTCCCATGAACAACGAACACCGGTATACAGTACAGGGAAAGATAACTGTCCGCGCCTTCGGTTCTGATAAATTCCGAATATCGTATTTAGGACAACAGCGAGATTGGCAAAATTATAACCATCAATACAAATATACTCCGGATGGTGCGTATAAAAATTTCTCAGTAGGAACTCTCGCAAGCATCAACTATGTGAATGTAGTTAGTTCTGAAACGTTCCTGGACGTCAATACCGCATGGTATCAGACAAAAGAAGAATCGTACGTTTATGAAGATCCTTCCGATTCAAGATTTCCCATCTACACTCGGAAAATCCAATCAAGTGGATCTGCATTTTTTACCGGTGGTGCCGAGGACATCCAGTATCATCGCGAGCTCCAGTATTGGCTTGGCAAGGGGGATTTTGTTAGCCAGATAGATAATCGGAATCAGATTAAGACAGGATTCGAAGGGAAGATCTATTCGTTATGGATCAATAACTTTGGTATTCAGAATGATCAAACGACTAATTATACTGCACGTCCGGTCTATTTCGGACGCTCAGATTTTGCTAATATTACATTTCATCCTCTTCAGGGATCCTTCTATCTTCAGGACAAAATGGAAACGGAAAGTTTTATTGTGAATCTGGGAATCCGGTTCGATTATTTCGATTCAAAAGCGAACGTGCTGACAGAACAGCTTAAATTAAGCAGGGTTGCGGCACAAAAGCCTGCTGATCCCGAATTTCAGATCAGTCCGCGGTTTGGTTTGGCTTTTCCTATCACGGACCAAGGTGTCCTTCATTTATCCTACGGGCATTTTTTCCAGATACCGCAATTCGATTTGATGTATTTAAACCCTGCATATAATATCAATGCTACAGAATCGTTTCAGGTGGGGAATCCTGGATTACGTTCAGAACGGACCGTCGCGTACGAACTTGGATTGCAGCAGCAGATTGCGGAATTCGTCGGGATTGATCTTACGGTTTTTTATAAAGATGTTCGCAATTTGTTGGGGACACAAATATTCGATATCGGGAACGGAAATAAATATTCACAATATGTCAACCAGGATTACGGGAACAGTCGCGGATTTATTATTTCAGCAGAAAAGAGGTTCAACAATGGATTTGGCGGCACACTCGATTATACCTTCCAGATCGCAAAGGGGAATGCCTCAGATCCCAATTCTGTGTTCATCGATAATCAATCTGATCCACCGGTGGAGAGTCAGCGTCAACTTGCACCGCTCGATTGGGACCGCAGGCAGTCACTGAATATTTCTCTTACATTCGGTGAACCAAGTCAATATATGATAACGGCCATCGGCAGGCTTGGCAGCGGGCTGCCGTATACACCGTCATTACAAAACCAGCGTACTGGATTGATCAATAGCGAGACACGGCCATTCGCCTATACGATCGATCTCTATGCAACGAAGTTTATCTCATTTGGAGCCTTTTCATTGAGTATCTTTGCAAAGATCTACAATGTCTTTGATACGGAAAATGAAATTAATGTATTCACCGACACCGGCCGTGCGAATTATAGCATACAAGCGGGGTACTCAGGAAGACCGCGAGGCATCAATTCCATCGAGGAATATTATACACGTCCCGATTTCTTTTCCGCACCGCGTCAGATTGTCGGCGGTGTTGAACTCATTCTCTAACATAGGACACTATGATCCAGAAAATGATTGTTCGCTCGTATCTCATTCATCTCTGCGTTTTATTCGCTTATATTTCATTGAACGCACAGCAATATTTCATCGATCCCCACCAAGGGAATATCCTTTATACAAAAAAAGGGATTCTGGACGGAAATCTCGTTCGAACGCTTTTCTATAACCATGGGGAAGTTGGATATCATGCCAACCATCCAACCGGTGAATGGCCGAAAGGAACGGGGCACGAATATCTTGACGGTGTTGCGGTGATCGTTCAAGCAGAGTTGAGAGACAAAAACAATACAATCATCCATCCCCTTGAAACGAACTACCGTGAATTTATCCGCAAAGATCCCGTTTCGAAGATCCCTTGGGGGTGGGAACCTCTTCCGGGGTATGCGAATCCGATGCAAGATGAGCCGGCGATGAGTAATAAATCTTCCACATGGCCTTCCTCTTGGCCTGACCGTTCCGCTGAATGGAACGGACTCTGGAACGGTTTTTTCGGACGCGGAATTCTCAATGCTGATCTCGAAACATATTTTCGGATGGATGATGCTGCCGACAAACAATATCAATATTATCCGAATCCTTCCGATACAACACGCGGCGGTTTAGGGCTTCAGGTTGCAGTGCGCGGATTTCAGTGGTCGCAAGTTCTTGCCGCAGATGTTATCTTTTGGTACTACGAGATCACCAATATTGCGGAGCAAGATTATACTAAAGTAGTATTCGCACAATATATCGATTGGGGAATCGGCGGCACCGACGATTCGAGCGATGACAGAGGATTATTCGATAAAGAATTGGATATCGCGTATGCTTTTGACGGTGATGGAATCGGCTCACCCGGGAATTGGTCACCGGTCGGCGTTGCCGGGTATGCATTTCTGGAAAGTCCGGGCATTTCGAAAGATTCCCTCGGTTTACCGCAAGGCCTTGATGACGACGATGACGGTATTATCGATGAGAGCAGAGACAATGATGCGGAAACAAAGATTGTCGGAAAAGCGAACGTTCTTGCAGAGTTGAATACTCGTGTGAATACGGTGAAATTATTGAAGTTCTATAATTACACAAGACTTGAAGATCTTCCCGCTGTGCAGCAAGGATATTGGTGGACAGGGGATGAAAATGCAAACTGGCGAGGTTTCACCGATTTGAACGTGAACGGAGTTTGGGAAGATGGAGAACCGTTGAACGATGATGTTGGATCAGACGGGCTCGCCCCGCTCGACCCGAATTACACCGGTCCAGATGCTGACGGCAGCCAAGGAGACGGCAAACCAGAGCAGGGTGAGCCGAATTTCGGTACGCTGGATAAGGATGAATCTGATCAGATCGGTTTAACGGGATTCAATATCTTTCCCGTTCACTTCTACGAATTGACAAACGATGAACAGAACTGGAGTGTGCTGACAACGGAAACCGATATCGCCAGTGTTCAGCAATTGAATGACGTAAACCTCGGTATGTATTTTTCTGCGGGTGCCCGTCCAAATGTCCAGAATGGATTTCCTGGAAATTTATTTCCACTAAGGAAATTACAGACAGAACGATTTTCCATGGCATTGCTGTTTGGAGATGACAGGAACGATCTCATCCGGCGGAAAAAAACCGTACAACAAATATATAACGCGAATTACCGTTTTGCGAAGCCGCCCGATAAACCGAAAGTAGTTGCCGTTCCGGGGGATCGAAAAGTAACACTCTATTGGGACAGTCGCGCGGAACAGTCGTACGATCCATTTCTGCAGGAATTTGATTTTGAAGGATACAGGATCTATCGCAGTACAGAATCGAGTTTCCTTGAGAATCTCGTTATCACAGATGCATACGGTAAACAGACATTTCGTAAACCGCTTGCCCAATTCGACCTTGTTGATAGTATAAAAGGGCTGCATCCGCTCGACATTAACGGAGTAAAGTTCGATCTCGGAACCGATTCAGGATTACGGCATACTTATATTGATAATGACGTGCAGAACGGACAAACATATTACTATGCTGTGGTGTCGTATGATCGGGGATTTTATGTCCGAACAATTGACGGCCGGGATGACGGTATCCCTCCGTCAGAATGTACGGCGATTATTCGTACCGATCTTAGCGGAAATGCAAAACCAGATATCAATGCCGCTGTTGTAGTACCGTGCGCTCCATCTGCGGGATATATTGCTCCTGGAGTTGATGGCGGGATTCTCCACGCAGGGCCGGGAACGGGGAGTTTATCCATTGAAGTGCTTAATCCCGATTCAGTGAAATCGGGGAATGTGTATAGTGTAACATTCCTTAATAATTCCTCCTTCCAAAATAATCCCCAACCAAGTTTTATGATAAAGGATGAAACGAATGGACAAGTCCTTGAACAAAATAAGCTGGTCGTCAGTTATCCAGAAGAATCGGCGATTGTTCATGGATTCATAGGGTATGTGAAGAATGATGAGGCCATTGCTGTTGCGCAATCCGGCTGGAAGAGTGATGGTCCAAATATCCTTGGAAAAGTCAGCTCATTAGAAGTAGACCCGGCATATTCAGGTGTAGCGGTAAAGTACCCGGCAGATTATGAGATCCGTTTTTTTGATCAAGTTGTCGATTCATCAACGCAGACAGGATTTTTTGATGTGCAAATCCCTACGAAATTCACGATCTGGAATATGACGGAGAATAGAAAAGCACAATTCATTCTCCAAGATATCCGTAACGATTCTTCCTTAGCCCCCGGCAATAAAGTGATCATTATTTCAGGAGATAGCCTGGGGAAACCTGCGCAGATGGGAAATTACCGTGCAGCGTGGGAAATTGAAATGTTTATTGATACACTTGCCGGTCCTTTGAGACTTCCACGACCTAATGACATATATAGTTTTACGACAACAAAACCATTCCGTACAGGGGAATCATTCCAATTCAAGATGAAAGGTTCAGAAGTCGATACAAAGAAAGCGAAGTCAGATCTTGATAGGGTAACCGTTGTTCCGAATCCATATGTGGGGGCAGCTTCTTGGGAACCGCAAAACCTCTACAGAACAGGAAGAGGAGAACGGAGGATTCAATTCATTAACCTTCCTGCAAAGTGTACGATCAGGATTTACACCGTGAGCGGGAATCTTGTGAAATCCTTGCAGCACGATGCTGAGATCGATAACGGTCAGATGCCATGGGATCTTGTTTCGAAAGATGGGATGGATATCAGTTTCGGAATTTATATTTTCCATGTCGATGCACCGGGTATAGGTGAAAAGATCGGAAAATTCGCTGTCGTGAAATAGGAAAGGATGGAGAATGAAGCGATCACTGATGCTTTCGATAGTATTCTTTTATGCGGTTTGTACAGTTTTTTCGCAAGATGCGAATAAAAATGTTTCGAAAACGGGAACAACAGCCGCAACCTTTCTTGAAATTCCGGTGAGTGCTCGTGCGGTTGCATTCGGTTCTGCTTTTTCTGCGGTTGCGGACGATGCATCGAGCCTGTATTGGAATCCAGCCGGTGCCGCACGATTAGAGCGGACAGAAGTTGTTTTCACCCATATGAATTGGATTGCCGATATGGGATTCGATTATTCTGCGATTGCAATTCCTCTTGGTACATTCGGGACGATCGGAATAAGTTTTACCGCCCTCACAATGGAGGACATGGCAGTCAGGACTGTCGACAAGCCGGACGGAACAGGGGAAATATTCAGCGCTTCAAGTATCTCTTTCGGCATTCATTATGCTCGGAATTTATCCGACCGGTTTTCCATCGGCTTTACGGGAAAATACATCCAGGAAAGCATCTGGCATATGAGTTCGAAGGCATTCGCGCTCGATATCGGCGTCTTGTACACAACAAAATTCTTTAACAATATGAAGATTGGCGCGATCATTGCAAATTTTGGTACTGATATGCAAATGGAGGGGCGTGATGCACGCATGTTTGAAAGGGTTGATATACAAAAAATGGGAAGCAATGACCGCATTCCTGTGAATATCGAAATGGATAGATGGTCGTTGCCCTTGAACTTTCAATTCGGTATTGCGACCGATATATTTGCCTCTGAATCTCAACACCTTACGATTGCCATCGATGCACTTCATCCGAGCGATAATTATGAGAGCATCAATCTCGGATTCGAATACGGATTCTTCAAAACGCTCGCTTTTCGCGCAGGGTACCGTGCCCTAGGTCTTGCTGATCGTGAAGGGGGACTTTCATTCGGTGCAGGATTCAAAGGAGATCTCTTTGGCGGCGGCATCACTTCGGGGCTTGATTATGCCTATTCGGATTATGGTCGGTTAAAAGCAGCAAATGTTATCTCTTTCGTTATTATTTTCTGATGATAAAATATATCCTCTCTCTTTGCGTATCGATTATTATTATAGGTTGTTCGGAAAAGAGCGCCGATGAGACTGCAATCTCGAATGACATCGTTACGCTGACCTATTGGCCCGCTCCGAATCCACAGGAAGTTCAGCTCGCCGATTCAATCGTAAAAGAATGGAACCGTCTGAATCCGAACATCCATGTGAAGATGCAGCCGATTCCCGTGAGCCAATCTACTGAAGAAGTGCTGCTTGCGGCAATAGCCGGAAGAACCACACCAGATGTTTGCTCCAATATTTGGCCCGGAGCACTTGCAGAATTCACCCGTCTGGGCGGATTGATCGATCTGGACCGTTTCACTGATTTTGATTCGGCAATCACCAGCAGAACACCAAAGGAGCTCGCCGAATCATTGCGCGACCCGAACGGTCATTTCTATCAGATGCCGTGGAAAACAAATCCCGTAATGATGCTCTATAATAAAAGATTATTCGAAGCGAGCGGTGTGTCTGCTGTTCCGCGGACATATTCCGAATTCTATGAATCGGCGAAAAAAGTGACACGCGATATAGATGGCGACGGACAAACCGATATATGGATGGGGGAACGGGATATTCGCCCGATCTGGTGGCAGCGATGGTTTGACTATTATTGTTTTTATATCGCTGCATCCAATGGAAAAACATTTTTCGTGAACGGTGAACTGGATTTGGATGAAGAAGCGTCGACGAAGGTACTGGAATTTTTCAGAACCTGTTATGCGGAGAACTATTTTCCACATACATATTTCCAGGGAGGCGATCCTTTTTTACTGGAACGAAAAGCGACAATTTTTGTTGGTTCAAACCAGATCGCAACTCTGAAAACACTTGCACCGGATCTTCGATTCGGTGTTGCACCGATCCCTGTTCCCGACAACCATTGCGGTCCGGTGTATACATACGGCGATTATAAGAATATCGCGATTTTTAGCACAACGAAGCATCCGCAAGAGGCGTGGGAGTTTGTGAAATATCTCATCCAGACAAAGTACGATTTGATGCTCCTGCAGATTGCAAATCAGATCCCGATCCGGCAGGATCTGTTGTCAAATCCGGTGTTTGCCGGCTACTTCAACAATAATCCGATGATGGTTGAATTTGCTCAGCAGGCGGTTTATACTCGAAGCGTCGATGCTGCCCCGGACCTGAAAGAAATATTTGATGCACTCTCCCAGGAGTATGAAGCAAGTGCAGTCTACGGCAGAAAATCTCCTGTCGATGCAACGCTCTCCGCTCAAAAACGGATTAAAGTGATCGTTGACTGGAACAAATGAAAAAATACAAAACGAAATATGACTGGTCTGCATATTTGTTGGTATTGCCGTACATCATATTCTTTTTAATGTTTGCCGCGTATCCCCTTGTGTTTTCACTTGTCCTTGTTTTCCATCGTTGGGATATCGTAACGCCGATGCAGTGGGTCGGTCTGAAGAATTTTATGCGATTGATCAACGATCCACTTTTTTTCAAGTCGATCGTCAACACACTGACGTTTCTTTTTATTCACATTCCGCTTCAGATTGTCGTCGCGCTCGGATTCGCAATGATCCTCAATTCAAAGTTAAAATATCGTTCTGTGTTCAGAACGATCTATTTTCTTCCGGTTGTGGTATCAGGTGTCGTTGTGACGATCTTGTGGCAGCAATTATATTCGTTCGATTCGGGATTGCTGAACAGATTGTTGACGGTCATTGGGATACCGAGAATTCCCTGGATCGTCAGCCCGGAGATGGCGATGCCCTCCGTTGCAATAATGGCGACGTGGAAGAATGTCGGTATCTACATTATTATGTTTTTAGTCGGATTACAGAATATATCCGCCGAATTGTACGAAAGTTCGAATATAGACGGTGCTTCGCGGTTTCAGCAATTCTTTTCCATCACGCTGCCGCTGTTGAATCCGACCATTGTTGTTGTACTTGTGCTTTCCACCATCGGTGGATTTTCTCTTTTTATCGAGCCGTATGTGTTGACCGGCGGTGGACCGATGCAAAGTACATTGTCGGCAGTTCTCTATATCTATAATCAGGCCTTCTATTTTAGTCATATGGGTTATGCTGCAACGCTGGGATTAGTTTTTGCCGTCGTTATCTTTGCTGTCATTATGATTCAGAAAAAAACTGTGGAAATGGATTCAACGGTATGAGGCAAATTATAAAATATTCGTTATTGATCCTTGGTGCAGTAGTATTCGCCTATCCGTTCTTATGGATGTTTGCTGCATCGCTCAAACCGGAGATCGAGATCGGTGGTTTCAGCTTATGGTCTTCTAACCTCAGTTTCAAGAATTATGAACAGGTGTTTGCACGGATTCCGATCGCGCGGGCATTCTTCAACAGTATCATCGTCTCATGCAGCACGACACTTTCCGTGATCGTGTTCGGTTCAATGATCGGATACGCGCTGGCTCGTTTGAACTTTCGCGGACGTAACGCACTCTACTATCTCATTCTGTTTACCATGATGATCCCGTTCCAAATTACACTGATCCCACAATATGTATTGATGGTGAAACTGGGGATTACTGATACCTATTTGGCACTGATTGCACCGACAATGATCAGCACCCTCGGCATTGTTATGTTCAGGCAATTCTTTATGAGTATCCCGCAGGCATTGATCGATGCTGCGCGCATAGACGGCTGCTCGGACTTCAGAATTATCTTCGCAGTTATCTGGCCTCTTTCGCGTCCTGTCGTGATCACCGTTGCGATCCTTTCATTTATGGCAAGCTGGAATGAGGTCCTGTGGCCTATTATCGTTGTCCGCGAACGGACGTTGATGACGCTACCACAGATCGTTACGCTCTTCACGATCGGCGGGCAGTCGGAAGCATTGCTCGGATTGCAGCTCGCTGCGGCAACGCTGCTAGCGCTGCCGATCATCATCGCGTATTCTTTTTTCCAGCGGTATTTCATCGATAGCATGGTTTCATCGGGAGTCAAAGGGTGAAACAGCTGTTTCTTATATTTGCGCTCTGCTTTGGCTCTCTGAAAGCACAGAATGATTCGTCGATTGTAGCGACAGTAGGATCGTATCAGATAACGTCGGATGACCTGCTGACAAGCTATGAATTCGGCCCCGCATTCGTAAAACGACGACACGACAACCTCCGCGAACATTTGAAATATATGATCTATGAACGTCTTCTTGCAATGGAAGCGGAACGAAACGGGCTACAGACATCTGCATTCGTGCAGGAACGAATCAAAGCGCTGGAAGAAGATGGCGCGCTGGAGCAATTATACAGAAAGGATATTCTTTCGCAGGTGAAACTGTCGGAAGAGCAGATCGAGAACGACATAAGGAAAGCGAAGATTACTCTATCATTGCGGTGGATATATAAACAAACAATAGGAGAGGCGGAGCAAGCAGAAAGATTGATACTTGCCGGCACCTCGTTCGATTCGCTGTTTGCATTACAAAGTGATTCAACGGTGAACGTCGACAGCAGGTCGTTGGAAACGACATTGCTGAAGCTTGAACGGGACAACGCTGAGCTGTCAAAAAGCGTTTCGGGAATGAAGGTAGGAAAGATATCTCAACCGGTTCGAGGGAAGGATGGATATTATATTATTCGCCTGGAAAAAGCGCTGCATAATCCGATCACGGCTGAAAGCGAATATACTGAACTGAAGAATCAAGCGATTGAGATCCGCACTAAACTGACCGCCGATAAATTGGCGGACCAATATGTGAAGAATTTAATGAGTCAAAACGCTCCTGTCATCAAGGCTGAGGGATTCAAGATCCTAAGTGCCTATCTTGCAGATAAAGGACTTTCACGCGACACAAAAGTAACATGGGATATTCCTTCTACCTTTATGACAGAAGCTGGACCGCAGCCAATCAGGAATTCCGGAAAATATCTGAGTCGCCCACTGGTTACCTTCGGCAGAAGGACAATAACCATACGCGACTATGCGCAATGGTATGACATCCGTCAGTTTCAATTTGACACCCATTCAAGGGATGCTTTCAATTCCAGTGTTAAGAAAACGATATGGAAAATGGTGCAGGATAAATTATTGAGTGAAGAAGCATACCGCCGCGGTTTAGACAGACATCCATTTGTAGTGAACGAAACAAAAAAGTGGCAAGTAAAACTCTTGTATCTCGCAGAGCGTGCCGCAGTTGTCCGTATGATCAACGCATCCGACAGTGCTCTGGATAATTATTATAGAGTTCATAAAAAACAATACATCGATATAAAGGGGAAGGTAAAGGACTTTCTTACGGTTCGAGAATCAGTCAAGGGCGATTATTTCAGCACAGAAGAATCTCTCCTCCTCGTGAAAACAATTGAATTATTAAATAAAAAATATCCTGTCACCGTAAACGAAGAACTGCTACGGCGATTATCACGAAAAACAGTATCCGATCCACGGGCAATTGAAGCAGTGTTTTACAAACCAGGTGGATCATTCCCGCGTGTTGCATTCCCGACGATTGACGAAGCGTGGAGTATGTTACGGTAAAACGCATAGCTGTAGCGATAGTATTTGTTTTCAATGCGCCAATCATGATAGCGCAAATTGGGGATCCTCTTATATTTCCCTTCGGAAAGAAATACGGGCAGGTAGAGGTTGGTGGTCCGTTTGTAGGTGTCGAATTCCATCAGAGTCGACCATTGCCCAGCAGAATCAGTTTTTATTATCCGGTTGCAAACAGTATTGATGTAAGCAAAGACTATTGGAAACGGGATGAATCACGTCCCATGGCTCTGGGGGTCAAAATTGGCAATGAAAAGAAAAAATGGATCGGACGTGAAGGATGGCGGTACGATCTCAGTCCGCATACTGTTACGTTCTCTCATGAAGACCTCATGTTGTCGTATCAATTGAAGTATGAATTCTGCCTGAACGAACCAGCGATGGTTATTGCTTTAAAAATGAAAAATATAACTAGCGTTCAGCAACACGTGACAGCGTATTCGCATCTTCTTTTACTATTGCGTACGTGTCAAACGTATGCGCGAAAAGATTCTGCGGTGACAATGTATCGATCTGAAAATCAAGCAGTTATTGCACAGTTCTCTGATTCTGAAACACAAAATACCTCTCTCTTTGTGTTGAACGCAGGTGAGAAAGCAGCGAAAATATGGACTGATGTGAATGACATATCCGCGACGGATGACGGAATAAGTTTCTGGCTGGATAGTTCTTCCATTTCTGGTGCGCAGAGTTCTTCTGATCCAAGAAAAATTCGCGGGGTTGCATCATATGAATATTCGAAAGTGCTTGAACCTGGCGAAACGATGACAATAGTCTATGTGATCGGTAGTTCCACCGCAGATGAAGCGCTCAAAAAAATCTCATTTTTAGCGAAGCGATGGAAAATTGAAGTAGATCTCTATAATGACTTTATCAGAGCAAAAGCATTGACAGAGACTTACTTTCACACATCCGATTGGCAAATAGATCGCTCGCTGCAGTGGGCGAAAGCCATTCTTGCAGCAAATGCTCACTCCATTAATGGACACATCGTGCCGATGCCGTGTCCGGCGGAATACAACTTCTTTTTCACGCATGATCTCCTGATGACTGACCTCGGTGCGGTTAATTTCGATCTGCTTCGCGTGAAAAAAGACCTGCTTTACGTTGCTTCGCTCGCAAAAGATTCTATCATTCCCCATGCATATTATTGGAGAGATGATGGATTCAAGACTGAATTATGTACACCGGCGAACTGGAATCATCTTTGGTTCATCGAGGTCTCTGCCAGTTATCTCCGGCACTCGCTGGATACGACGACTATCCATCAATTGTATCCGCTGATTACCAAGAGTCTCAATGAAGTAATGACGCAATTGAGAGATGATCATCTGATGTATGCTTTCCGGCCAGATTGGTGGGATCTAGGTTGGAAAGAAGGGTCACGCGCATATATTACCGCATTGGGTATTCGTGCAATAGAAAATTATTTACTCATTGCGTCAATGATCGATCGTACCAACACTTTGCTTATGGGATTGGAAAAGAAAGCGATTGCCATGCGTTCTGCGCTTGTTTCTCAATTATGGGACGATTCCCTGAATTATCTAATCAATTACAACGGGACAGAGAAAGATCAACACAAATATATGGGTTCGCTCCTTGCTCCGGCTTATCATCTGCTTGATAGGGAACGATCACAGAAAATGATTGAGTCTGTGAAAAAAGATTTGCTTGCACCGGATGTCGGAATCCGCACCGTGATGCCGGCGGATTTCCATAAGGATTCGGTGATCAAGTATTTTAAAATTGCTGGAAATGAGGCGGGGAGCGAATACACATACATCAATGGTGGTGTATGGCCTCACAATAATGCCTGGTATGCGCTGGCTTTACATTCCGCTGGAAGAAGTGATGAAGCGTTGGCCTTTGTAAGACGGACGATGACGATCGATGGCGTGGCAAATAGTCCCAATGGAATTCCGGCGATGTATGAATACCGGTATTCAAATGAATCATCTTCCCGATATGGTGAAATCGATAAACCGTCATTCCTTTGGGCAGGGGGATTCTATCTCTACACAATGTATGCGCTTGCAGGAATGAATGAGAACGTCTGGAATCTTTCCATATCGGATAAGCGTGCAATCTTCGATTCTTCTGTTTGTTTAAGTTATTCATTTGGCAAAAGCAAAGATGTTGCGATCACTGGGAAAGGGAATCGCTTGGAATCGTTCTATGCAGATAGGACAAAGATTGCTTCCCTTATCCTTCCGGTGGAACAACGATCATCTCAAAATCTTTTCATAAAGTTTACTCAAACTTCTGAGCCGTATTTATACAAAGCAAACACTATCATTTATTCGGCCGCATATTCAGTTGGGGAAAAACAACTCAGTTGCACCGTGTCTTCATTTCAGGGACATTTGACAACGCTCAATATTATTGGCAAAATCAGGCCGCACCGGACTCTTCTGAATGGCAAAGTGTTAAAAAATATCGTAACAATCCAAAATTCAGACACTACAGTTGATATTAAGATTACATTTGTCGCCGGTAAATCATCGGATAAGCTCCTGGTGAAATGGTGAAAGCATGAAAGCCGCACTATTTGAAAAGCCTCATCATCTTTCAGTTGTTCAACGGTCTCTCCGTATTTTATCCGAATATGAAGTTCTTGTCCGCGTACAATCGTGCGGTGTGTGTGGGACAGATGTGCATATTGTGAAAGGGGAATCCCGCTCAACACCACCTGTTGTCCTGGGACATGAATATTCCGGTACGATTGAGGATGTAGGTTCCAGTGTAAAAAAGTTTTCGCATGGAGAGAATGTAGCGATTGATCCAAATATATCCTGCGGAACGTGTTATTTTTGCCGTCGTGGTGAATTACATCTTTGTTCTCATTTGCGCGCGCTTGGCGTCGATATTGACGGTGGCATGGCTGAATTTTGTATTGTTCCTGAACAGCAGGCATATCTCCTGCCTGAACACTTTCCGACGGGAGCAAGTGCGTTTATAGAACCAGTCTCCTGCGTGTTGCATGGAATCGATCGTGCAAGGATCAAAGTCGGAGATACGGTTGTCGTTCTCGGCGGCGGGACGATTGGTTTGATAATGCTCCAGATGGCGCGTTCCGCGGGTGCGTCAACGTCTATCCTTGTTGAACCAATTGAGCAAAAACGAACGATTGCCCGAAAACTTGGCGCATCATACGTACTGAATCCGGGTGAGGTTAATGTTCAGAATGCTGTGATGGATATTTCGGGAGTCGGTGCCGATGTGGTTATTGAATGTGCAGGGAGAATCTCGACATCGCAGAGTGCAATGAGTCTTGCCCGTAGAGGAGGAATAGTAGAATTCTTCGGTGTATGTCCAATCGAACAAGCATTTCCGATCGAACCGAATCAGATCTACTTCAAAGAATTGACCATTGTCGGTTCATATGTCAATCCTTTGACATTCGATCGGGCCATTAAAGCACTTGCATCCGGAATCATCAAGGTCGAAGATTTTCCGATCAATCGATTTTCGCTGGAAGATGTTCACGAGGCACTTCGGTACCAGGAAGAAGGATTGACCATTAAAAGTATCATAGAGCCGCATAGTGTATGAGACCTATTGAAGTCACATCCATTGGCGAAGCTTTTATCGACTTTGTTTCACCGCAGCCGTCGAACGATCTGTCAACAGCGAAGCATTTTATGAAGAACGCGGGCGGAGCGCCTGCAAATGTCGCTGTTGGACTGGCACGACTGGGGATCAGAACAGCTTTCGTAGGGAAAGTCGGACGTGATTCATTCGGACGGTTTGTGAAGAATGAACTGAAACGGTACGGTGTCGAAACGCGCTGGATCGTCGGCGACCCGAAATATAAAACCCGGCTGGCATTTGTAGCGGTCGCCAAAAACGGCGATCGCGATTTCGAATTCTGGGAGAATGATCCTGCAGACCAGCATTTGCTCGGGAAAGAGATCGATCTTGATGCGATATGCCGGTCGAAGATCATCAATATCGGACCGTTCTTGCTGCTGAATGCGGTGACCAAAAAGGCCGCCTTTTCGATTGCGCGAACCGCGAAAAAAAGGAACCGATGGATTTGCTTCGATCCGAATATACGAATGTCTCTATGGAGGGATAAGACTGGAGCCATTGCAATCTATCAAACAATGATCCGGAAAACGAATGTTCTACGGTTGAATGAGGATGAGGCACAACTGCTGACAGGGGAAAAAAGTTTAAAGGATGCAGTCAAAGCGCTGCTCTTGATGGGCCCTCAGCTGGTAGTTGTAACGAAAGATAAAAAGGGATGTTTATTTGCAACAAGAAAATATCGTGGTGATGTTCAGGGATTTTCCGTCGATGCCGCAGACACGACGGGCTGCGGTGACGGTTTCCTGGCAGGACTTCTAGCAGGGATCATCCGTTCCCAAAAACCGCTCGATAATCTTTCACATCAGAACTTGATCGACATCTGCACAACTGCCAATGCCGTTGGAGCTCTTGTTGCAACAAAACAAGGAGCAATTGCAGCGATGCCGTCGTTGAACAGGGTGAAGCAATTTCTACGGAGACAAAAATGAGATTTCGGATAACAGTGACTGCTCTCCTTATACTCTGTAGATTCGGATATGGACAACAATCATTGGTGAATTTTTCCCACCTCGAACATCTTTCTGAACGGATCTCTCTCAACGGCGATTCAGTGAACATTATTCGGATCTATGCTGACTATCCCTCCTACGATTGGGTCGATGCGAATAACGAAGGGATCACGTGCGTGGATGATGCTGCCCGTGCCGCAGCAGTGTATCTCCGTCATTACGAGTTGACAAAGAACAGCACCAGTAAGATGAAAGCAAAAGAATTTTTAAAATTCGTGCTCAAGCTCCAGGCGGATGACGGTCAATTCTACAATTTTATTTATGCCGACCACACAATCAATCGTGACGGGAAAACAAGTTTTAAATCGTTCGGCTGGTGGGCGGCACGAGGTATTTGGAGTCTCGGTCTGGGATACAGGATACTTGAAAAAGAAGATTCGTGCTTTACTGCAAACCTTCGCAAGGGAATTGAAAAGACACTTATTCACATTGATACGATGTTGCATCTGTATGGAAAGAAAAGAGGACTCTCAGGCTATACTATTCCACAGTGGCTCTTATACGAATCGGGATCCGATGCGACGACAGAACTCGTTCTTGGTCTCACGGAATACTACAAAGCTACAGGCGATGATAGAATTAAATCATACATCGAAAAACTGTGCGACGGCATGATGGTGATGCAAGACGGTGATGTTCGGACCTTTCCATTTGGTCTTCATCGTTCGTGGGAAACACTATGGCATGCATGGGGAAACGGTCAGACGCAGGTATTAGCTGAAGCGGGGAGAGTGCTGAAGAATGAAACAATGATCGCATCGGCACAGCGCGAAGCAGATGGTTTTTACAGCAGATTGCTGATTTTGGGATTCACACGTGAATTTGATGTCGTCGATTCTTCAAAGAAACGGGAATATGAACAGATAGCGTACGATCTCAGACCGATGACTGTTGGATTGATCCGATTATATGAGGCAACCAACGATAAAAAATATTTGACGATGGCAGAACTTGCCGGTTCGTGGTTCTTCGGAAATAATTCTGTGAATGTTCAAATGTATGATCCTTCTACCGGAAGATGTTATGACGGAATCCAGAGTACTACCGCGTACAATAAGAACTCCGGCGCAGAATCGACAATTGAAGCCTTGAATGCGATCATCGAACTTGAACAGTTCTGTAAGAATAGAGACTTTACCAGATACAGGCGTATAAAAGGCGGGGAGATCAGAAACTTCCTTTATGCTTTGTTTTCGACGGGCAGTGATACTATTGGATTAGTCCTTGATAAAAACCTCGGTACAGTTTCTGTCTTACAGCAAAAGACACTTTCTGAATTTATAAAGAAGAATTTGAATTGAAATTCACTGGATCCATATTGTTTGCAATGACGCTTGTATTGGTATTTTCAAACATGGTTGCACAACAACTGGCAATTCCCCGAATCGAGCAAATGCCGAATATTCCACAGCCGTATGCAATGCGCGACTGGAAATCGGTTGCGAAAGGATATGATTCGCTTGTTTTCAATTATAATGCAAGTGGACAATATTTGCCGTTGAGTTCTCTGTATTCGAGTACAGTAAATTATCCATCAGCGCAGAGCTTTCGTTTGAAGTCCTATGTTGGTTCACTGAATGCCGGAGGAGAGGGGATCAATTGTCTTCCTGCCGTCATCGGAGCCGAGCTCGCCGGCATCGACAAACGGAATCAAAATGGAAATGATTGGGTGGTAATGTGCAAAGAATGGTTCAACACGCTTCCTGCAGAACGGGTCTATTTGAACAATCCCCGCGAATCGAGCGGTACGGACTGGTGGTACGAAACAATGCCGAATGTCTTTTTCTATCAATTGTATGACCTCCATACTGACATCACGGAATTTAAATCACAGTTTCCAATCGTTGCCGATCGCTGGCTGAATGCAACGAAGGCTATGGGAGGGAGTTCTACTCCATGGCATCTCCCCAATATGGACCACCGGGCGTGGGAACTCTCCACCATGACGCCGAATGATGTTGATGTTCACGAACCGGAAGCAGCAGGTGCAATTGGGTGGCTGATGTATCAAGCCTATGTAAAGACAGGAGAAGAGCAGTATCGCATCGGAGCTGAATGGTCCATGGAGTTCCTCAATAGACAAACGCTGAATCCGTCGTACGAATTACAGCTTGGTTGCGGTACATACACCGCTGCACGAATGAATGCCGAACTTGGAACCGCCTATGATCTTCAAAAATTGTTCAACTGGTGTTTTGATGTCGGACCGCTCCGCTCCTGGGGTGCAACACTCGGAAATTGGGGAGGGTGCGATGCGTACGGACTTATCGGAGAAGTTCAGCAATTCCAACCAAGCTACGCCTTTCTGATGAATACGTTACAACATGTTGCAATGCTTGCACCTATCGCCCGTTACGATGACCGCTACGCACGTGCGATCGGGAAATGGGTATTGAATGCAGCAAATGCAGCACGCCTTTTTTACTCAAACAGTCTGCCCGATGCAAATCAGGATGGTGAAAGTTGGTCGAAAACGAACGATCCACATTCATACATAGGCTACGAAGCATTGAAACAGACTGAAAATAATATCTATCCGTTTGCAACGGGAGATGCAGTTAAAAATGGTTGGGCAGCAACGAATTTCGCATTGTATGGTTCCTCGCATGTCGGATACATGGCTGCCGTGGTTGACACAACAGATGTTCCCAAGGTTCTACGATTAGATCTGTTAAAAACTGATTTTGGACATTCGCCAGCATACCCGACATATCTGTATTTTAATCCGTTCGACTCGACAGTTACAGTTTCGATAGATCTCGGCAATGAAGCGTCAGATATTTATGATGCGGCGGCAAATTCGTTCATTCTTAATAGCGTTTCGCATAAGACATTGTTCACTATCCCGGCAAACAGCGCGAGGGTCTTGGTTCTGGTTCCGGCAGGTGGAACAGTTACATATTCCGATGAAAATATGTTGATCAATGGCATCGTTGTTGATTATCAATCTTCGAACCCTGTTATCAACCATCAGCCGAGAATAAAATCGCTCGCAGCATCGCACGATACAGTTCTTCTTAATCATTTTGCAGAATTCTTTTGTACAGTGACGGATATTGATAGCGATTCACTTTCTTTCCAATGGTCATCGGCGCATGGAACGCTTTACGGGACTGGTCCGCAAGTGACGTGGAGAGCGCCTGATACAACCGGATTCTATCCAATTATTTGCACCGTCACAGATTCAAAAAATGCAGCTGTTTCCGATACACTCAATATCTTCGTTGTCGTTGGAATCAATCATATTCCTTCCATCAACAAGATTCAGAGCACTCCGCGCAAAATGAATTTAAATTCAACTACAACAATAACATGTGTTGCGGTAGATATTGACGGAGATCCACTGAACTATTCCTGGTCTTCAAATGCGGGGACGATCACTGGAACTGGCGGGACGATATCGTGGAGGAGTCCGTTGACGGAAGGAAATTATTGGCTCTCCTGTATCGTGGATGATGGAAACGGCGGGATCGTGAAGGACAGTATTTCCATTGAAGTTCGTGATTTCTCAAGATACGTTAAAGGAAATCTCCTAGTATATTATCCATTTAACGGCAATGCAAATGATTATTCCGGAAACAACAGAAACGGAATTATAAGTAATGCACAATTGGTTGTCGACAGGAACGGAAATCCAAATAGTGCGTTTTCTTTTGATGGCTTTTCAAGTTCTATCAAGATTGCCAATGATAACGGATTGAATACACAGAATGCTTTTGCCGCAAATTTTTGGATGACGATCGGTGCTTTTTACAGTCGGGAACAATATCCGATTTCGCACGGTAATTATGTGAACCGTTTAAAAGTTTCTATTTCTAATAAACACCTTCGCTGGACAGTCAACACATCCGCAGGAATAAAGAATCTTGATTCGGAATCGGAGTTGATGCTCGATTCGCTCTACAATGTTTCTGTTATTTACGATGGTTCAGATATGGAAATATTCTTGAACGGTGAACTTGACGCCTTTGTTCCCTGGAACGGTGCGATCCAACAAACCGTCATCGATTTTATGATCGGCCAGGTACTGCCGAATGATAATAATTACAACTTTAATGGTGTGCTGGACGAACTTCGTCTCTTCGATTACGGATTATCTGTCGATGAAATTATCATGCTCTCTTCACGGTTAACTTCAGTGAAGCATCGTTCACCGTCTACCGTTCCAACAAAGATAACCTTAGATACATACCCGAATCCATTCAATCCCGCTACCGTTATCCGGGTATCACTGCCGGTGAGCGGTCATGTCATGGTAGTCATCGCTGACGTGCTGGGCAGAGAAGTGACGAAACTCATTGATGAATATTTACCAAGTGGTCTCATCGAACGGCAATGGAATGCAGAGGCAAACGCAAGTGGTATCTATTTTTGTGTCATGATTGTTCATAATCAGACATTTATAAAAAAACTTGTACTGCTGAGATAAGTAAAATGAAGCGCGTAGGGTTAAATGGTTCTTGGAATGTAAAAGCAAAAGACGTATATAAATTATTGCCCGTGGATTATCAACGTGTGTTAGAATGGCTGCCGGCACAAGTTCCCGGAACCATCCACACAGACCTATTATCTCAAAATATAATTTCAGATCCGTTCTATCGGATGAATGAAAAAAATGTTCAGTGGATAGAAGATCTTCGTTGGCAATATCGCCGTGAGTATAATCTTGATGCTGCATTTTTGAACGAACAACACATCATTCTTGTAGCGGAAGGGCTGGACACTTATGCACATATCATTATAAACGGTGCATCTGTTGCAGCAACTGAGAATATGTTTGTAGAACATCGGTTTGATGTGAAACGGTATTTGCACGAGGGTGTCAACACAATCGAAATTCATTTTGATTCACCCGTTGTCTGCTCGAAACGGTTGGAGAAGAATCAAGGTTCTCTTCGAGTTGCACTGGAATCTTATCGTGTGTATGTGCGGAAATCGCAATATTCATTCGGGTGGGATTGGGGACCGAAACTGACCACATCGGGGATATGGAGACCGATCTATCTGGAAGCATCATCCGGTCCCGTGCTCAGAAATCCATTTGTAAAAACGGTGAAACTGAAGAAAGGCTCAGCGACGATCGAGGTTTCCGTTGATATTGAACATTTCAGATCTCCGGTGCAGATAACGATAAAAATTGAAGGGATACATTATTCAGCAGAAAAGATCACACGGGCAACTTCCTCTCTCTTGAAATTCAGATTGAAAGTTATTGATCCGAGCATTTGGTGGCCCAATGGATATGGTGAGCAGCCGCTCTACAAAGCGATATTTATCCTTCAGAATGTTGATGAAACGACATCGGAAGTAGACACGACATTCGGTATTCGCTCAATAAGACTTTTACAGGAAAAAGATAAGGAAGGGACATCGTTCATTATTGAAGTGAATGGGAAAAAAATATTCTGCAAGGGTGCCGATTGGATTCCAAGCGATACGTTCATTCCCAGAATCCCAGATTCAACCTACGAACGATTGTTAACGATGGCACGTGATGCACATATGAATATGATCCGCGTGTGGGGAGGTGGAATTTACGAACAAGATCTGTTCTATAATCTCTGTGATAAACTCGGTCTGTTGGTGTGGCAGGATTTTATGTTTGCTTGCGGTGAATATCCACAAACATCATGGTTCTTAAAACTTGTAAAAGATGAAGCAGCAAAAGCAGTCATTAGATTGCGGAACCATCCAAGTCTTGCTGTCTGGTGCGGTAATAATGAATGTGAATGGTTGTTCTCTATGGAATGTCCGGATAATACTCCGGACGATATGACCGGTGCGGTGATCTTCAGGGAAGTTCTTCCGACGATTGTGAAAAAGTTAGATCATTCACGGCCGTATTGGCGAAGTTCGCCGTTTGGTACCGGATTTCCGAACGACGAATCAAACGGGACACATCACCAATGGCGCGTGTGGAGTTTTTGGAAGGACTATGAGGAGTACGTAAATGTCGATGCCCGATTTGTTTCAGAGTTTGGATTTCAAGCGCCTGCAAATATCAAGACGTGGGAGGAGGTAACGCTTCCGGAAGACAGAACATCTCAGCATCCGGTGATCGAATATCATAATAAGCAGGTCGAAGGTCAGGAACGGTTGTTTCGATTTCAGGCGGCACATTATACGGTCGGAAAGAATTTCAATGATTTTGTCTACCGCGGACAACTTGTTCAAGCCAATGCGCTCAAGACTGCAGTCGAACATTGGCGGCGCAGGAAATTTAATACCGCCGGGGCACTCTATTGGCAATTGAACGATTGCTGGCCCGGTAGCAGCTGGGCGGTTATCGATAGCGGACTCCGTCCGAAAGCATCGTATTTCTACACGAGAAGATTCTTTGCGAAAGTGCTAGTGTCGATGAAGAGGAATGGAAACCTGATAGAAATATGGGGTACGAATGATGCACTCGATCGATTCCATGGAACGCTTCATACTAGCGTGCTCTCGTTCGAAGGGGAAAAGTATTCTGATACCGTCATCGATGTGTGGTTAAATCCGAACAGCTCAGCCAAAATTTATGAAATACCTCATTCTCCGAATGAGAGTATTGAGAGATATAGGACATATATTTTGGTGCAATTACTGACTGACGGAACCTTGATCAGTGAAAACCGATTCTTTCATGTCCAACCGAAGCATTTGCATTTTCCCAATCCGCATCTCACATACAAAATTATCGAAAGAAAAGGACAGATATATCACCTCAGCATACAAACCATTTTATTTGCTAAAGATGTCCGGGTAGAGATCGAAGGCAATGATACGGAATTCAGTGATAATTATTTTGATCTGGATGGCGGGGTATCGAAAGTAATTCAATGCCTCGTTCCTTCGTCCTTAAATAATATTGAAGGGAAGCTTATGCTTACCTCATTACGGAATGATGTGGATCAACAAACTTGATTATCAGAATGGTATCAAGAGATCAGTGTACTAATTTATGGGAAGAGGATGATCAAGATGACAACAGATATACAACAGGCGGTGAAAAGAGAGAACGTAAAACTCATACGGGATACCTCTCGCGTTATTGCAAGAACGCTTATTCCAGAAGATATTTCCTTCATCAAAAGAATTATCGACAGAGTTTTGCGGTTGTCGGAAATTGAAGCACAAGAATTGATAGAACAAATAAAACTGGGCTACAAGAACCGGCATAAAGATCTAGCCGGTATTTTACAGAGTCATTTTAATCAAGTCTCCAAATACATTCCTCCATCGATGCCAATAACATCAACCCAAAGAATGCTGGTCGGTGCATATTTCACAATGGAGTATTCCATAGAATCTGCAGCACTCTTTAATCCTTCCATTGTACCGCATCCAGATCAATCAAATCTTGCTGAAGGAAGTCTTCGTTTTATCTTGAGTCTGCGTGCGACTGGCGAAGGTCATATTTCTTCTCTTGTCTTTCGATCAGGAGTTGTCGACATAAACAATTCCATCTCCATCGATGAAAAAAGTAAATATGCAGAGACTCCGGAAATTCGGCGAGACGTATTGATCGGAGAGTCCGACTACACTTTTCAATTTCGTCCTGATCAAGATATTTCAGAACGGGTCATATTTCCTGTTCTCAAGAATGAAAGTATAGAAGACGCCCGGTTTGTCCGCTTTGTGGATGAGAACGGTGACGTTACATATTATGCAACCTATACGGCATTTGATAGGTTTACAATTCTTCCGCAATTGATCAGGACGAAAGATTTTCTCACTTTTAATATCATCACATTGAAGGGGAGAGCGATTCAAGACAAAGGAATGGCGCTTTTCCCGCGGAAAATCAACGGAAAATATTTCATGCTCTCACGCCAGGATGGTGAGAATAATCGCATCATGGTTTCAGAGAGTATCCATTTATGGGATAAGACAGAGATACTGCAGGAACCTATCGATACATGGGAGTTCAACAAAATAGGAAATTGCGGTTCGCCAATTGAAACCAGCAAAGGGTGGCTTGTACTCACTCACGGCGTCGGTCCCATGAGACAATATTCCATTGGCGCGATATTGCTTGATCTCGCAAATCCGAAAAAGATTGTTGCACGTCTGGAAAAGCCGCTGCTCATGGCTAACAAAGAAGAGCGGGAAGGATATGTACCGAATGTTGTGTACTCATGCGGATCGCTTATTCACCGTAATACCTTGATTATTCCGTATGGTATGTCTGATATTACTTCCGGGATAGCGATTGTTGATGTGAATGAATTGATCAATTGTATGAAATTGTTGAATAATTCATGATAAGAGGTCAATGATATTCACCTTTTTAACTTTGAATGGAGAGAACCGTGGCACGTGTCAAACTGCAAAATATCAAGAAAGAGTATGAGGGAGGCGTTGTTGCCGTCAATGGTGTTTCCATTGACATCCACGATCAAGAATTTGTTGTCTTGGTGGGACCGTCTGGATGTGGAAAATCAACAACCTTGCGGATGATTGCCGGTTTAGAAAGTATCACTGACGGTATTTTAACGATAGATGATAAAAGAATGAATGATATACCCCCCAAGGATCGCGATATCGCCATGGTGTTTCAGAATTATGCATTGTATCCTCACATGACGGTATATGAAAATATGGCCTTTGGATTAAAATTGAGGAAATACTCAAAAGAAGAGATCGACAAACGCGTTCGCGAGGCAGCAGGTATATTGAGTATTGAAGAATACCTGGATCGGAAGCCAAAAGCTCTCTCCGGAGGACAGCGGCAGCGCGTAGCTGTAGGAAGAGCCATAGTACGAAAACCGAAAGTATTTTTATTTGATGAACCACTTTCGAACCTTGACGCAAAGCTTCGTGTACAAATGCGGATTGAAATATCGAAATTACATCAACGACTTGGGGCGACCATGATCTATGTGACCCATGATCAGACAGAAGCAATGACGATGGGGGATAAAATTGTCGTGATGAATGATGGAGTCGTCATGCAGACAGACACTCCGCTGAATCTCTATAATAAACCTTTGAATAAATTTGTTGCTGGATTCATCGGCAGTCCTTCCATGAACTTTATTGAAGGGGATATAGTAAAAGACAAGAAGATGAAGTTTGTTGATAACGTGGCGGGTGTAGCGCTTGAAATACGCAAGGAAAAGCAAAAAGCACTTAGGCCGTATATCGGGGGAAAAGTATGGCTTGGGATTCGTCCTGAACATATTGGAATAGGGAAGGACATAAAGGGTTCTCCTCTTACTGTTCAAGTTGATGTTGTAGAGCCGATGGGGAATGAAATGTATGTCTATTGCACATCAGGAGAGGCTCAAATCGTTGCGCGGACGGAACCGGCAAAAATAAAGGCTGGAGAGAATAGAAAATTCTATATTGATATGTCTAAATCACATTTCTTTGATAAGGAAAGTGGAAATATAATTTGATTGATAGATCCATCCTTGTTCCTGTGGTAGGATTGAGTTCGATCTGAATTTTATTGGGGAAAGAATTATCATTATTAATGTGGAAGACTCACTAGAAAAACTTATATTGAATTTGGACCCACGATGGGGGCAAGTACCTATCATTCAAGACGAGAGGTACGCTTACGGAGTCTTTAAATGAGGCAACAGCTTGTCAATTTTACTGTTCAAAGTCGTTCTGGGAATCTTTAATAGTTTTGCTGCATCAGTGATATTGTTCTTGCATTGAGAAAGAGCCCATTCAAGGATTGTTTTCTCTTTGTTTTGGATGAATTCTTCGAACGAACCGCAATTCGAAAGATCCTCAGTGCTGAACAGTATTCCCGCTGATTGATGGTCCAGATCAAGAACCGACACATCAATTTGCCCGCTGAATGAGAGGGCGATCATTCGTTCCACAATGTTCTCCAGTTCCCGTACGTTGCCGGGCCACTGGTACGACTGCAATTTTGTAAATATTTCGTTGGTGAGAAGCATAATTTTGTCTTCAGCATGATGCTTTCTGAAGAAATGCTCTACCAGCAATGGAATATCTTCCTCCCGTTCACGCAGAGGCGGAATTTTGATCGGGATGATGTTCAACCGATAATAGAGATCTTCGCGAAACGATTTGTTCTCCACCTTTTTCTTAAGGTCGATCTTTGTTGCACAGATGATACGTACGTCGATACTGACATTCTGGTTCCCACCGACATGCGTCAATTCGCGCTCTTGAATAACTCGGAGCAATTTTACCTGTACATTCAGTGGAAAATCATCGACATCGTCGATAAATAATGTTCCTTTATTCGCCCGTTCAAAATACCCTATGTGCTGTTTGATTGCTCCGGTGAACGCACCTTTTTCATGACCGAATAATTCGCTCTCCAATAAACTTTCAGGTATGCTGGAGACACTAACCGCGACAAAATTCTCATCTCTACGGGAACTTGCTTTATGCAACGCTCGAGCAACCAGTTCTTTACCTGTTCCGCTTTCCCCTTCGATCAATACTGTAGAATCGTTGTGTGCGATTTGATTGATAGTCTGAACAAGTTTTATCATCGGTTGAGACACTCCAATGATGGTTTTATTCTCAAGGGTATCGATCCTGTTCTTTAATTCAGCGTTTTCTATCAGCGCCCTATTTAAAAGGTTGATGTTCCGGAGAATGGAGATCAGTTTTTCAGGAGAAAATGGTTTTGTCAGGTAGTCATATGCACCGAGCTTCAGTGATTGGATCGCTGTATCGACGCTCGCATAGGCGGTGATTAGGATAACTTTGCACGCGGGATCGATCGACATGATTGATGACAAGACCTCGATGCCGTTCAGTTTGGGGAGACGAAGATCTGTAATAACAATATCAGGATTTTGATCTTTGAAGATCCTCAATCCTTCTTCCCCTTCTTCGGCGGAATAGACATCGTATCCTTCTGTCGTCAGAATGTCCGACAACGATCTCCTGGTGATCTTCTCATCTTCAATAATTAAGAGTTTTGCCTTCATATGCGATCGGAAGTATTATTCTGAATATTGTCTCGATCTTTTGTATGCTCTGCACTTCTATTCGTCCACCGTGTGATTCTATGATACCCATGCAGACCGACAATCCTAATCCTGTGCCTGTACCGACATCTTTTGTTGTAAAGAATGGATCAAATATTTTTTTGATATCCTCCGGAGTAATTCCGCTTCCGTTATCTCGTATCTCCATATACACATGTGTATGATCATCTTTTCCTGTGGTGATCTTGATTAAACCATTCTGTTCGATGGCGTCATAACTGTTCAAGATCAGATTCATCACGACTTCTTGAAACAAGTGGTAGTCAATCCGCACATCAGGAAGGTCGTCCGTAAGATCAGCGCGAACATCGATATTCTTTTCTTTCAAGCGAAGTTCAAAGAGGTTGATCACCTTCTGGATCGCTTCATTGATATTGATGAGGCTTTCCGAAGTGGGTTGCTGCCGTGCAAACCCGAGAAGTTTTTTCACAACGATTTCGATATCATCGATGCCATCATTAATAAGTTGGATGTATTCGTGAATCCGCTTCAGGTCGTTAGGATTCTGTTTAATCGCATAAATGCAGGATTTAATCCCGTTCAAGGGATTATTCACTTGGTGTGCAACGCCGGAGGCCAACCGTCCAATCGACGCAAGTTTTTCGGCCCGATAAATCTGCTTCTGTGCTTTTTCCAAGTCCCGTTTCGACCCATCCAACCGTTCCTGCAGAAGTCTGAAATGATGGAAGAAAAATCCTATTTCATCCTGCTGTTCAGGCAAATCGATCTGCAGATCGGATGTGAAGTCGATCGAATCGATTGCATGCACTAGTTTTTCGATCGATGAGGTCATCCGGTTGATCAGGAAGAATAAAATAAACAAAACGACTGAGGTGATCACGACAGTTGCTGATAGGAGCAGAAAAAATCCATTCCGAATTTCATTCCGAATCGGTTGAGCATCGAATCCGATTTTTGCGGTTCCCCATTGTTTCCCGGAGAAGACCAGCGGCTGACGGACCTCCATCGTCCAACCGAACTGTGGATTTTCGTAGATCCGTATTTGTCTCGAGCGACCGTCAGCTACACCATGGACGATCGGGAGAGAAGGATCGTACTGAAGATGACCGGAGATCTGAATAATGGATGTGCCGTTCTTGTCGAAGATGACTACATATTGAACATTACCGAGACGTGAAATAAAATTTTCGACATATGTTTCGAGAATGTTCTCTTTTTTGTACGTCGATTTTTCATCAAAGATCATCGCATCTATCACTGTCACGGCGAATGTTCGTGATATCGATACGGCGTTCTCAGATCGATTTTGTATAATCAATTCTCTCCATTTGAAAAGAAGGACAAACGAAATTATCAGCATCAACAATGTGATTACCGTCCCCGTAAGGAATAAAATTCTTGTCCTTAGACTTGATCGGATGTCCAGCATGCGCTTCTCATTTTTTACTCATAGCTCTTACCACGTCATAATCCTTGTCGTCCGCTTCAACGAATCCATTGATAAACTCATTGTCCCATCCCCGGGTGATCTTTTCCCTCTCGGGATTTTCGCGACCGATTCCAAGAAGCACGGTTTTCAACGCATCAACGATCCTCTGGGAATGTTCGCGTGCTACCACGATCGGTGAAGTCGGGAATGGATCGGAATACATCAGGATGCGGATATTCCTGTTCTGAATCTTTTTAATCAGGTATTCCCTCGTAACACCAGCATCAAAGAGTTCATTCATAACATTTTGAATGACGCTTTGGTGATGTGGAAAGTTCACGATCTCCGCAAGATCGTTTGAATGGATGTTGTGCTTTTTAAATTCGTACTGCAACAGCCAATTTGATGAGTACGATGATTTCGATGGCAATGCCAGTTTTTTATTTTTCAGATCGTTGATACTGTATATATTTTTTGCACTGCTTGTAAACAAGACGGAACGAGAAAAGGGTTCAAAATTGGAGTTCAATGGTTTTAGAATCGGGATGACACCGAATTCACTGCGCGCTTTGATATACACATACGAACCGAGAAATGCAGCTGCAACCTCCTTCTTCATCAATAATTGTACCGCCTGATTGTAATCATCGCAGAGTTTTAATTCGAATCTGTACGGTGTCTGCGACGTCAAATAGTCCAACATTGGTTGATAGCCGCTGTAAATGATGTTGGGAGGATATCGAGAGATAACACTGATGTACACAATCGGCTTCTGAACAGCAGATGAATCGGCGGTAAGATCTTCACTCTCTGAATCAACAATCCCTTCGATATTCATTGTATGTTGATAGAAAAAGAATGTAAAAACAGTCGAAATGGCTATAAGAAAAACTATTCCGGTAATGACGGTTCGTTTTTTTATCATAGGTCATGAAGGATCAATTGGACAGTTAAAAGATACATAAGAACCGTTCCAAGAATAATCATCTGAATACGCTGTGATTCAACAGAATTTATTCAGGACATTTTAGGATAACGACGATATTTCGTCACTATGACTGTTATTCGTCGTTCAAAGATACTTCTTTTTTATAACATTATCCTAATTGATTAAAATCAGCATTATTAAACGGCATACAATTTGAATAAGCGCCACAAACCTCAACAATAATCGAAAGGAGCACTTGTGCAAGAAATCATCCCGCGTTGGGAATGGCGTACATTCACCAATGATCTTAAAAAGGCAGAAGAAAATATCAGGAAGTTTCCTGAAGGAAAAACGCGCGAAAGCGCAGAGGTCTATATCCTTTCTGAAGTAAGCAATGACAATACGAAGGTGCGCGATGATCTCATGGACATCAAAACCCTTCAACAGGTCAACGAGGATAGATTGGAGCTGTGGCTGCCTATCATGAAGGGGACATTTCCTCTTCCTATCACCGAGATCGAAAAAGTGTTCAAGTGTTTCAGAGTCAGTGTTCCGAAATTTCAGCGGGAAACGTATACTTTCCAACAATACCTTGATGAAGTGATCCGTCCGTCAAAACTTCTCAAAGCGGTCAATGTATTCAAGAAGCGGACCGGATTTACTATTAACAACTGCACGGTGGAGATCGCCGAGGTAAAAGTTGACGATAAAACCATCAAAACTGCATGCGTAGAGATGGAAGATCCAGCTATGGTCATTCAAACTGTTCGTGAACTGGAATTGGACAGCTTCCCCAATATCAATTATCTCCGCGGCCTTAAAAACCTCGTTGGCATGAAATAAGGATATCGGCCATGGGTAAAGAAATCGAAAAAAAATTCTTGGTAAAGGGCGACTTCAAGCCTTTCATCAGCAAACAAACACGCATCGTGCAGGGATATCTCTCGTCCGTTCCCGAGAGGACAGTGCGCATTCGCATCAAAGGAGACAAAGGCTTCATTACAGTCAAGGGTATCGGAAATTTGTCTGGTGCGAGCAGATATGAATGGGAAAAAGAAATTCCTATCAGCGAGACAGAAGAACTTTTGAAAATTTGTGAACCGGGTGTGATCGACAAAACACGATTCTTGGTGAAAGTTGGCCCCCACACATTTGAGGTGGATGAATTCTATGGTGAAAATAATGGGCTTGTGCTTGCAGAAATTGAGCTAGGATCCGAGACCGAATCGTTTGAAAAACCAGCATGGCTGGGAGAAGAGGTGACCGGTGATACGCGATATTATAACTCCATGCTCATGAAGAATCCATTTACTCGATGGTGACACGTCTGCAGATTCCATAATAGACGGGCCCATGATTTCATTGAGAATACCATGAATAACTTTGATCTACTCGACATGAATAATTATCGTGTCGAACGTCTCCCGAAACGCGAAAAAGGCCCTTTTGAAAAATGGCTTGCTCTTTCGGGTCCACTGCTTGCTATTATTGCATTTATTGTATTCGCTTATGTGATTAAACTCCCGTTCCTGCATTCTCTCCAACCTTCCGAAATCGTTACCTCCACAGCCAAACAAGCATACAATCAAATCGGTGCGGTTCAGTTCATCCGAAACAATGAATACATGCTGGCAATTTTTGCTGCATCGATTATTCTGTGGATAACGCAGGCAATCCCGAACTATCTTACATCGCTTATGCTGATCATCAGTCTTGTTCTGACAGGAGTCCTTTCGGAAAAAACGGCCTATGCTCAGCTTGGACATCCGGTCATGTGGTTGAACATCATGTCGTTCGTGCTTGCAAGTATGCTTGTCGTGACCGGACTTGCAAAACGATTTGCCTTATGGTTGATCCTCCGGTTTGGGAAAAACGCCAGTACAATCTTTCTGAGTTTCATCATTATCAATCTCATTTTATCGGCATTTATTTCCGCGACGACAGCGAAGGCCGCCATTCTGTTGCCCATTTTTATGGTCATTGCTGCCATCTATGGTGCACAGGGAGGTAAGAACAGGACGAACTTCGGTAGGAGCATTGTGTTGCAGAATCTTCTCTGCATTAATCTTGGTGCCGGTGCGTTTGTAACAGGATCCGGTGCGAATTTGCTCGGGGCCGCTCTTATAGGCGGTGCTATTAGCAGCAGAGTGTTCTTTGCTGATTGGATGATGGCAATGCTCCCATTTATGTTCGGGTTGATGTTGATCGGGTACGTTCTTGCAATGAAAATCTTTTTTCCCCTTTCTCCCGAAGAACGTCTGCCACAGATCGAGGGGGGAATGGAGCGTTTACGTCAAGAATATCTGAAGTTAGGTCCAATGAGTATCATCGAAAAAAAATCTGCGATCATATTTATTACCATTCTCAGTTTTTGGGCGACAGATAATTTACACGGGATCAGTCCGACGGCAGTGGCGTTTGTCGGAGCGATCGTTGCGTTATTACCCCGATATGGAATAATTCAATGGAACGAAGTTGACGTCCCATGGCACCTGATGCTTTTTTCTGCAGGAGCCTATACGCTGGGAGCAGGCCTGGACGCAACCGATCTGCCAGCGATCAGTGTAAACGCATTCTTTAATTATTTGGGTATTGGCAATACGACGCACTTTTGGGTCTTGTACATGATGCTTACCGGGGTAATGATTTTCAGTGCGCTTCTGTTTGAATCCAAAACAATGCGTGCTATGATCTTTATACCGATTGCCATTGGAGTTGCACAGAGATTTGGATTTGAAGTCATCAGTTTGGCGCTTCCGGTTGCCTTTATGATCGAACACGTCTATGTTTTGCCGTTCAACAGCAAACCTGCAGCGTTGTTGTACGAAACCGACCACTACAGTTTGGCCGATACGTTCAAGTTCGGTATAACGATGATGATCATCGCCTGGCTCTTAATCATTGTCGCTGGTGAAACATGGTTTAGATATCTCGGGATTACCCCGCACGGGGTCTTTGGTTTGTTCGGATAGGTTACATTTCCGAAATCGGATGATAGTGCTGCATTGCATTGATGAACGGAAACAACACAAATCGAGCGTACAATGTCACTATTCTTTAAAAAAACTCTGCAATTAGAAACACAGATTGATGAATATCTTGATCTCGTAATAAAAGGCGGATTAGTTTTTCGCCAGGGGATTAAATGTTATCTCGATCATCAAACCGAAGAATTCGAGAACTATCTGAAAGATTTACGCAGAATAGAAGAACAAGCGGACGACCTTCGCAGGAATGTTGAAATTATTTTATATACACGTACCTTGATTCCTGAAGCACGCGGTGACGTTCTAGGGCTGATGGAAAGCTGTGATAAAGCATTGAATATTACTGCTGAAACACTTCTGGAACTTTCTGTTGAAATACCAAATATCCCGCTAACGCACAGACAAGATTTTCTCGACCTTTCGGAGAGTTCCATTGCATGTCTGGAAAATACTGTCAGCGGAATCCGTTCCTACTTCAAGAATATCGATGCGGTCCGAGATTATGTCACGAAAGTGCAGTTTTACAAAAAGGAAACGAACAAGATCGCAGAAAAAATTAAACGTTTGGCATTCAGGGCGGATGATGAATTGAGTCAAAAGATCCACATTCGATACGTCACATTTCATATCGAACGGATAGCAGAACAATCAGAAGATATCTGTGACAGGCTCGCCATTTCAAGTATCAAGAGGTTTGAATAGTGTTCGATATTTCGACCTGGTTTTTTATCACGAGCGGACTGTTTCTTGGGTGGTCGTTAGGCGCCAATCATGCAGTGAATGTCTTTGGGACTGCCGTTGTTTCGAAGATGGTGAAATTTCGAACCGCTGCGATCATTGGAGGTATCTTTGTTATTTTAGGTTCAGTCCTTAGCGGTTCCGGAACAACGAAGACGATTAGTGAATTGGGTCCAATCAATGCTATCGCAGGAAGTTTTTCTGTGGCCCTTGCAGTCGGAATTGCCGTGACAGCGATGACTCGCGCAAAACTTCCGGTATCGACATCGCAGGCAGTGATTGGGGCAATCATCGGATGGAATATCTTCACGGGTTCGCCGACCGATCTTGGTTCGCTGAGTAAGATTGTTTCAAGCTGGGTGGCATCCCCCTTGGTCGCGGGAATTTTTGGATATCTCATATTTATTTTCTTGAAAAATACTGTGTTGAAGTGGAAAATACATCTCTTGGATCTGGACAATTACACACGTATCGGATTGATCGTCGTCGGTGCGTTGGCGTCGTATTCATTAGGCGCGAACAACATTGCAAACGTCATGGGAATGTTCGTATTTGTTTCGTTATTCAAGGATTTCAATATCGCTGGTGTATTTACCATAACCGGTGTGCATCAATTGTTCTTCCTCGGCGGCCTTGCTATCGCGATTGGAATATTCACGTACGGAAGAAATGTCATGGAAACGGTCGGTAATGACCTTTATAAAATTTCACCGCTCACCGGTTTTGTTGTTGTATTAGCAGAGTTTTTGGTTCTTATGTTGTTCACGTCGGTTACGCTCGAAGCGTTTTTACTGCAAAACGGACTTCCTTCCATTCCTTTGGTGCCGCTGTCAACAACGCAGGCATTTATAGGCGCGATTCTCGGTGTCGGCCTTGCAAAGGATCCGCACTCTATTAATTTTAAAGTATTGGGAAAGATCGCAATAGGGTGGGTTGTCGCGCCTGTCAGCGCAGGCCTCATTGCTTTTATCTCACTCTTTTTTATACAAAATGTCTTTGAGCAAAAGATCTATTACCCGGTTCCGTATGAAATTTCCCAGTTTGTACTGACTCAGGTTGATCAGGATGGCATACCGGTACAACATATTCGAGACTTGACAAGTAAGCGGTTCACCAACAAGAAAATAATGAGGAATGAATTACTGAAACGTGATAATTTTACGAATGCCCAAATATACACTATTTTTCAGTATGCGATCATTGATAGCTTTCGCATTGATTCGACCGCCGTTCGCCTGAGACTCGCTCATCCAGTGTTTTCCGGTGAACAGATCACCACACTCATAGGAGACCACGGCAGAATATTTCGTCACAAAATTGAATTCGATTCTTATCTCCGGAAAGAAAAGATACTTGATGAAACCATCGGGAATAAGTTATTGGACAAACAACTAGAAGAACGTCAACTTTATCTTGAACAAATTTTTAGGATAACCAAAATAAACAACTAATCTATTCCACTATTACATAAAACAATCATGGAGTATTTATGAAAAACCATCATCGCATTACCGTTTTACTGCTATTCATCTGCTTGATGTTCAGCAGATCCATGCTGATTGCGCAAGACGCTCGCGTCCCTGGTGACGATGCGATCAAAGTACCATTGGGAGTCGAAGCGCGTGATGGCAAACTCGTCTTCGAAGCGAAAGACACCTCCTTTCAATGGTGGTTCGATTCGAGAATTCAAATTGATGGTGCCAAGTATTTTGAGAACAAGAATCCCCTAAGTGACGGGACGATCATGAGAAAAGTCACGTTTGCTATGAAATCCATCCTCTGGAAAAATTGGCAGGCAGAAGTCGATGTCGATTTCGGCGAAGCAGTCCTTGATCTGCGGGACGCATTCATTCAGTACAATTTTCCGACCGTCGATCTTTCACTCAAGATCGGCAATTTCAAAGAGCCGTTCGGATTGGATGAATTGATCAGCTCACGACTGCTGACATTCATGGAACGATCCAGTGTCTCTAACGCAATAGCTCTCGGCAGACGTGTAGGATTCTCGGCCAACTATTGGACCAATTATGGTCAGGCAACTATTGGAATTTTTGGCCACGAAGTAGGAACGAGAATTGACAAAGGAACCGATGATGAGGGATACTCAGCAAACGTTCGCCTAACAGTCGCTCCCATTAACAAACATGGTAAGAATCTTCATATAGGAGTGGCAGCTTCATACAAAACTCCTGATGCGGCTACAGGCGCACCTTTGAATTCTCTTGAAGTTAAATCAAGAACTGAAACATATGTATTTGATCCTAAGCTTTTACACACGGGTACAATTACTGATATTAACTATTGGAATCGTTTTTCCGGTGAACTGATGGGAATTTATGGACCCTTCTATATACAGGCGGAATACTTGGGAATGTCAATCACAAGGTGGTATGGAAACCCCAAAGTTAATCTCGGCGGAGGATATGGGTTACTCTCTTGGATTGTTACCGGAGAGACAAGGGATTATTTTGTTGATGAAGGTGAGAGTGGACCCATTGAACAACCGAGACATTCTTGGGGTGCCTTAGAGCTGGCTGCACGCTATAGTGTGACCGATCTGAACGATCCTAGTGCCAATATAACAGGTGGGAAGGCAAACATTCTTACGCTCGGTGTTAATTACTATCCGGTCCAAACTATTAAGATGATGTTGAATTATGCGATTGTTAAACTTGATCAGTATGCAGACCATAACGGCAAGCTTATTGGAGGCGATGATCATTCGTTTGTACAAATAAGGTTTCAAGCATCTTTATAATAGAACGGAGGACATATGAAAAAGATTTTGCTTATTTTATTTCTGACAATAATTATCGCGGAATTCTTTATATCTTGCTCGCGAGACGAGCCGACGCCTACGGGACCACCTCCTGTTGTGATTGTTCCGGTCACTTTGAATGAAATATATTCACAAGGAGTTCTTTCCAACCCCGATTGGATCGAACTCTATAACCCCAATTCCGACTCCATAAACATTGGCAGTTATATGGTCTATAATCTTATTGGGAAAAATGGCACAAAACCCAAAAAATCAATTCCTGCTGGAACTTATATCCATGGCATGAGTTATTACGTCGTCGTAGTGAATGATACAATATCCACGAGCGCTTTTGATCTGTCCGCTACCGGTGAAACGGTCTGGTTTGAAAATGGAACCGGTACTATTATCGACAGTGTGAGCGTACCTGCTCTTGGTATCGATTCTTCGTATGCGCGGAAACCGGATGGCGCAAGCACTTGGGTTATCGTTACACCACCGACCAAGGGGGATGCAAATTCCATCCTTCCAATCGTTATGAATGAAATATTTGTTCAAGGTGTGGCCGGCAATCTTGATTGGATTGAAATGTATAACCCCAACACCACTTCAGTTGATGCCAGCGGGTATAACATTTATGATAGCGGCGGGCAAGGCGGTACGAAACCAAAGAAAGAATTCCCTGCGGGCACAATTATTCCCGCGAAAGGTTTCTATGTGATCATTGTCGATACGGCAAGCTATACCGGAGATTTGAGTGGATTTGGATTATCCCAAAACGGCGAATCAGTATGGCTGGAAAATGCAAGCGGTAATATCATCGATAATATTACATTCCCTGCAATGCCAACAGCAAATGGAGCAGTAACGTATGGAAGAAAACCGGACGGGACTTCCAACTGGCAAATCCTAACCGTCATTACGCGCGGAACGTCGAACAATTGAGAAGGAATGGCTGAGCCGGATCGATGTGGTCCGGCTCAACGAGGGAATCGAATGAATGGAACACGAATAGTGGATATGCTAAGGGCTGACCTTGCATTCATACCGTTGTTGCTGCTGTTAGCGTGCAGCCGCCAGGAGCCAGTTACTGCAGTTCCGGGGGCGGCAGAGACTGAGTTGGTGGAACTGGGTGTGTACAACACGTTGGTGCCGGAGCCGTCGGGACTGGCCTACGATCCCAAGGACTCAACACTCTACGCCGTTTCCGACAACGCCGGTGAGAAGATCTATAAGATTTCACTCACAGGCGTTACGCTTTCATCTCTCGCAGTCAATGGAAACGATATGGAAGGTATCACATTCACACAGAACTTTGACACGTTGGTCATTGTCGAGGAGGGACTACGAAATGTCGTATGGATTACGCTCCAGGGTCAACGCATCGGTACACTGCACGTTAACGTGCCGAATGCCGGTAAGAACGGCCTGGAAGCCATCACGATCAATCCCGTGAACGGAGATATCTTTGTGGGACATCAGGATGTGCCTGAGCTTTTAATACAGTTCCACTCCGACAATAAGGAAGTTAAGCGCACAGAATTGATCTTTGCTCCAACAATTTCCGACCTCTACTACGATCAGGCAGAAGATGTGCTCTGGATGCTCAGTGCAAAGGCACAAATGTTGTACAAAATAACGACGGATGGTGTTCTGCTGAAATCGTGGTCGCTTCCCGTCGACAAGCCCGAAGGAATCACATTCGGTACGAATAATCGCATGTACATATGCTGCGACCAAACAGGAAAGCTATATGTATTCAACAAACCGCAGTAGAATCAAAAGCACAAGCTGTCATATCTTATCATCATAAAGGAGGACATATGAAAACCGTTCGTTTCTGCGTTCTGGGAGTATTGGCAGTCGCGATGATTAGCATTGCCACGGGCCAGGGATCTCCCATCAAGATGAATGAAATTTATTCCCGCGGTGTTGCAGGGAATCTCGATTGGATTGAGCTCTATAACAGCTCCTCCGCACCGGTCGATATCAGCGGTTACAAAATATACGATGTCGGCGGACAAGGCGGCACAAAACCCAAAAAACCGTTTCCTGTCGGAACGATCATTCCTGCAAAGGGATTCTATGTCATTATCACCGACACAGCGAGTTTTGACGGAGATCTCAGCGGATTCGGTCTCTCTAGTTCAGGTGAAAAAGTGTGGTTGGAGGATACAACGACCTCGACCATCGTTGACACCATCACATTTGCCGCAATGTCAACAACTCAAACCTATGGTCGTGGACCTGATGGTGGGACATGGACGTTACTGAACACGATCACGCGCGGCACATCGAATGGATCGATTGTGATGAACGAGATCTACTCGCGTGGCGTTGCTGGAAACCTTGACTGGATTGAGATCTACAACGGTGTTTCTGCACCGGTCGATATCAGCGGTTACAGGATATACGATGTTGGCGGACAGGGGGGCACAAAACCTAAGAAACCGTTCCCCGCGAGGACCATTCTTTCTGCAAACGGGTTCTACGTGATTATCACCGACACCGCAAGTTTTGACGGAGATCTCAGTGGATTCGGTCTCTCCAGTTCAGGCGAAAAAGTGTGGCTGGAAGACACAACGACTTCAACGATCGTTGACACGGTCACGTTTGGTGCGATGTCAACCACGCAAACGTGGGGTCGGGTACCAGACGGCGGAACATGGCAGCTCTTAAACACGATCACGCGCGGTACGACGAATGGAACCGGTACTTTCGTTAACTACGAGCGTACGATACCACATGGATATGCATTAAAGCAGAATTATCCTAACCCGTTTAATCCGTCGACCAAGATCCAGTTTTCCATCGAAAAGACAGGATCCACGACATTAACAGTATTTGATATTCTCGGAAAAGAAGTCGCAACTTTAGTCAATGGTCAGCTTGAATCGGGAATGTATACTGTAGACTGGAACGCTGCCGGTTTATCCAGTGGTCTTTATTTCTATAAACTTCAATGCGGCGATAAGAGTGAAACACGCAAAATGATTCTTATGAAATAAGGACATTGGTTTTCATCGGAAATAGTATAAATGGCGAGCCGGGAGATTTGTGTACAACAATTATTCCGGCTCTGCTCTTTCCATAACAGAATAACATTAATGAAGAAATAGTGAAGCATAAGAATCTGAAACATATCATCTTACTATTTGTCATGGTGACACTTGCGCAGGCTCAGACGCCTTCCATGACGGACATCATTGTGCCGCGCTATGTTCAGGGAGCAACACCGTCCAACACCAACCGTATTCCGTGCGCAGTTCGTGCTACACTCCAGGGATTAAAATCAAATGTCTTGTACCGATATTTTAACAGCGTTGTCATCAGTTCCGATGCATCGGATGCGAACGGTGTCGGTAATGCGCTCTTCGTGAAAACGGATGGAAGTTCTTGGATCCGCGCGACAAGTCCTTCGCTCAGTTCTTCGGGGAGTTATGGAGAATTTACTACCGATGCAGCAGGAAGTTACACCGGGTGGTTTGTGCTGGAACCGACCGGCAATGCCCGATTTATACCGGGGAATATTGTGTATCACAGAATAAATCTTAACGATGGTGCCGGCGGGATATCCATTGCTGCGCGGCTAACCACAACCAGCGGTAGTACAGTGCTGCAGCTTGCCGCCCCGCCTCTCCCTACCGATACACTTCTGACACCCACTGCGGTCTATTCTATTTCCGTTCCCGAACCTTCCGGGCTTGTATTTTCCGGAACCGATGCAACATTGTTTACGGTATCCGACGGCTCCGGAGGAAAAATATACCAGATGTCGCTTACCGGAAGTGTGCTGCGGCAATTGTCGGTTAATGGTAATGATATGGAGGGGATTTCGTTATCGCCGGGATCTGATACGATCTATGTAGCCGAAGAAGAACTTCGGGATATTGTCGTGTACACGCTCGCAGGGGCCAAGATCAAATCAATTCATGTGAATGTGGACGGACCGCTCGTGGACAACAAAGGCCTTGAAGGCGTTGCAATCAATACCAGCAATCGGAATATCTATGTCATCAATCAAGAAGAACCGCTCGTGCTGATCGAACTCACTTCTGCTGGTCAAGAGATTCGACGGAAAGAAATAACGTATGTCAGCAGCCTCTCCGATATTTGTTATGATGCGGCGGAGGATGTGTTGTGGCTGGTGAGCGCAAAATCGCACCGATTATGTAAAATAACAACCGATGGAACGTTGATAAAGTGGTGGTCCATTCCCGTGGTACAGCCGGAAGGCGTCACTTTCGGTACAAATAATACGATGTATATCTGCTGTGATGCAGAATCAAAGTTGTATGTCTTTAACAAACCCTAGAGCGTATTCATGGTCAGTAAGAAAATTATTCTGAGTGAGATTCTCGTCCTTTTCGCAATGACAGAATTCTCTGCACGAGCCGCCCTGTTATATTCCGACTCGACAGGAACGATTCTCACTTGCACGACCGCGGTACCCGCTAAAGACTTTGTTGTGTTGTATGATAATGTTGAAGGGATAGGTCGTCCTCTTTCAGCAACATTCATCGAAAGCGACGGTACGGCGAACACGGCTGCGAACAACTACACTGCAGCGTATGCCAACACGGTAGATGGCGTTGCCGGGGCATTCGGGGTTATCATTCCCAATCTTCTGCCGAATGGTATCCGGCGCATTGAACGACGTTCATTCAGGACAGGAGCAATCGTTGCCGCGGCAATCGATGCAGACGGCATGTGGCCCAGCGGTGGGAATACGGTCAACCCTACAGGAGGTGCAACTCCGATTGTATTAACAACAGCAGATGTTTCTCTTCTTGTTGGCGTACATCCTACGGACGAACATATTCCAACAATATTTTCATTATCACGCAATTATCCTAACCCGTTTAATCCGTCAACCAAGATCCAGTTTTCTCTTGATAAAAGAGGAGTTACAACATTAAAAGTATATGATGTTCTCGGAAAAGAGATCGCAACATTAGTCGATGGTCAGCTTGAGTCAGGGACGTATACTGTGGATTGGAATGCTGCCGGTCTTTCCGGTGGTCTTTATTTCTATGAATTTCAATGCGGCAATAAGAGTGAAACACGCAAAATGGTTCTCATGAAATAAGGACATTTGTCCTGTTGGAACGCACATTCAATACAAAACAAACATTGAAGAATACAAACAGATCACGTTCCATAGAACATGTGGAATCACAAACAATCACAAAAAAGGAGCAATGATATGAAAACAAGAATACTATTTTTTGTTGTAGCAGCATTGTGTGTGCTCGCTGTAAGCGCATGGGGGCAATTCACAGCAGGAAACCTTGTCGTTCTAAGAGTGGGTGATGGGTCAGGAGCTTTAACTAATGCTTCGACGGCAGTATTTCTTGATGAATACACTACCGCGGGAAGTTCTGTCGGATCAACAGCAATGCCGACTGTTGCGTCAGGAGGGAACGCCCCATTCGCAAATTCGGGTTCGGCTACGAGTGAGGGAAATATGACCCGATCCGCTGACGGCCGATATTTGGTTCTTGCCGGGTATGGCGCTGTCCCAGGGGTTTCCGGCATTGCATCAACGACGTCTGCTACTTACAACCGCGTGGTTGCACGAGTAGATGCAACTGGCGATGCAGATGTGACAACGATGCTTTCCGATGCATACAGCGCGAACAATATTCGTGGTGCATGTTCGGTTGATGGTACTGCTTTCTGGACTTCTGGAACCGCCGCTACTGGTGGGAGCGTTCGTTATGCAACACTTGGCGGCACGACAAGTACCCAGCTCTCGACAACGATAACAAATATTCGGGTTGTGAACGTTTTTGATAATCAACTATATGTAACAAGTGCTACCGGTACATTTCAAGGTGTTTCGAGCGTTGGTGGCGGAACGCCAACAACAAGTGGACAGACTATTACTTTATTGAGTGGTTTTCCTACAGCTTCAGGACCAAGTCCTTATGCTTTTTCGGTAAGCCCAGACGGAAACACTATATATGTTGCAGATGATAGAACAAATGGGTCTGGCGGAGTTCAAAAGTGGACACTTAGTGGCACGTGGACGCTTGCGTATACTCATACAGCCAGCGCTACCACAGGATGCCGAGGTCTTACAGTTGATTGGTCTGGAACCAATCCGGTGATTTATGCGACCTCAACGGACAATAAAATACAAAGTGTAACAGATGCAGGGTCTGCGGGTACACTCACAACGATTGCCACTGGAGCAACCAATACGGCCATCCGTGGAATCGCATTTTCTCCCTATGCATCAATAACTTTTTCTGATGGATCATCGTATGCACCGTCAGCTGGAACGCCAGGTACCAGTGATAATCCAGTCGGAAGATTTCAACTCAAGGGAAATATCAATGGCAGTCAGATCAATGAAGTTGTCGTTACATTGACGGGCACATATTCAGGAATAACCAATCTGAAGCTCTATTATTGTACTTCTTCGACATTTAGTACCTCAACGTTATTGTCAACTGTTGCCTCGCCAACTTCGCCAGTGACATTTACTATCTCTTCACCCCAAGCAATCACAACTTCAGACGGATATTTCTTTGTTGCGGCTGATCTTGACGGTGCGGCTACTGGTTCAATAACAGCTTCGCTTGCTGATCAGACCAAGTTTACATTTTCAAATGCATATATAGCCAACTTCAGTAATGTAAATCTCTCTGCATCAGCGGTAGCGCTTCCTGTGGAAATGACCTCCTTTACAGCGGTTGCACAAAAGATGAGCGCCATGTTGGTATGGTCAACCGCCACAGAAGTCAATAACTATGGTTATGAGATCGAGCGCAGAGCAATTGCAAGCAATGCATGGGCAAAGGTGGGATTTGTGGCTGGTAACGGAACAACCAATTCCACGCACGAATATTCCTATATAGATGATAACCTCTCAGCAGGAAAATATGCTTATCGTATCAAACAGATCGATAACAGCGGTGCGTTTAAGTATTCGAACAGCACCGAACTCGAGATCGGTGTACCTGCTTCTTTTGCGCTGAACCAAAACTATCCCAATCCCTTCAATCCGACCACACACTTCACTTATGAGGTTGCTCGACCTGAATTTGTTTCTGTGAAGATTTATGATGTGCTGGGTCGGGAAGCCGCAACACTGGTGAACGAAGTGAAACAAGCAGGCAGCTATATCCTCAATTGGAATGCAGCAAGTTTTGACAGCGGTATCTACTTCTGCAGAATGCAATCAGGGTCGTTTGTCGCGACGAAGAAGATAGTCTTAATGAAATAGTATCAAATGATCCGAGGTCCAAAGAAAGGCTGGGAAAATATCCCAGCCTTTTCTGTTATCACAATTAATATAAAACCTTCGGATGAACCCAATATTATTTTCTAGGAGGATTATGGATAGGATTCGTCTCCAGTCATAGAAAAAAGAGGCCGAAACTTTTCAGAATCGTCCTTTCCCGTAGCGGGGAATGATTTGATGTCTTAATAAATGGAACCTGGGAATATTTCTTCCTTAAACTTTACTGGAGGTTCTGGACGTATTAGATGGTGGAGGAGTGATTGGAAAGAGACTACCAGAAAAAAAATCCTTACCAATTTTTATTGATAAGGATGCTTCTCTAGTTGTTGTAGCGGGCCCGATGTTTAGTGAAAAGAAGAACCTTCAGGCTTATCCGATTGATATAATCAATTCATTTACATCGGTTTTCCACAAATCTTAGCGTTGATTTCTCTCTATTTGATAATCAATATATCCACTAATTCCAACCTATAGTCAATAGTTGAGTAGTACGTAAGAGTTGTTAACTCTTCAACTTGCCAGTGCCTGAAGGGAAAAACTAAATTACGCACTGGTGCACAATCTGGGGCAGGTCAAACCGCAAACGAATTATCCAATAGCCTATTTCGGTTATTTTGTCTAGGTTGGGTTCCCGAACGCGCTTCTAACATCACTACTTGCCTTTGACCTTCGGGGAAAGCTTCGGTAAATCATAGTCAGTCCAGTAGTTATTTCTACAAAGTGCACTCCATCGTTGGAAAAGGATTAGTTCCTTTCTCATCCCTTTGGACTATTGTTTTACGGACATTTCTATCACTTATTGGTGTATATAAATACACGTCATAATATCTTCTAGGAAGTGGCACTGCACTGTTATTAGATGATCATCTGATGTCATGCGAAATTATTTTTAAAGAATATATTTCTTGCAAGGAAAGTAAAAACATATCCGGAGATACAATGATATGAAGAAAAAAGAATTGCACTATCCCCATAATATCCTGCCCAAATCCCCGACAAGTATTCAGGGATTAGATGAAATCACAGGCGGAGGATTACCGAAAGGCAGACCAACGCTTGTATGCGGCGGTGCGGGCTGCGGAAAGACTCTCTTTGCCATGGAGTTTCTTGTGCGTGGGGCAACGCTGTACAATGAACCGGGGGTCTTCGTATCGTTCGAGGAAACCGAGAAAGAACTCACAGCAAACGTTGCTTCCCTAGGATTCGATCTGAACAACCTTGTGAAGCACAAAAAGATCTGGCTGGAGCATATTCATATTGAACGGGGTGAAATAGAGCAAAGCGGTGAATACGATCTGGAAGGTTTGTTTATCCGGATCCATCTTGCCATTGAGAGCATCGGTGCTAAGCGTGTTGTTCTGGATACGATAGAATCTCTTTTTGCAGTGCTTCCGAATCAACTTATACTTCGTACTGAACTACGCCGGTTATTCCAGTGGCTGAAAAAGAAAGGCGTAACAACAATAGTTACTGCAGAGCGAGGCGAAGGTACATTTACGCGTCAAGGTTTGGAAGAGTACGTCTCCGATTGTGTCATTCTGCTCGATCATCGCGTGACCGATCAATCATCCATACGACGGCTCCGAATTGTCAAATATCGCGGTTCAACACATGGTACGAACGAATATCCTTTCCTCATTGATGAAGATGGTTTTTCTGTTCTGCCTGTTACTTCTCTGGGATTGAATTACTCATCCTCCTCCGAGAGAATCTCGACCGGTATTCCGCGGCTCGACACCATGCTCTCAGGGAAGGGGTACTTTCGCAGCAGTACCATGCTTGTTTCCGGTACTGCCGGGACAGGCAAGACGAGCATTGCCGCGCAGTTTGCTGAAGCGGCTTGCAAAAGGGGAGAACGTGTTCTCTTCTTTACGTTCGAAGAATCCCCGAGTCAGCTTATGCGCAATATGCTTTCTATTGGAATAGATTTAGAACCATGGGTGAAAAAAGGATTGCTTCAGTTTCATGCAACACGTCCCACACTCTACGGCCTGGAAAATCATCTGGCGACGAGTATCAAGTTGATCAATAAATTCGAACCGTACATCGTTATTGTCGATACGATAAACGGATTTATGGTAGGAGAGAACCAAACCGAAGTGAAAACAATGCTGCTGCGCCTTGTAGATTTTTTGAAGATGAAGCAGCTCACTGCATTCTTTACCAGTCTCACGTCCGAGGCAGAGAACCTGGGTATTCCCGATGTAGACATCTCCTCCTTGATAGATACATGGCTGCTCGTGCGTGATTTAGAAATTGGAGGAGAACGGAATAGAGGTTTGTATGTGCTGAAATCACGTGGTATGGCGCACTCCAACCAGATCCGCGAGTTTCGACTGACAAACCACGGTATTGAACTGCTTGATGTGTACGTCGGTTCAGAAGGAGTTTTAACAGGCTCGGCGCGATTATCGCAGGAGACGAAAGACAATGCGGAACAATTATTGCGGCAGCAGGAAATCGGGACCAAACAATTCGGATTGGAACGAAAGCGTGATGCAATGGAAGCTCAGATCGTTGTGCTGCGGTCCGAATTCCAAGCCGAAGAAGCAGAAGCACTCAAAATAATCACGATTGAAAAAGCAAGAAATGAACGTTTCACTCAAGACAAAATAAAAATGGGTAAGAGTCGAAGAGGTGATGTCTCCATTAAAACACCCGGCATCAATAAGAAGAAAAAATATATTTAAAGGAACGTAATGTGGAAATCAAATACGAAAAATCAAAAACCAGCCGGCAAAAAGTACTGCCGACAAAAGCAAGCGGCGACAAATGGGAATTGCACCTATATGTTGCTGGGCATAATTCTAAAGCCGTCACGGCCCTCAGCAATCTCAAATTCATTTGTGAAGAACAATTAAAGGGCAAATATCACATAGAGGTGATTGATCTGTTGCAGAATCCGCAAATTGCCCATGACAACCAAATTCTCGCCGTCCCGACATTGGTGCGGAAATTACCTCTCCCGGAGAGGAACATTATAGGCGATCTTTCTAATAGAGAGCGTGTCTTGTTCGGGTTAGGCCTCATCGAGGAGTGCGCACCAGTTGAATAGAGAGTCTCTGGCCGTATTCAAACAACAAAATTCAAAGGATAAATCATGAGCAAAAACCAAAACAGCAAAAAGAGTTCAAAAAAAGAACCCGTAAAAACCATGAAAGAAAAGAAGGCGGCGAAAAGAGAGAAGAAAAATGAAAAGCTGAACAATGGGATCCTCAATCAATAACCCGGCTGAGTCTTTCGAGGAAAAGCGCTATTTGGAAATCAGAGAACTGAGGGTTATTATGTTGTACGGATATTCTCATAAAACAGTCTGATGCATCATCCGGCGCAAGCTGGAAAGGCAGCAGAGAGAATGAAGCTGTCATGCTCAGCTGGAAATGAGAGGGGCTCTTTTCCCTTGAGCATCCTTAACGGGTCATACGCAACAGGGAAAAGAGTCGGATATTTTTTAGACATGTGCGTGCAGGTTGGCTCCAGTGCACAGCATTGCCGCGAAACAGACCACATACATAAGAGTGCCTATGTCAAAAATTCGAATATTGCTTATTGAAGACAATCGCATTTTACGGGATGGGATCACTGCGATGATCAATGGGTACGAAGATATCATGGTCGCGGCTGTTTCCGACGGCAGGGAGGATACCTTGTCGAAGGCTCGCTCGTCAAAACCGCATCTGGTGTTGATGGATCTCAGCCTGGACAGTCAAAACAGTTTGGATGTTGTTGAATCGTTGAAGACGGAATTTCCCAGGTTGAAGATCATTGGGATGGGTCTTCATCCCGCCCAGTCGGATATTATGGAATTCGTGCAGGCTGGTGCGGAAGGTTTCATTCTCAAGAACGCGACAGTCGAAGAGGTGATCAGAACGATCCGAACAGTAGCAGGCGGAGAAAGAGTGCTTCCCCCCTCAATGACGGGGTCGCTCTTTTTTCAAGTTGCCGAACACGCCGTCCTGAAAGGAAAAAGAAATCTTACAAGTGCCATCCGGATGACGACACGTGAAAAGGAAGTTATCGCATTGATCGTTGAGGGAATGAGTAACAAGCAGATTGCCGATAGGCTCAATATCGCGACATTCACTGTCAAAAGTCATGTACATAACATTTTGGAAAAATTAGCACTCCACAGCCGGCTTCAGATCGCACTCCACGCTCGCAGTTAAAAGACATTCCCGCTTCATTTGAACCGAGCCTCTTACAGGCAGCGTAAGTTCTTCCTCCCTGAGAAACGCATTTTATAAATCTACGCTCTTTGTGGTTATTCTCTATGACGTGAAGTTCACAACTGAGCGTCTGTTACTTCTCCACCCAATCGCACTATTCTACCCCGTCTTGCTGGATGACGTTCGGTAAGTCTCAGAGCATCCATTCATTACTTCTGCCAGTCACACTAAAGGATTAACTCCTTTATTGTCCTTTCGGGTGATTACTTCTCATTGCAGTCATCGGTATACTCATTCACTGTGCAGGAGAGGTTTGCATCCCATCTTGAACGAAGGGATTCTCTGCTGAAACTACAGCACAAACCCTCTGGAAGGGATTAAAACATTGAATGGAGCATTAATATCGGAGTATCCATGAAACGTTTCATTATTCGAATAGTTACGCTCACGCGGCTTGCGATCCAGCGCGGTGTCATTATGTCGATCTCGTTTGCATTGTTTCTCTTAGGGGCGTGCGAACAGAACCCGCCAACGAGCCATCAAGATTCAAACGGGCTGCTTCAGGGGTCAGCAATGCTTTGCAAACAGGTTGTTTCTCTCGATGCGCACTCGAGCTTCGCTGCCCAAGTGCCGTTTGCCTCTGGTTTGATAAATGGTTTTGCAATTCTGTCGTACGCTGGGATAACAGATACCGGTGCGGCGAGCATCACTGGAAATAATGGAGCGAGTCCTATCACCGGGAGTTCCGTTTTGTTTCCCCTTGTGGGTCCCATCTCATCATTGCACTAAAGGATTAACTCTTTTTCTGTCCTTTTGGGCGATTACTTCTCGCTGCAATCATCGGTATACTAATTCACAGTTTAAGAAAGATCGTCGACAGAAGAAAATATTATCGAGGAGACGACAACCATCATGAACAGATGTACGAGCCTATTCACAAGAATAACTTCATTCATCAACCACTTAAAGAGGAATCTATGAACACTCACACAACAAAACCGACGACCGTCCTAAACCGATGGGCGCGCATCGTCGATGTCTCGCGAAGAGCTGGAGCAATCGCAATATTACCCTTGTTTCTTTTGATAGCGGGTTGTAAAAAAGATGATACTCCGGTGGGCCCAACACCCATACCTACCGTGCATGCGGCTGTTAATCTTGGCACAGCTGGCAATTTCACAGTTCTGGCAAAAACGGGAGTCTCAGCCACGGGGGTCACCTCAATTACTGGAAATGTCGGATTGAGTCCAGCCGCTGCGACATACATAACAGGATTTGGATTGATCATGGATGCGTCAGGTACATTTTCAACATCATCTTTAGTTTTAACGCCCGGGAAAATATATGCTTCCGACTATACTCCCCCGACTCCGACGATGATGACTACGGCTGTCAGTGATATGGAAACCGCGTACACCGACGCCGCCGGACGAGCATTGCCTAATCATACTGAACTGGGTGCCGGAGATATTACTTCATTGACTCTCACTCCTGGTCTTTACAAGTGGGGTACTGGTGTCCTCGTATCAGCTGCTGGTGTCACTATCTCGGGCAGCGCAACTGATGTCTGGATCTTCCAGATAGCGCAAGATCTAACCGTGGCCAATGGAGCCATTATTACTCTCAGCGGCGGTGCACAGGCAACCAACATCTTCTGGCAGATCGCCGGCCAAACAACGCTTGGAACGACGGCTGCCATGAAGGGAATCATCTTATGTCAAACAGCGATTGCAATGAACACTGGTGCAACGCTGAACGGCAGAGCGCTGGCACAGTCGGCAGTTACATTAGCCGGTAATACTGTTGTAAATCCTGCGCCGTAAAATAGTAGGACTAAGATCCAAATTAAAGAATGAACATTGAAACCCCCGCTCTTAAGAGCGGGGCAATTCAAATAAAAACCAACTTACTCATTTTCACTAACTCTATAGAGGCTCTTATGAAGAATTCATTTACCACACATACAACAGGTACTTTAGCCCGATGGGCGCACTTTCTCGGAACGATGTTGATCGCAATTTTGATGGTGCCTACCGTTGCAGTGTCTCAGCAAGCGCCGGTGCTACAATCGCCTGCCGACTTGGCAGCGAATCAGTCAACAACTATCCAATTGCAATGGACTGTCTCTGCGGGAGACAGTGTGTATCGTTTGCAAATTGATACGAGTAACGTTTTTATCTCTCCGACGTATTACGACTCTACGCTTGCAGGTAATGTGCATAAAATCACTGGTTTAAAAAATGCAACGAAATATTACTGGCGTGTAAGTGTGAGAGATAGCGTGAAGAATGGCGGCACTCTCAGTCCTTACTCAACAATACGAAGTTTTACAACGTGGAATGTTACACCAACAACTCCGTTGTTGCCGGTAACTCTTGGTTTGACCGGTGGATTTGCAATTCTGTCTTATGCTGGGATCACCAATACCGGCCCAACAGTTATTATCGGTGATGTTGGAGTTACTCCTCTGGCCGCTTCGTACATGTCCGGATTTGGAACCCCCAACGTGGTCGGAAGGATCTACGGAGTTGATGCAACAGGTCCTTCCGGTTCGATCCCTTTTCCTTCGATGTTAACGGTGGCAATGGGTGATCTCACGATCGCATTCAATGATGCTGCAGGACGAACAATTGATCCTATCGGTGTGTCTGGAAATCTCGGTGGACGAACTCTTTATTCAGGTTTGTATAAATCCAATGGATCGCTTGAGATTACGGCCGGGGATTTAACTCTTGATGCTCAAGGCGACGTGAATGCTGTTTGGATTTTCCAAATAGCATCCAATTTCAATATGACATCCGGTCGCCAAGTATTCCTCAGCGGCGGTGCGAAGGCTTCCAACATCTTCTGGCAGGTCGGCAGTGCGGCAACGTTTGGAACAACTGCTGTAATGAAGGGAACCATTCTGGCTTATACAACAATTACGTTTGCTACAGGCGCATCTTTGGAAGGCAGAGCATTGGCGAGAACTGAAGCGGTTACATTGCAATCCAATGTTATTGGTGGAACGATGGAGTCTCCTCTTCGTGCGGTAGTATTTCTAGGATCAGCCGCAAATTTTAAGGTTCTGGCCGGTTCCAAAATCAACAGTACTGGTCTTACAGCGATTATCGGAGATATTGGAGTAAGCCCGAGCAGTATCATCAACGGGTTTCCGCCGGGAACAGTGGCAGGTGTGCAGCACCCGGGCAATGCAACATCATCAGCAGCACAGCTCGACTTGAAAGCAGCGTACGACAGTGCCTCTGCACGGAAAACAGATTCTACTATTATTACTTCAGGACTTGGCGGACACACATACACGCATGGCGTTTATAAATCCGGCACAGGTAAGTTTGGGATAACAGACACTCTTACCCTCAATGGCGGCGGCGATGCGAGTGCTGTTTGGATATTCAAAATGACCGACTCACTCACCACAGCATCGAGCAGTTATGTGAAACTCATCAACGGTGCTCAGTGGTACAACGTTTTTTGGCAGGTCGGCACTTCGGCAACACTTGGAGCTAACTCTACATTCAGGGGAAACATCTTGGCGTTATCCGCCATTATGGCGAATGAAGGCGCAACAATAAGCGGTAGATTATTGGCACGGACGGACTCGGTTTCATTACACAATAATACTCTTGGTGGAGTTGCCGTGGTGACTACTGTCCAAAGGACAGATTACGTACCTCAAGGGTTCACGCTTTCGCAGAACTATCCGAATCCATTCAATCCGTCAACAATGATTCAATACACAATTGGAAATGCCGGGTTGGTTTCTCTCAAAGTGTATGATGTGCTTGGTCGCGAAGTTGCTTCGCTTGTAAACGGACTCCAGGAAGCTGGCAGCTACACCGTGCCGTTCAATACAAACAAGACAACACTCAGTCTCTCGAGCGGTGTGTATTTCTACCGCCTAGAAGCCGGCTCTTTCGTCTCGATAAAGAAATTGATCCTTATGAAGTAGTTTCTCTTGATTAAGCAAGAGAACAGGTCGTCGTTCACATTCATTCACTCTACGGAGAATATTATGGAAACTAAGACATACAATGCATCAATGGTCATCAACAAATGGACGCACTTTCTCGGAACACTGATGATGGTAGCGTCTCTAGGATCTACGGTCATCGCTGGCGGTCCAACAACTGTAAATCTTGGAACAGCTGCTGATTTCAGAGTTCTATCGAAAACAGGAATCACCACCACGGGAGTCACGTCCATTATCGGAGATATTGGAATTAGTCCAGGCGTTTCAGGAGACATCACAGGATTTGGATTAGCAATGGATGGATTGGGATCAGGTACATTCTCGACCTCAACTTTAGTCACTGGAAAGATATATGCATCCGACTATGCAATTCCCACTCCCGCGAAATGCAGTTTAGCTGTGGCAGACATGGAAGCCGCGTATACCGATGCGGCTACCCGGCCCACGCCTGATTATACAAATGTAGGCACCGCCGGAGACATTACCGGGCAGAATCTCACTCCTGGTCTTTACAAGTGGACCACGGGGGTTTCAGTAGCTGCCGCTGGCGTCACTCTATCAGGCACCGCAAGCGATATTTGGATCTTCCAGATATCGGGGGCTCTCGGGTTGGCGAACGGAGCTAGTGTTACTCTAAGCGGCGGCGCTCTGGCTTCCAACATCTTTTGGCAGGTTGCCGGACAAGTGACCCTTGGGACGACAGCTGTCATGAAGGGAATCATATTGGGTCAAACGGCGATCGTGTACAATAACGGTGCAACACTGGATGGGAGGGCGCTGGCGCAGGCAGAGGTTACGTTCATTGGGAATACCGTGCTGCCGGTGGAAATGGTGGCATTTACAGCAGCAGCAAATCGCCTGAATGCAGATCTTCAATGGTCCACCGCAACGGAAGTCAATAGCTATGGATTTGAGATCGAACGTCGCCAGACTGAAAATTGGGAAAAAGTAGGTTTTGTTACAGGAGCGGGAACCAGCAACGCACCTCATGACTATACCTATTCCGACAATTCCCTGTCTCCCGGCCGCTATGTGTATCGTATTAAACAGATCGACAACAATGGAACATTTGCTTATTACGGTTCGGCTGAAGTCGAGGTCGGGATAACCGAAAAGAAGTTTTCGCTTGAATCGAACTATCCTAATCCATTCAACCCGTCAACGACGATCCAGTTCATGCTTGGCAGCGATGGAATGACATCATTGCAGGTGTACAACATTCTGGGTCAGAAGGTGATGACATTGTTTGAAGGCAGTGCACAAGCCGGGAAAATGTATCAAGTGAAGTTTGAAGCCTCCAATTTACCGAGCGGGTTATACTTTGCGAAATTGGAATCCGGCAAACAGCATATGCTGCGAAAGATGCTGTTGATGAAGTGATCCGGGACTTCCGTCTCGATGCGTGAATATATTTCCTGACCCATGCTTGACTCGAAAGCATGGGTCATTTCCACAAAAGGAAAGAAGTTTGTCCCGTTGCTGCGCAGGTATTCAATTATCATGGAGAGTGTTATGAAATTCAGAATTTGTTTGTTTCGATATACAGTTGTACTTATTGCTCTTACGGTTTTCGCACTTACACCATCGGCATCGCAGTTACATATGAAACTTGGCGGCGGTCTCGGTGTCTCAAGTCCGGCTTCCGACTTCAGCGGTTCTACTCTTGAATACTATAATGGCTCCAATTACGGACTCGGCAGTGGTCTGACCTTTCAGGCAAAGGCAAAGATTGGGTTGTCGGGCTGGAATCTTGCCGGTGAAATTGATTATTCATCGTTCAGCAACACTGGAAATTCTGAACCAGGGCAGGGAACGGTGGATATATCACTGAAGATCCTGTCGCTGCAGGTGGGACCGGAATTTCGGTTCAGCATACCTGCGCTGCCCTTTACTCCGTACATTGGTGCTCACCTTTCAGTGAACAGATTTAGCGGAGAGACGATGTTTCGAGGGGTCTCGAAGGTTCCGAGTGCTACGTATAGTATGCAAGATGCAACACGTTTTGGTCTAGGGTTCTCGGCTGGAGCGGAAGTAAGCATAAGTCCATTCCTCTCACTCGACTTTAACGCATCGTACAACCTGATGAATGTTTTCGGAAAAGAGTGGAACGACGTTAATCCGGGAATAAATCAACGTATTGATTCCTATCTTTCCTTGAACGATAGCGCCGATCCACAGTTCTCCGCAGGGGACGATAAACATGTTATTCCTCAGGCGCGGAGTATCCGTTCGATGCTTTTCACGGTAAGTCTCTTGTTCGATCTGTAATACGCTTCAAGAAGTGCGGGGCTCGGCGGCTTTACGAACGAAGGAATGAAGCATGCTGCCAAAGACGGTGAACCTGACTGTCTAGGGGAACATACTGTAAGGACTAATGAATACAACTAAAATATACAACAGGAGTATTTCCATGAAACATTTATATTGTACAATCATCGCACTATGTTTATTTTTTGCAGTCCAGGAGTCCTTCGGACAAGAGCGTACGTTCGGACTTGGAGTGATCGTTGGCGAACCGACAGGCCTCAGTGCAAAGTTATGGACATCGAATTCTACTGCCTTCGATTTTGGTCTCGGCTGGTCGAACGGCGGAAACCAGGTTGACTTTCATATGGGTTACCTCTGGCATGCATGGAATGCTCTTCGCTCGACTGAACGATTTCCATTATACTATGGTGTGGGAGGACGTATTATCACTGGTGCTGCCCATGATGCATCTGTGGGGGTTCGAGGTGTCGTGGGTATAGCATGGATGCCGCGTGGAACGCCCATTGACGTGTTTCTCGAGGTGGCACCCTCGCTTCAGCTAACGCCCAATTCAGCTTTTAGTGTTACGGCTGGCTTCGGGGCCAGATATTACTTTTGATGAATATCCCAAAGTGTATATTATTGATTCCACTCTTTATAAGTATCATGAGGGGAGAGTAAAGAAAGTCTCGTCTGTGTTGTTCACCAAAGCAGAGAAATTCGCCGGACGACTTTGGCATGTTCCAAAGGAAAGATTATCGGAATATTGAATTTCCTTTTTCTTGAAGTAAAATTAGGGTCTCAAGGCCATCTGTATTCGTCAAGTATAGCAGAGATGTCTCGAATGGTAATAAAACAAAAAATCCTCACCAACCTGCCCCGAGTTCTTTTCGGGGTTTTACCTGATGAGCCTGCCAGCCATATTTGATTCTATGAAGGCAGGCGGGGATTCTTCTTTGGAAGTTGCACGCTTTTTGTGTCCCGCTGCTGTTTAGCGGGACTTCACGTAAGACGTTCAGCTTGAGTTTAAATTCCTTCTCGTCCCATAAAAACGAAGATGCCCCGGACAAGTCGGGCATTTTCATTTTTGCACGTTTATGTGTCTCGCTGCTTTTGAGCGGATAGCGGGGGCTCGACGAAAAACGTCGGAGTAGACAGGATCCCGCCATAGGCGGGACTTCGCAAACAACGCTCAGCTTGAAATTCACTCTTCCTGGTACTACAAAAAACGCCGACGCCCCCATAAAGGGGGCGCGTCGTTTTTTCGTAGCGGGGGCAGGACTTGAACCTGCAACCTTCGGGTTATGAGCCCGACGAGCTACCAATTGCTCCACCCCGCGATCTTAGACAATATTTTAAAGAACAGAGACAGCTGCCAATTGTTGAGTTCCACTCGCGTCAGCGAGAGGAACGAAACCTCGCCGTTTTCTGGCGGGCTCCACCCCGCGATCTTTGTACTATATAATATACAACCAAAATGGCGGGTAGTCAAGGTTCTTTTTCGAATCAATAATTGTTATAATGTACTGACAGTATTCTTCTTGCCGGCAGTGCTCTTTAATATTTGCATGATAGCTCTTCTATTCCTTATTTTTTTTAAGATCCTCTATGTATAAATTTTTCACATATTTTTTAATCTACTAAGATTTTTATAGGATTAAACGATGAAAACGGGAAAAATCCAGAACAGGAAAGGGCTCATGACCATATATTTTAAAAAAAGGACATGGTTCCGAATAATTTTCATCCCTTTAATAGTTATACTGGGAAATGCATCATTGTCTCAAACCCATCAACATCAACTTGGGAAACATATCGAGTTTGTACAGATTAAAAGCAAAGCTCTTACTGGGAATCGGATTGGTGATTCACCGAACCGGGAAATGGCTGTTTTGCTTCCCCCGGGGTACTTCAAGGAAATTTCTCGGCGGTATCCTGTGGTGTATCTTCTCCATGGGCTTGGACCCCGAAAAGATGGACATCTGTTAATGCTCTCTTGTCTTGTCGATATGTTTAATTTTATGAGAATGAAAGAACTACCGGAAATTATTCTTATTGCCATCGATGGTTCAACAAGCTTTGGCGGCAGCTATTTTTCAAACTCACCTACCATAGGCAATTTTGAACAATATGTAGCCGTTGAGGTTGTCAATAATATTGATGGACGATTCCGAACTATTGCGCGAAGAGAAGGAAGAGCACTCGCTGGATTTTCAATGGGGGGGTATGGTGCCATCAAGCTTGCAATGAAGTACAATAATATTTTTTGCCAATTGGGAAGTCTCAGTGGCAGTCCGTTATCAATTCGCTATCGAAGGACAATCTATCGCAACGCAATTAACCTTCATAAAAAACCATTGACAATGAAACAATTAATCGAAGAGGTCACTTATGAAAAGAATTGGAACCTCGCAGCTGCATATGCAAAAGCTTCAGCATTTTCCCCCGATACAGCAAAACCTCCATTCTTTTTACTTCTCCCGTTTGAATCCCCCAATCGTGAGGATGATGACCCTGTTTGGCAGCTTTGGTGGGATGACGACCCTCTTGGATTAGTCGCCAAATACGCGAGAAATCTCAGAAACCTGGAATTCATCTATATTGATCAAGGTGACGATGAAACCACTTTTAGTTAGTATCAAATGATACCAAGGCGAAAAAACAGTATTTTCATCACAACATCGCCGGAGGTATCACATGTTCGACAAACCGCTTGCCGACCGACTCAAATCCAAATCGGTCAAAGTCTC
>Ga0268280_1000118_pt1 | contig 77241 bp, 70 predicted proteins | sample saktaG_9_FD_190139 | JGI IMG/M metagenome (GOLD analysis project Ga0268280, IMG submission 190139) | Saline water microbial communities from Sakinaw Lake, British Columbia, Canada - sak_2011_5_24_40m | ecosystem: Environmental > Aquatic > Non-marine Saline and Alkaline > Saline ...
AGCGACAGGGAATGAGATGGTCCCGTGAAGGTGCCAATAATCTTCTTGTCTTGCGAGCCCAATATCTCAATGCTCAATCTCAACATCTCAGACTATGCCCTTCCCCCCACTAAAAAGGATGCAACCCCATAGCGGATGTCGTTTGCACAAAGAATCAATTTTGGTTATCATTGATGAAGAAAAGACCCTCAAGTGCATCTGAAGGATATCAAGGAGGGATCGCAGAGTCCTGAACGATGATGACCGTTTTAGGTATCGAAACATCATGTGATGAAACATCTGCCGCAGTGGTCAGGGAGGGGAGACTTCTGTCCAATTCCACGATGGTGCAGCTTTTTCATTCAGATCATGGCGGTGTAGTCCCTGAGCTGGCTTCGCGGGCACACCAGAGATTCATCGTGACGATTGTCGACGAAGCTCTTCGGAAAGCTTCTGTAGAGAAAAAGGATCTGGATGCTATTGCTGCTGTCTATGGCCCTGGCCTTATCGGCTCCATCCTCGTAGGATTAAGCTTCGGGAAAGCAATGGCATTAGGGCTCGGTCTGCCATTTATCGGTATTAATCATATGGAAGCCCATATTTTTTCTACGATGATAGAAGAGCCTAAACCATCGTTTCCGTTTATCAATTTGACGGTCTCTGGCGGACACACGCAGCTTGTCCTGGTGAAGGATTATTTTGACCATCAAGTCCTAGGGGAGACGATGGACGATGCAGCTGGTGAAGCATTTGATAAAGTTGCAAAGATGCTCGGGATCGGATATCCGGGCGGACCAATCGTAGATTCGTTAGCAGCCAAAGGAAATGCTAAAGCCGTTTCTTTCCCGCGTCCGTATCTTGAAGAGGGTTCGCTTCAATTCAGTTTCAGCGGACTCAAAACGTCCGTCTTGTACTATTTGAGAAAAGTCGGTTTTAACAAGACGGTGCAAAGGAATGTACAATTTGCTGCAGATGTCTGCGCAAGTTTCCAGGCAGCGGTGGTGGATGTACTCATCGATAAAACAATTTCAGCAGCACAACTCACGAACGTAAAGGATATTGCTGTGTCCGGCGGGGTTTCGGCAAATTCCGAACTGAGGCGCCGGATGGCTGCCGAAGCGAAAATCAATCATTTGAATCTCTTTGTTCCCAAGCTGGAGTATTGTACGGATAATGGGGCAATGGTTGCACTTGCGGGGTATGAACGGCTCCGGCATGGAATTGTCTCAGATCTGGAATTGACAGCTGAACCCAATCTTCAGCTTTCATGAACTATGGATGACCTCAGAAAAGAAATTGTTCGTTGGCGGGACCGGATCGATGCTCTTGATCTCGAACTGGTCAAGATTCTCAATGAACGGGCGCATTGTGCCGAGGAAATCGGTAAGCTCAAATTAGAGATGGGGATAGAGGCGTATTCCCCAGAGCGTGAAAAAGAAGTCATGCGAAATGTCTCGGCAGCAAATTCTGGTCCGCTTTCCATTAAAGCCATCAAACGTCTTTTTGAACGAATCATTGATGAATCGCGAAGTGTGGAACGGATGACGATGATGGAACCCAAAAAAAGAACCAAGTAGGAGAATATGACCACCCGTCTCAAAATTGCATGGAAAGGTTTCGTATTCGCGTTCGGCGCCGTTCTTGTTATCCTGATGGCCGTTATATATTTTATTCTATTCTTACCCAATCGGTACGAAGAGCCGAGGGGAAAGATCGTAACAATTTCCCGTGGGGCCACATTCCATACAGTTGTCGATTCCCTCGTGAGCACCGGGACGATCAGGAGCCGATGGGCATTTCAACTTGCAGGGCGGCTGCTGGGGTACACCAAATCGATCAAAATTGGAAAATATTTATTTGTTTCCGGGCAATCCAATCTCACTATTCTTGAAGATCTCAGCGTTGGCAAGTCGCGACTGATTATTCCTGTGACTATTCCTGAAGGATGGCGCTTAGAAAAAATCGCGAGGCGGTATGAACACGATCTGGGGATCGATGGAAATAAGATTTTGTCTCTGTGCCGGGATGAAAAATTTATCCTTGAACAGGGGATCCATGCGCCCTCCCTGGAAGGGTTTTTATTACCGGAGACGTATGCGTTTTATTGGCAGACGGATGAACAGGATATCCTTGTCCGGATGCTTGATAATTTCAAGCGATTCTATAACGATAGTCTTGTGAAGAAGCAAGAGAAGCTCAATCTGTCGCAATTAGAAGTCCTTGCCCTTGCCTCTATTGTTGAAGCGGAATCAAATATTGACGAAGAGCGTCCGGTCATTGCCGGAGTCTATTGGAATAGGATAAGGAAAAAGATGCGGTTAGAAGCGGATCCGACCATTCAATATGCATTGGGCGAAAACAGGCGTTTAACATTCAAAGATCTGAATGTCGAATCTCCTTATAATACATATCATAGATACGGCCTTCCTCCAGGACCCATCAATAGTCCGGGAAAATTATCTATTCTCGCAACATTGTTTCCACAGGAACACCAGTACTTATACTTTGTTGCGACGGGGAATGGCGGTCATCGTTTTGCCAAAAATTACAGCGACCATCAAATGAATATCCGGCAATATCATCGTGTGCGTCGTGAGCTGCAGCGTTTATCTGCTAAAGGATGACGCATTCCCGATGAAGTTCAACCAACCGATGTCTCCCGATATCATGAAACGTTCCTTTGGATACGTGCTTCCCCTGTTGTTCGGCATCGTTTGGGGCCTTATCGGCTGTGCCAGCCTGGAACCGCCGAACGGAGGGCCGGTAGATACGACAACTCCTCAAATCGTTTCAGTCTATCCGGACAGCAATGCCAGAAATTTCAATGACCATCAGATACGGCTGGGATTCGATCGCTACGTTGATGAACGTTCGGTGGAAGAATCCATCTTTATTTCGCCTCATATCGGCGATTTGGAGTTCGATTGGAGTGGAAAAGATGTGAGCATTTCATTCTCGGAGAAACTCCGGCACAATACAACCTATGTTGTCAATATCGGCACAGATGTCCGGGATCGTTTCCGTAATCAGAAGAGAATGGCTCAAGCAGCGTCGCTGGCGTTTTCAACGGGTCCGGACATTGATCGAGGTGTTATACAAGGGAATGTTTTCCCTATCAAAGAAGGTGATGCATTGTCCGGTGTCATGATCTTTGCGTATCAACTCAATGGAATCAATCCCGATACGCTGAACCCGATCACCTTGAGACCCGACTTTATCACGCAGACCGGGAAAAATGGAGAGTTCTTCCTGAACCATTTACCCTTTGGAGAATTTCGCATTTTTGCAGTACGAGATGAGTATCGAAATTTACTGTATGACAGAGAAGTGGATGAATATGGTGTCCCCTCGAGCTCCATCAACATCACTACTGAGGATTCACTTCGTACCGATATATTCATGAAACTGACAAAAGAGGATACAACCGGTCCACGCCTCATCAATGTGACATCGCTTGACCGGAATCATATTGTTGCAGAGTTTTCCGAATCAGTGAATCCATCATCTCTTTCAGGATTGTCATTTGTCATCATGGATACCATCGATAAGAAACCTCTTGACCTGTTGAATGTAAACCCATTATCCTCAACAGCTGCCGCGTGTGTGGTCGTGAGCCGGGATCAAGATTCCACGAAAGTCTATCAATTCCATGTTATGAATATCACGGATTCGGTGGGTAATCCTATCAATCCTCTTGCTCGATTACTTCTCTTTAGCGGATCTTCAAAAATCGATACCACAAGGCCGCACATAGCTTCGGTATCGATCAAGGACAGTGCGCAGGCCGTCGACCTTCAACCACAATTGACGCTGACATTTTCCGATGCCTTAACGATGACCGGGCCGCTGGATTGGGTGAACATCCTCGACAATAATAAGCAGTCGATTCCGACAGAGACGAAGAAGATCAGCGATTTCATGATTTCGATTCGTCCGAAGACGGAATTGAAAAGTCGTACATGGTATATCCTTCGAGCGGACATGCAGAAACTGCACGATTGGGCTGGGCGTGTCTGCAGAGATTCGGTGAAGATGTGGAGGTTTGAAACACTGGATATCGAAGATATGAGCAGTGTCGAAGGTACTGTTACCGATATCAATACCAGCGACACCGCAGGCCGGGTCTATGTAACGGCGTCTTCCATCAGTCTGAAAACACCTCAGCGGTACACGGTTTACTCAGAAACCACCGGAAAATTTATCTTTCCACAACTGGTGGAAGGACAGTATGTATTTCAGGCATTCCGGGATCGGAATAGGAATGGAAGATATGATGGAGGAGAACCATTTCCGTTTGTCTACTCAGAAAGGCTGAGTTCCTTTTCGGACACGCTGAAAGTCCGTGCCCGCTGGCCATTGGAAGGTGTACAGATACGCATGAAATGACGGGAAAGAGATTTTGGAACTGAAATTTTCATGTTTTGTTTTCTCTCATGAGAAATAAAGTATACGAAGTTTGTTTTTCAGACAATTTTTCTTTAGAATTCTTCACAATATTTTTCATATGAAATGATAGAACATTACATCCCGATATTTTTGATGGTCGGTTGTGCAGTCGTGTTCGGTGTGTTTATGGGAAAAGCCAACGAACTTTTCGGACCACGTCGCCCCACCGACGAAAAATCATCCACCTACGAAAGCGGTATGGAACCGGTCCGAACAGCCCGCGAACGATTCTCGGTGAAGTATTATTTGGTCGCCATGCTGTTTATCGTCTTCGATATAGAAATTGTCTTCATGTATCCTTGGGCCGTTGCCTATAAACAGCTCGGTGTGCAGGGTTTCGTCGTAATGTTTATATTTGTGGTTATCCTTCTGGTGGGATATTTTTACATCTGGAGGAAAGGAGCATTGGAATGGGATTAGAGAGTTGGATGGGGGATGGATATATTGCTACCAAGATTGAAGATGTGATCAATTGGTGCCGGAAGAATTCTCTCTATCCCATGCCCATGGGAATTTCGTGCTGTGCTATCGAGATGATGGCAGCCGCAGGCCCGCGATTTGATATTGCTCGGTTTGGCTCGGAAGTCATGCGGTTTACCCCGCGTCAATGCGATTTGATGATCGTCGCCGGAACAACAACGTATAAAATGGCGAAAGTGGTGCGCAAAATTTATGATCAGATGCCTGAGCCGAAATGGGTGATTGCCATGGGAGCGTGCACATCATCCGGCGGAATGTACCGCACTTATTCTGTTGTGCAGGGGATTGATCGGTTTCTTCCAGTTGATGTCTATGTAGCCGGATGCCCTCCGCGTCCTGATAATCTTCTCAACGCGCTCATGCTTCTTCAGAAGAAAGTACAGCGGGGCGAGTGTCAGGGTACTGCTCCCGCTTACGTCGGTGATTTTCATGGTCCGCATCAGTCGAAAGCAGCCGCTCAATAATTTCCTGGAAAACATTAAAAAGTGTCATGTGTGTATGGAATCGATGAACGAAAAGGTCCTTGAAAAGCTCACAGCGAAATTCGGTGATGCCATACTGGAATCGAATGAATTCCGCGGTGAGTTGACCATGGTTGTTCCCAAGGAGCGCATCGTTGATATATGTACATTCTTACGTACGGATGAAGAACTTCATTTCGACCTGCTTGCCGATCTCTGCGGCATCGATATGTATACGCCGGTGAAACGCTTCGGGGTCATTTATAACATCTATTCTTTAACCACGAAACACCGCATCCGTCTTAAAACCTTTTGCGAAGAAGAGAATCCGACCGTACCAACCGTTTCAGGTGTATGGGGCACGGCAAATTGGCATGAACGCGAAACATTTGATATGTACGGCATTCATTTCGAAGGACATCCCGATTTGCGAAGAATGTATATGCCGGATGAATTTGAATACCATCCGCTCCGGAAAGATTTTCCTTTGATGGGTATTCCCGGCTCATTAGAACTCCCCAAGAAGTGATGGAACAACAATCAGAACAGAATACCCGCAAATCGAAAATTCTCGAAGCGTTGGAGAACGAACACACCAGTGTGGCGTTCAACGATCCGCTGGAGAATGAGATGGTGCTGAATATGGGTCCGCAGCATCCTGCGACGCATGGTGTTCTGCGCCTTCTTATTAAACTCGATGGCGAAACTGTGCTTGCCTCTGTTCCGGAATTAGGGTATCTGCACCGCGGTTATGAGAAGCTGGCAGAGAATTGCAGCTTCCATGAATTCATCCCTCATACCGATCGGCTTGACTATCTTTCTCCCCTATCCAATAATACCGCGTATGTTCTTGCTGTCGAGAAACTGATTGGCCTCGAGGCGCAGCCTCGTGTCCAGTATATTCGTACTCTCATTTCTGAACTCGCGCGTATTTCCTCGCATCTTATGTTTCTTGGCTCCTTGGCCATGGATGTTGGTGCTCTGACGGTGTGGATGTGGTCGTTCCGTGAACGCGAAAAATTATACGATATTTTTGAGAAGATCGCAGGGGCCCGGTTTACAACAAGCTATACTCGTATCGGAGGAGTCGCCCAAGATATCACACCGGAGACGATGAAGATCGTGCGTACCTTCATCGACGAGCTTCCCGGAAAAATTCGTGAGTGCGAAAAACTGCTTAATACAAACGCCATTTTCCTTGGACGAGTAGATGGAGTCGGCGTGATATTGAGAGAGAAGGCAATCGATCTCGGTCTCACCGGCCCAGGTCTCCGGGCGTGCGGAGTAGAACATGATCTGCGTCGTGCAAATCCCTATCTCGTCTATAGCGATTTGGATTTCCGTATCCCGGTCTACGACGGGGGCGATAGTCTGGCGCGATACTATGTCCGTATAGACGAAATGCGGGAAAGCGCGAAAATTGTTCGGCAGGTGCTGGAAAAAATGCCCGCCGGAGAAATTCGAGCGGCGAAGCCGAAGAAAGTTCTCCCCGGGAAGCAGCAGGTGTACACAAAAATGGAAGAACTTATCCACGATTTTATGCTTGTAAATTTTGGCATAGAACCACCTGTCGGAGAAATGTACCACGCAGTCGAAGCCCCGAAAGGGGAGTTAGGTTTTTATATTTATAGTAAGGGCGAAGGACAGCCCTGGCGGATGAAAATCCGGTCCCCATCATTCGTCAACCTCCAGTCGATTTCCACGATGATAAAAGGGGCAATGATTTCCGATGTAGTCGCAATTATCGCAAGCCTGGATCCGGTGATGGGGGAAGCGGATAAGTGAAGAGGAAGCAAGAATTCAGAAGTCAGGAGTCAGTAGGAAGTGCGCCAGAGGCCATCCACTTGCGGCGGAAATTTAGAATTGAGAAGTGAAGTAATAACCGGTCGATAGTATAAAAGAGAGACAGTAGAGGAGAGATGTTAAGCGAGGCGAATCAGAGAAGAGTGGAAGAACTCCGGAAGCGTTATCCGACATCGCAGGCGTTGGTACTGCCGGTGCTGTGGATAGTGCAGGAACAGGAAGGGTATATCTCTGAAGATTCCATGAAATACATTGGTACACTTTTAAATGTGCCATTCGGTCACATTCTCGGCGTTGTGACCTTCTATACTATGCTTCAGAAGAAGGCTGTGGGGAAACATCATATAGAAGTGTGCACCAATATTTCTTGTATGCTGCGCGGGTCCGGAAAAATTCTTGAACACCTCGAAAAACGTTTGGGGGTGAACGCGGGTGAAACATCTCCGGATCAACGGTGGACGCTTTCTGAAGCAGAGTGCATGGGCTCATGCGGTACCGCTCCCATGATCGCCATCGGTGATGAGTATTACGAAAACCTGACGCTGGAAAAAGTTGATAAACTGATTGATAGCCTAAGATGAACCTTCGCCCCGTAGATACAGAAAAACTTACAACATGGACACCCATCATTCTTCCGGATGTGCGTGGTTTGCACAAAATCGATTATTATATTGCCAATGGAGGCTATAAAGGGCTGAGAAAAGCGCTTGAGATGAAACCGGAAGATGTGATCGATGAAGTGAAGAAATCGAATCTGCGCGGCCGCGGAGGTGCATGCTTTCCGACCGGTTTGAAATGGTCTTTCATGCCAAAGAATTCTGGTAGACCGAAATATCTTTGTGTCAACGGCGATGAATCGGAACCCGGTACATTCAAAGATCGGCAAATATTTGAGTTCAATCCGCATTTGCTTGTAGAAGGAACTCTCATCGCTTGTTATGCAATGGGTATTATGTCTGCCTACATCTATATCCGTGGTGAATATGGAAAATGGATCCATATGCTGCAAAAGGCAGTCGATGATGCATACGCACAGGGACTCATCGGCGAAAAAATTCTGGGGACAGATTTCTCAACACACATCACGATTCATCGGGGAGCTGGCGCCTATATCTGCGGTGAAGAATCATCCCTGATGAATTCTATCGAAGGGGAGCGGGGCTATCCGCGAGTGAGGCCGCCGTTTCCGGCACAGGTCGGTTTGTGGGGCTGTCCGACAACGATTAACAACGTCGAAACAATTTCCAATATTCCTTTTATTATCAATCATGGATGGGAGTGGTACTCAAAAATTGGTACACCGAAGCATCCCGGACCGATCCTCGTCGGTGTCAGCGGACATGTGAATAATCCGGGTGTATTTGAAATGCCGACAGGAGAACCATTGCTGGAAATTATTTATAAGTGGGCCGGTGGAATTCCCGGTAATCATGGCATCAAAGCGGTTATTCCCGGTGGTTCCTCGACGATGATTTTACGCGGTGATCAGCTGGAAGGTGTGCGGATGGACGCAGATTCCCTGAAAGCGGCCGGTTCATCTGTTGGGACAGCAGGTATAATAGTAATGGACTCGACGACAGACCTTATTCAGGTTATTACTCGCATTGCCAGATTTTATTACCACGAATCATGCGGTCAGTGCACACCATGCCGGGAAGGTACCGGCTGGATGTTCAAGATTTTACGACGGTTTGAACAGCATAGGGCATCGATAGAAGATATTGATTTGCTGATGGACATCGCCAATAATATCGAGGGAAATACTATTTGTGCATTGGGCGATGCAGCTGCCTGGCCGGTACAATCTATGATACGCCGTTTCAGAGATGAATTTGAAAAAAGAGTAGAAGTCTCGCAGAAAAAAGCCCTTGTTGTGTAACTTCACATATCCTTCTCAAGACCCGCTTCGGGAATACCGGGGCGGGTTTCTTCATTTTATGCGGGAACCATCGCTTTTCACCATTCGTCTAACATACCGCATGAAAACATTCACAAGATTGTTCATCCGGCTATGAAATCATTAGAGACAGGAGCAAGTATGGCTCTACCGCTGCCGAGTGCAGAGTGGTATTCGAAGGAACCGCCCTCCACCGTTGGAGTTCGTGCAAGAAGTTTTGTACCTTCAATGCCAAGGAGAGAAGATGCGATTTTAATGACAAACGAACAGAGAATACCAAGACCGAATGCCGAAGCTCTCCGTGAGATGAACGATGAGATGCTAATTTCTATATTTCAGAGCGGAGATCGGGATGTCTATCGTATCCTTGTCGAACGGCATCAGGAGCGAATTCGCAATCTGCTGTATTCCATTTTCCATGACCGGACTTTCATTGATGATCTTTCCCAGGAAGTATTTATTAAGGCATATCAGGCGCTCCCCCGGTTTCGATTTGAAGCATCTTTCTATACATGGCTGTACCGCATAGCTGTGAATAAAAGCCGAGATGAACTTCGAAAGAAGAAACTCCGCCGGTTCTTTTCATTCCAAACACTCGATGAAGGATTTGATGGTGAAATTTCCTCACGGCTCTCCGTTCCGCCCGAAAATAGGGACACACAGGAGTTAGTCTCCCTTGGGCTGCAGACACTGCCGGAAAAATTCCGCACTGCAGTAGTATTAAAAGATATTGATGGACTGTCCTATGAAGAAATTGCCGAAGTGATGCAGTGCGAACTCGGTACAGTAAAATCAAGAATCTCCCGGGCGCGGTCGATGCTCAAGAAATCGCTCAAACCGCTTTTGGAGGAGGTGAAATCATGAAACGGATGAATGAAGAACGATGGAAATTGTTTTTCTCTCTGTATGTGGATGAAGTCCTTTCGAAGGAAGGTCAAGCGCTTGTAGAAGATCGTCTCAAGTCTGATGCTCCTGCACGTGCGTACGTAGAAGAACTCCGGCGGCTGAAGGCGCTTCTTTCATCGAAGCAAAAGCTTGTTCCTGATATCGGATTTGCCACGCGATTGTCGGCAGCATTAGAGGAACAGAAAATGGATGAACGAAGTCTGTTGCCGTTTCCCCGGAGATATTTGCCGGCAGTAACGGCACTGACCGCCGTGATACTGGTTGTAACCGGAGTCTATATCAATACAAACAAAGGACAGTTCTCTCATTTCTTCTCAGAAAAATCACAGGCAGTCCGGGATGTGTATGAGAAGAATGTCCTGCAGGGTTCGCTGCTGCCTCTCTTTTCGAAAGTTGATAAAGATCAGGCCTTGCAGTTTTCACTTTTTGGAACGCTGGCTCTTGACGATAAATCGGAAACAGCCTTGCGTGTCGATGAACAAACTGAGAAAGGATATCGTATAGAAGTTGGGAAAGATTTTAAGAAGAACACACCGATCACGTTCGATCACTTCCTCGCAGAAGTGAAGCCGACCGTTGAGCAGAAATACATCATCGATTCGCTCCTGGAACTCACCGGACATCGGATTGAATCGTCTGTATTGATCGGAGATAATAATATCATGGCCATTGCGCCTGATCTGCCGAGACTGAACAGAATGATGGTCACCAACATCGCTTCATGCTTGGAACCTCCTCAACGGATTCGATTTGAACGTTTGCTGGAAGTAAATGATGCCCCATATTCGGTATCCTCCCGGAGCGTACCGGATGGAAAAAAAGTGCATGTATTACAGAAAATACCGACATTGAGAAGAAACAACGACTTTGTGATCATCACACCGGATACGATGATGTATTCAAGAATCCAGGTCGATTTTGATAGTCTTCGCCGGCGGATGGAAAAAGATTTTCTGAAGATTGAACTGCATAGAGAAGCTCTGCTGAAAAAAATGATGGCAAAGGATTTTCAACGTATTCGGAGAAACATCGCTTTGCCTATACCGCCCATGGTGGGGAGTGAGGAATTCTTCAGTGTGGAAATAAGTGTTCCGGGTGAGGAGAACGAGCAGCAGCATATGCGTGTTGTGATCCAGCCGCGTGTTCGGAAACAAGGGATAAATCCTGAATCATTGCCTCGATCGATACGCATTCACCGGTGGAATGATACTGCAGCTACTCCAGCGAATACTGTGCCCTAGGAAGAATAACGTACACTGATAAAGAATATTGCCCGGCCTGTTGAGCCGGGTTTTTTTATATCCACGAAGAATCGAATTCATATGGATTCTTGTGACAGACGATTGTGGATCCCCCATGATTTTTCAGCGCAAGGAATATTTTGGATAGGAAAAGTTGTATTATTTCTTTCGAAGAATGAGTGTCTTTTGCAGGGCGTTTGTAGAACGAGTCCGGGCCTTGGAAGCGACCGTGGAAGTGAGTGCATAAAGAAGTACCAATACAGCGGACAATGAGTTTGACGGAATACTGCTTTCAGTTTTTGCAACGAGCACGATGTCGCAGTGCGGAGTAATAGGAGCAATCGATTGGTTGGTAATACCGATCACGGAGGCTTGCTGTTCCTTTGCAAGGGCAGCAGCTTCAATCGTTTGTGTCGAATAGGGAGGAAAGGAAAATGCCAGCAGCAATTCGTTCTTTCGAAGAGTAATCAGTTGCTCGGAGATATTCAACCCTGAATGATGGAGAGCTACAGCCTTCAAGCCGATGTGCTGGAGAACGAGCGCTGCGATACTTGCGACATGGGAAGAGATACCGACACCGACGGTATAGATAGCATGCGCCCGGCTTACAAGGTTGACAGCCTTAGAAAATGTTTTTTTGTCTATCATAGACATTGTCGCGCTGATATTTCGCACCTCCTGCTGAGCGAGTGTATCTATCTCTGACAGTCCAGATTCCTCATGCCGGTCTAAGGTGATCCGGAAGCGCTCCAGGGGTGATATATCTTCTCGGATGTTTTTCTTCAATCCTCTCTTGAGATCAGAGAGGCCGTGGTAGCCAAGCTTTTGGACTATACGAATAATGGAGGCAGGACCTGCGTTCAGGTGAGCGGCGAGTTCCTGCACTGACAGCAAGACAATATCCTGTGTGTGTTCCAGCAGATGCGATGCGATCTTCTTCTCTGTGGGAGTTAATGAATCGCGATGGGCATAGATCGCATCGTGGAGGCGCTGAAAGGGGCGTTCGTCTTTCATAGGAGTCTCACATTTCTGGAGTGCGATGGAAATTCATGAATTTTCTCCTTGACAAGGATTATAATTTCTGCTACCATGATGGTGTGGAATAAATATTCCAATAACTAATCCATGATAGAAAATATTCCGATTGTAATCAAGTCCTCATCATTTCATCATCCATCATTACTCTAGGAGGTTGTATGAAACACACAATCTACGCTTTGCTGATACTATTAGGTCTCTTCAGCGCGGTCACATTTGGACAGAGTGATTTGAAGCTTACAGAGATTTTGTACGATATCCCTCCAAGTCCTAATGGGGATCCTAATGGAGATGGAACCAGGCAGTCAGCCGGCGACGAATTTATCGAATTGTACAACAGTGGCAATAGCTCGATTGATATGAGTGGGTATGTGATTATTGAACGTGAAGGACAGTCAGTGTTTACTTTTCCGTTCGGAGCGATACTCCCTGCAAAGAATTTTGCGGTAGTCTTTGGGAATGCCATTGCAGAACCATGGGGAGCCAATTTCCCGGCAGGAACAAACAAATATTCCATTTGGACCGGTGCCACCAATCAGGGATTCGGCCCGGTGACTACATCGACTGGGACGAAAACCAATCTGGCTTCAAATGGTGATCGGATCATGATCGTTGATCCGCTTATTTCCGATACGATTGCTGAAGTGGCTTGGGGATATGATAATATAGGTCTGGTGGTAAAGATGTTGTCCTCAAAAGGAATTTATCTTGCCGGAGCAAATACAGTGGAGGGGGATACTATTCAAGGACAAATCCGTCAGTCAATTCATGTGCAATCCTCGACTGGAAAATGGGGATGGCACAAGCAAGTTGCAATCGATACATCTTTGTTCTACTCGCCCGGTTTTTTACCGGATATAGCAACAAGTGTTGGTGACGAGGCACAGTCTCTGATACCCGGCTCAATCTCTCTTCATCAAAACTATCCAAACCCCTTCAATCCTTCTACTGTGATCTCTTTCACCACGGGGAGCGAACACCAAGTGCGTTTGAATGTGTACAATCTTCTCGGTGAAAAAATTGCAACGGTGCTGGATAAAAAATTGGGAGCAGGACAATATCACACACAGTTTGATGCATCACGGTTGTCTGCAGGCGTCTATTTCTATACATTAGAAGCCGGTTCCTCTGTGCAAATAAAGCGGATGCTCTTGCTGAAATAACGGTTCATTGATGTGAGGAACATATTCTTTTTCTCTTCTCATTTATTGGATGATGAGATTGAATAATCACGAACTATCGGAGAGTTGTATGGGCAATCTATGTCATGCGTTCGGGAAATGTCTGGTGATCGTGCTCTTCATTACAATTCCCACCATCCTTGTTGCAGGCATAACAGGAAAAATATCCGGTAAAGTGATAAGTAAAGCGACAGGAGAACCGCTTCCCTTTGTCAATATCCAAATTGTTGGAGAACGGCTCGGCATGGTGTCCGATATGGAAGGTTTTTTCGTTTTGCTGCAAGTACGCCCGGGCACTTATACACTCAAAGCAAGTCTGTTGGGCTATTCAGAACAGATAGTGACAGAGGTGTCCGTGAGAGCGGATTTGACGACCGAGATCAACTTTCAATTAACCGAGAGTTCCATTGCTGTGGAAGGTGTCATCGTCAAAGCGGAACGCCCCCTTATCAACAAGGATGAAACTTCCCGCACATCGATCGTTACGTCTCAGACATTCTCTGATCTCCCGGTGGTTTCATTCCAGGAAGTTGTCGGATTGCAGGCAGGGTTTACCGTAGGATCAGACGGTGAATTACACGCACGCGGTGGACGCGGCGGGGAAATTGCCTATATGATCGATGGTGTTCCTGTACGCGATCCACTTTCCGGCGGCTTCAACGGGGAAATCGATAAATATGCTATTGAGGAACTTCAGGTCCTTACCGGCGGATTCAATGCAGAGTACGGTCAGGCTCTTTCCGGAGTAGTCAACATTGTGACAAAAGAAGGCGGCAACAACCTGAGCGGCCGAATTGAATACACGAGCGACCAACTGAATGAATCCCCCTATCATAAAGCAGATGCGCTCGCGTATGATGAATGGGGAGTGGCACCCGACGGTTCGCTCGTACAGCGGGTCGATGGAAGAGGTTACAATCTCGTTAATGATTATCCATCCGCGTATAAAAAACAATCGCTCTCCGGTACGCCGGAATTATGGCCAGATATCAATATGCTGGGACAACTCTCGGCGGTGCTCAATGGCCCGGTTCCCTTTATACCTGATCTGAAGTTCTTTCTCACCGGACGATATCTCAATAAACTTGACCCGCTTCCATGGGGATATACGAAAGAGCGGGAAGTGAATGGAAAACTCACCTATGCGTGGGAAGCTGTCAAACTTAATCTAAGCCTTCAACGGTTTTACAAGGTCTACAAACCATACTCCCATCCATGGAAATATTTACCTGAAGGATATGAAGATCGAGAAGATTATTCCTGGCGGGATAATTTGAAGATCACTCATGCTTTGAATGCCCGAACGTTTTACGAAGCATCTCTTTCTTATCAAAGACGTTATTTCCACAGATACGAACCTGGCCGATTTGCAGTCTTCGCTCCCGATGGACAACTTCTCACCTCTAATTATCGGGTAAAGAACAACAACACTCCTCCTTTTTGGACAAACACGGATAACGGTAATTATATATCGAATGATGTGACAACGATTCTTCTTAAAAGTGATTTTAATTCTCAGATCGGACAGCATAACCTTTTCAAGACCGGTGTTGAAATTCGAAAGTACGCGATCGATCGTTTAAGTTTTCAAGAACCGTACCCCAGCGGTTTTCATGCATATGAAAAATATTTAAAAAATCCAATTGAGGTTTCGTTCTACATCCAGGATAAAATTGAATTTGATATCTGCATCATCAATGCAGGACTGCGGTACGATTATGTTGATGTAGACGATACCCGATGGCCATCGGTGCGTGTGCCTGCGGGGTATGTGAACAGTCAAAAAGTTTGGGTACCAGAGGGCGAAGTGTCAACACCGGCGAAGAAGCAGATCAGTCCACGACTGGGTATTGCATTTCCCATGACCGAAAGCACAGTTTTCTATGGGTCATATGGTCATTTCTTTCAGATTCCAGATTATGTCGACATGTACACTTTACGCGATCCAACCTTGGATGGAGCGATTGTTGGCAATCCGGGAATTGCCGCGCAAAAGACTGTCGCGTTCGAATTTGGAGTGAAGCATCAACTTGCAGCGGATTATTCCATCGATATCGGCGGGTATTTCAAAGATATCACAAATCTGGCAGGAAGCACATATCTCACTGTCTTCCCGTATGAGTATACGGTATTCGATAATTCAAACTATGGTAATGTTCAAGGATTCGAGGTCGGCCTCAATAAGCGGCTGAGTGATTATTGGTTCGCGAATATGAATTATACCTATTCTGTTGCAAAAGGAAATGAATCTGACCCCCGTGAGGGCTACAACGATTACAGACGGGCATCAGCGCTCTATCGGCCCAAGCGTGTGTTCCTTCTGGCATTTGACCGTGAACATGTCTTCTATAGTACGATGGGAATTGAATTCCCCAAAGGTTTCGGTCCCACATTGGCCGGAATGCATCCACTGGAAAATTTCTCTCTAAATGTCGTTCTTCGTGTGTCCAGCGGATTACCGTACACACCCCAAAAACCTGAAGAGAGCACAAGCCTTCTCGAAGAAAAAAACTCCGAACGAATGCCTTCCAATCAGAGAGTCGATTTGAGAGTTTCGAGAGCATTCAAGATGGGCGATATAAAATTCACGCTGTTCGCTATCATCAATAATGTATTCGATGATATTAATGCTCTTGACGTATGGGCAACATCGGGAGACCCGTTAGATGCAGGTCCAACATACAGCAGAACACGCGATCGCATGAGAAATCCCAGCTATGTAGACATTCGACGTTCAATTCAGGCCGGAATCCGGTTGGACTTTTAACTTTCTACGATTGGCAGCCATAACTATGAAAAACATATTCTTCCTTTTCGTACTTGCCGCATGGTTCCTTGGGTACGCTTCAGCACAAAGTATCTCAAGAGATGATCCGGCAGAAAAATCTCCTCTGAGAAAAACGTCCACTTCTCCGGAGGATGCGTTCGGTGTGTTGGATAAGGGTGAACTGATCAATATCCTTGGGAACCAGGGTATGATTTCCGATTCCTATTATCAGAACTTGATTTATAATTTCCGCTGGCCAAAAAGTAAGGGTGTTGCAAACCCCAACCTCGGTGATGTGAATGCGATGGATGATGTATCGGTGATGTTCGCCTGCAAAGGAAATGTCCTTGATACATACACGATGTACCGCAATGAAGACTGGATGGCACCGGTTGGTGCACGCGGACACTATCATGCCGATGATCAACCGGAAGAATTGTTTGCTCCGGATGGCGCTCCCCGTTTGGCTCACAGCGATATTCCCATCACCTGGCCGAAGGGATATTTTGATTCGGTTACCGTATGGCATGATGCTCCTACCGGACCATTTGCTTCGTTATCGGACACTGATGAGGAAATCGTTCTTGCAAAAGCAGCGTATTATGATACCGATAAAAATGTATGGCGTTTTTGGCCCGGGAAGTTCCGCGCCGATGTGGATCCGCTCTCACCAAACTTTGGGAAAGAAGTCCCCGGTGAATTTGCCGCCGACCGGGAAGTCTATGCGATCATGACTGACCGCAGTGCACAATTGCCCTCGGTCACCATCGGATTGACGATGGAAGATCAGGCATATTCATATGGCAGGAGGTTTGCAGAAGACATACAGTTCTATGATCTCACGATAACGAATAATAGTTCGAATACCTTGGACAGCTGCTGGTTTGGATACTATGCGGATTTTCAATTTGGCGATGTCTTGGAGGAGACCTGGGGTTCCTACAACACAGGGATTAACTCTCAAGGGTATGATAACGCCTATTATCAATTTGACTATAATGGTTCAAGTCCCGGTAATATTGAGGTTGGATATTTCGGTATGATGGTGTTGCAGACACCCTTTGATCTCGGTGTGACCGACGGACATTTTTTCCGCGATCTTTCCGGGAGCGTTACGCCCGGGACAGATTCGCAAATGTGGCCCGTTATCATCAGTGATCCCAATAGCCCGAATCTACTAGCAACAAAGGATGATTATTTCCATGGCACGAATACTCACTTCGATGATTTCAGTCTTACTGCGGTCGGCAAAAATCCCGGTCCGAATAACTGGACGATGTACGTCACGAGCGGACCATTCACACTCCTGCCGGGTCAGAAGATAAAAGCAACGGTGGCATTTTCTGCCGGGAATGATCTCAATGATTTGAAGAAAAATTTTCAGATGGCACAGAAACTGTATCTCAATAAATTTCTCGGGCCTGCCGCTCCACCGTCGCCCAAACTGCGTGGCGTTGCAGGCGACAAAAAGGTAACATTATACTGGGAAGATGCACCAGAAAAAGCTATCGATCCGATTGCGAAGGTTGCCGATTTTCAGGGTTACAAAATATATAGGAGTCAAGATCAAGGATCGACATGGGGAGAGAAGGTCACCGATTCCAAAGGAAAACTCGTTGGCTATGTGCCGATTGCTCAATTTGATAAGAAAGATTTAATCCAGGGATCGGATCCGATCAATCAAGCGAATTATCTTGGTGACAATACGGGTCTCGTACATATGTTCATTGATTCAACTGTCTATAACGGGATCTTGTATTCTTATACTGTTACTTCTTATGATTCCGGGTCTGTTGCAAATGATCTGGAATCTCTTGAATCAGCACGTGGTACTACTGCAGCAGATGCAAACCTCGTCGATGTGACACCACGGTCTAATCCTATCGGTTATGTTGGTGCATCATCCACTGTCAAACAGATCGCAGATGTGGGCAACGGCATCGTCAGCGTAAAGATAGCTGACCCGAATGCTTTAACAGGCGATCCGTACTTTATCACATTCAACAAATCCCCGGCAGACAGCTTCCTGGTGACCAATGGCAGAACAAATAGCCTGCTGACAAAGGCCCCGTTAGCATCTGATGCCATGGTGGTTACTGAAGGATTAAGGATCCGTATTGATGGTGATGCATCAACCGGCAATGTCAAAACTCTGAAAGACAACTCGGGGAACAATGTCTATGGAGATCAGAATCCCAATCCTGATGGAATGTGGTATGTCAAAGACGTAGTAAAAAACAACTCTGCAAATACTCAAGCAATAGGATGTCACTATGAATTTCGCTTTACTTCGACCGGATCATGGGCGGCAGGATTGACAGGACAAGCGAAACCGATGATAAAGAAATATTCTGTTCCGTTCGAAATCTGGAATATGTCAATTCCGGAAAAAGCGTATCAGATTGGCTGTGTCTTGGTGGATAAAAATGCAAATAACACCTTTGATTTGGGGGATGAGATCCGGGTGGTAAATTCTCCTTATAATTCCAACAGTGATACGGTCGGGACGTTTAATCTTCTCTTCTGGTATTACACGATTGCCATATATGGAGACACCTCTTCGGGTGCCAAGCTGCCCATGTCAGGTGAAGGATTTACCATTGAATCGTACTGTCAATTGTCGGCAGCTGATACATTTCGTGTTCAAACGACATCAACGCAAATTCTTCGGGATCATCAATTGGTGGAAAATAACCTTTCCGGAATCCGTGTCGTCCCTAATCCATTCATTGTGAATGCAAAGTGGGAGCAAGTTTCGAATAGCCGCAGGCTCCGATTCATGTACCTTCCGCCGGAATGCACGATTGGAATTTATACTGTACGTGGCGAACTGGTCACGCGATTGCCTCATACTAACGGTACTGGCGATGAAGATTGGAATTTGACGAATCAATCCGGTGTTGAAGTTGCCTATGGATTATATCTCTATGTGGTGGAGACACCTGCCGGGGAAAAAACTATTGGCAAATTTTCGATAATAAAATAGTCGGAGAAACAGCATGAATCTCAGAAAATTATCAACCCGGTCGATCCTCGTTCTGCTCGGGTGTTCTCTCTCTCTTCATGCCCAGGAGTTCACCAAAGCCGGGACAGCAGCCGGACAATTTTTAAAAATTCCTGTCGGTGCAAAAGCGATGTCGATGGCAAGTACATTTACGTCTATTGCTGATGATATCAGCGCTCTCTACTGGAATCCTGCCGGTGCCGTTTCACTTGACCGCTTTGAAATTGGTGTGACGCATACTTCGTGGCTTGCTGGTATTAATCATAATTTTCTTGGTCTTGCACTGCCGATGGGGAACAATGGCATCGTGGGCTTCGCTGTTGATCAGCTGAGTTCCGGTGATATCGAAACCACGACCATTGAATCACCGAAAGGCACCGGGACATATTATTCAGCCGCGGATCTTGCCATTTCCGTATCCTACGCGCGCGCCATTATGGACAGGGTGAATATTGGAGTCACAGCAAAATACATCTCCCAGCGTATAGCGAACACTAGCGCACAAACAGTCGGATTTGATCTCGGATTTCTGCTCCGTACAGATTTCTATGGTGCAAAATTGGGTCTGGCATTCCAGAATTTTGGTCCCGCCCTGCAGATGAGCGGGAGTGATCTGATCAGAACCGTGGACCAAGATCCGGCCAGTGAAATCAACCCGGTGGTGGAAGCCGATCTCAAGACACAATCGTACGCATTGCCTGCCAGTTTCCGTGTATCTTTCTCGATACCTGTGGTCGGCCCGGATGGAGTGGTGCCCTCAACATCTTCTTCCTTTATCGTATCTATCGACGGAATTCATTTGAGCGATAATCCTGAGCATTACAGCATAGGTGTTGAATATGGGTTCTTTCAGACAATATTTCTCCGCGGGGGATATATCTTCAACACCGATGAGGAAGGATTAACACTTGGCGGCGGTGTAAACGTCTCCTTAGGTGCCAGCGTGGTTACATTTGATTATGCTTATGCCTCGTTTGGTGTATTTACAGCGGTGAATGTTTTTTCACTTGGTATTCGAATGTAATTCGAATATATCCGGAGGGAGCCATCCAAAACATCACACGTGGTATATGTGCATCACTGATCCTAAGCACGACTTTTTCAGTCGCCGCACCGATCATTGAAAGAATACCTGTTCTCCAGCCGGTGAGCATTGCATATATTAAAACTGCTCCTGCGTATCGTGGTTTGAATGTCGGTTGGAAAATTGCTGCGTACACGATCGATGAGACTACCAATGAATACGCTGCGGCCGGGGACACACTCTTTGGTTCCGGTGATTCCGTTCAAGTACGTCTCATCAAATTTGCCACGAAATATTCATTCTATAAAATATTTGCATCCCAGGGGAGTGAAAAGGATTCCCTTGAACTTCAGGTTTTCAGCAAAGGATCAATGCAAAAATACCTCTATCGGTCATCGTGGTACCCGACGAAACCAATTCCGGTCTATTTTTATCTTCCCGGTTCTTTTTCCTCGTCGACCCCGTTACTGGTATCCATGCATGGAATCGATCGGAATGCATACAATTATGGTTCCACGTGGACGAGTTTTGCATCCACGAATGGATGGATGGTGGTCGCTCCTGAATTCAATGCAACTGATTGGACAAGTGATGCGTACTCGCTCGGGAATATGTTTACCGGCAACGATGGCGGCGGATCGCTTAATCTGCGTGAGAAATGGTCGTTCACCATTGTCTCCGACATCCAAAGAACTCTCGTTCGCGGATTCGGATTGAAGGATACGATGTATACCCTGTGGGGGCATTCTGCCGGTGGACAATTTGTACATCGTATGGTGCTCTTTGCCTACGATACGAGGATCCAACGGGCAATCCCTGCGAATCCTGGATGGTATACTGCTCCGGACAGCTCCATCGCGTATCCATGGGGAGTGAAGCATGCTTTTCTCTCGATTACACATGATGATCTGATGAATTTTGTTTCCCGGGATCTCATCATTATGCGCGGCACCGGAGACACAATCAGGGATTCAAATCTCAATACTGATCCGCTTTCAGATGCGCAGGGGCTCAATCGCTATCAACGAGCCGGATATTTTTTTCAGAAAGGACATGACGTCAGTCCGTTGTGCCGTTGGCTTTTACTGGATGTGGCTGGATCTGCCCATGAATATCAGAAAATGGCTGCCGCTGCAGGCTCCTATCTCCAGGGCCTCACATCAGTCAGGAACGAATGTCCTCCCGTCCGTCAACAACAGAACATCGACAGTTATCCGAATCCCTTTAATGCGTCCACGAATATTGTCTTTACATTATCGGAGCCAGCTCAGACAACGGTTGTGGTGTATAATGTATTGGGTGAAAAAATTCAAACGCTCGTTGATGATGTTCTACCAAGGGGTGTCTTCCAAAAGAAATTTGATGGAACCCGGTACACAACGGGAGTCTACTTTTGCAGAATTCAATGCAATGAGCGTTTATCTGTTATCAAACTTTTACTTCTAAAATGATATTCTCGAAAAGAAATTTCGAATGATGAATCAAGAACGGCTTGTTCAGACATTCCTTACTCTGGGAATTATTGATAGTGTTTCAGGAAATGAACTTCATGTCGCGCGTGATATTCAATCGAGACTCCATTCGCTGGGAATACAATCCTCCATGGATGACGCCGGTACCTCTTTTGGCGGAAATGCAGGAAATATTCTTGCACGCATGGAGGGTACAATCGATGTACCTCCTGTGCTGCTCTGTGCACATATGGACACCGTCCAATCAACAAAGGGTCTCAAACACATCAGGGAAAACGGAATAATCAAGTCCGATGGGACGACGATTCTTGGCGGGGATGACCGGTCCGGCGTAGCGATCATACTGGAGATCGTTCAAACATTAGGAGAACAACAGATTCCACATGGCCCCATTGAAATGCTTTTTACTGTGTGCGAAGAGGCCGGCATGCATGGAGCGAAAAATATCAAGCGTTCCGATGTTGAAGCACCGTATTGTTTTGTATTCGATTGCCAGGCATCACCGGGGGCGTATATCGTGGAGGCCCCTGGGGCAGTTGCCTTTGATGTTGCTGTGCACGGCCAGTCTTCCCATGCAGCTGTTTCTCCTGAGAAAGGGATCCACGCGATTCAAATTGCCAGCAGAGCGATTGCACATCTCAAATTGGGGCGATGGGCCAATACCGGTATGCTCAATATTGGAACGATTCACGGCGGGACATCGATCAATGTGATTCCTGATCGCGTGGATATAACGGGCGAGACCCGGAATGCGGATGAACATGAATTGAAATCACAAATGGAATACATCCGGACAACATTCGAAACCGCTGCTTCTGAAATTGGGGGAAAAGTAAAAATTGATTTTAAGGAAAAATACCACGGTTACAGCTTTTCTGAGAATGATCCGATTATTCGCATTGCCCGTAAAAGTATTGAAGCGGCCGGTCTCATCCCCACTCCGATGAAGTATCCCGGAGGAAGTGATGCAAATGTCTTGAACAGGAAGGGGATCCCGACTCTCAATTTGGGTGTCGGATTCAAGAATGCTCACTCTTTTCAAGAATGCATCGATGTCCGCCATCTTGTTATCGCCGCCGATATCGGCCTCAAAATTGTCGAGCAATGTTCTATGAGGAAATTATCATGAGAAAAGTGACAAAAGCGGTTACGACTTTCTGTACGAGGAATTGGATATTCGGCATAGTTGCCCTGTCACTTAATATCCAAGCTCAGAATCTCCAGACACCTCTGGAACGAACTGCTTATACGCACGTGACGTCGCACGATTCATTATTGACGTATCTAACGACCTTGAAAACGTCGTCCACAAGGTTCTCCATTGAAAGCATCGGCTCATCAGGACAGGGAAGAGATATTCCCATGGTTCACGTGCTGCCGGCCAGCAAGGGATCGACGATAAAAGTGCTGGTCTTCTGTCAGCAGCATGGCAACGAACCATCCGGAAAAGAAGCGGTGTTACAGATCCTCAATAAAGTTGCGTCGGGGACGGATTCTGCGTTGATCTCAAATCTCGATCTCTTCATCATACCACTGGTGAATCCAGACGGCAATGAAACCGGCAAACGAGCGAATGCCAGCGGTGTAGATCTCAACAGGGATCATCTGCTGCTTTCCCAGCCGGAAACACGTGCCCTCCATCGTGTTTTTGAACGCTTGAATCCGGAAGTGACATTGGATGTGCATGAATATTCTGCGTATCGGAAAGAATTCCGTGCGGCTGGGTATGTCCGTACTGCAGATGAGCAATTCGGCGCACCGACAAATCTCAATGTATCGTCAATCATCCGGGAATTCGCTCTTCAGCAATTATTCCCTTATTTGAATTCGGAATTGAAGAATAAAGGAATTCAATTCTCGAACTACTATAAAATGGATGGCCCGGCTGATACCATACGGACAAGCACCACCAGCATTGATGATGGACGACAGAGTTTTGCCATTCTCAACACATTCTCATTTATCCTCGAAGGAAAGAATGGACGAGAGATGAATGATGAACTCGAACGGCGTACTAAAGGACAGGCCGCGGCAATTGAGGCTTTTTTATCGTTCATCAACGAGCGGAGCGAAAAGATCCGGCAGATGGTACGTGCAGAACAGCTGAAATTATGCACATCGAACGACTCTGTTGTTGTTCAGATGGATTACCGCTATTATGGATCGAAAATTAATCTTCCCATGAGAGATCTCAAGTCAAACATTGATACGCTAGTCTCCATGCTCTTTTCTCCGGCAGTAGAGCCTCTTAAATCTGTGCGCCCTCCCGCCGCATATCTTATCCCAAAAAGCCGCAGGGATATCATCGACCTGCTCGATCGGCACAGCATTGTGTACACTACCATGGCGCAGGCAGCGAAAATAAGAGGAGAAATCTATACTGTTCAAAATATCGAACAAGTATGGTTGGAAAATAAAATCAATACGCGTGTGACGACAAACTCGCGCTTTTCAGATGTTGTGCTTGAAACTGGAGATGTCCTTGTTTCTTTGGATCAACGTGCAGCCCATATGCTGGTTATTGCGTTGGAGCCGACGTCGATGTGGGGGATCGTCCAATATGATGAATTCCCGCACTTGTGTGAAAGAGGGAAAGACTATCCTATTATTCGAATACTCGACCCATTGAGAATGAAATAATTATGCGGACCAGTTCGATCCAGGAAGTAAAAAAAACTCCGCCAAAACCACCCAAGCGGAAGCCCACAATGGGAGAAGCCATGATCCCTATAGGTGCAATGGCTTTGCTCCTGGGAGTCGGGTACGGAGGATTTCAATTACCGGTTGAAATTCTTCTGATCATTGCCTCCTTCATTGCCGGACTGATGGCGATACGGCTTGGGTATAATTGGAAAGATATCGAAAGCGGGATCATCGATTCGATCGCAAAGGCGATGCCTGCACAGATGTTGATTATTATCGTCGGGGTGATGATTGCCTCTTGGATTGCAAGCGGATCAATTCCTATGCTTATCGACTATGGCTTGAGTATTGTCTCTCCATCGCTTTTTCTTGTGACCGCATGTGTGGTGTGTGCAATCATTTCCTTATTGACGGGAACAGCATATGGTACGGCAGGAACCATAGGTATTGCTTTTATCGGCATTGCGCAAGGGATGGGGATCCCTCTGGCACCTGCGGCGGGTGCAATCGTTGCAGGGTCATATTTAGGAGATAAGATTTCCCCTTTTTCTGCATCAGTCAACCTTGCAACGGCAGCCGTGCGCGGCAATCTGATCGATACGATCCAGCACCTGCTCTGGACAACACTCCCTGCTTTTATCCTTGGCCTCATCGTCTACTGGATTGCGGGTTCACATTTTGCAATCCATAACGTAAATTCAGATAAGATTCTCGTCATTCAAGAAACGCTCCGTACGAATTTTAGGTATCATTGGCTGCTCCTCCTGCCTCCGGCGATTGTGTTAGTTCTGACATTTATGAGGAAGCCGACAATTCCCGGAATGCTCATTTCTGCAACAGTTGCTATCCTTCTTGCGGCGTGGCTTCAAGGGAAACCGATCATCAATGGCATGGAGTACTGCGTTTCCGGTTATAAAGCATCGACCGGCATGAAGGAAGTCGATCAACTCTTGTCACGCGGCGGCCTGCAGGAAATGATGAAAATATCACTCATCGCTTTCTGCGCTTTTGCCTTTGCCGGCATTATTCAAAAGGCAGGGATCCTGGATCTTCTTTTGGAAAAAATACTCAAGATTGCCAAGACAACCTCATTATTGATAAGTGCCGGAGTTGTCGCTGCGTTGTCCACAGCACTCGTTACCGGCAGCGCCTACTTAAGCGTGTTGATACCGGGAGAGCTCTTTGCTCCTGCATTCACTGCAAGAAAACTTGCAGCAAAGAATCTTGCACGGGCTACACAGGAAGCGCACTCGATTGTTCCAATTGTTCCCTGGGCTATTGCCGGAGTGTACATGACCGGCACATTAGGTGTATCGACGTGGGAGTACGCTCCTTGGGCTGTATTCAATTATATTGGCTTCCTGTTCCCCATCCTGTACGGAGTTATAGGATTTTCCATTGCTCCCCAGAAGAACGAAGATGAGTCGCTGCCCGGCAGCTAACTGCGATGAAGAAACAAAGGAACTTCAATACGCTCGCTATGATCTGTGCTGTGATCGCCCTTGTCTCGATAGCAACATGGATCGTTCCCGGCGGAGAGTATTTGCGAGAAATAAAGAACGGAAAGACTCTCGTTCTTCCAAATTCTTTTCACTTTGTTCAGAACGATCCGCAGGGAATGGGTGCGCTCATGATGTCGCCATTACGGGGATTTATTCAGGCCGCAAATATCATTGGATTTCTGTTTATTATCGGGGGGGCATTCAGCGTTATACAGAAAACTGGTGCGATTGTTGTCTCTATTCAACGGATGGCCTACCTCTTCGCAAAAAAACCGAATATCCATAAGTACTTTATTCCATCGGCCATGACGTTATTCTCACTCGGGGGAAGTGTTTTCGGAAGCGTTGAGATAACAATTCCTTTTGTTGTCATTTTTGTTTCCCTAGCATATTCCATGGGTTATGATTCCATCGTTGGGACATCCATTCCCTTCCTTGGTGCATCTGCAGGATTTGCAGGTTCGACGCTTAATCCTTTTACAGTCGGTATCGCACAAAGTATTGCTGAAGTACCTTTATACAGCGGCCTGGAATATAGGATTGTTATTTGGTGCCTGAGCACGGTGTTCATGGTTGCTTTTGTGATGCTGTATGCCTCCAGGATAAAAGCTAATCCGTCGCTGAGTCCGATGTACGGGTTTGACGTAGAACAAAAAAAAAGTCTTCATATTGATCACACCCACGCCGGAGAATTTGCGTTATCTCATAAAGCCGTTCTTTTCGCGTTTCTTCTTGCCATCGCAGGTTTCATCATCGGAATTCTTGCTTTCAAATGGTATATAACGGAATTGGGTGCGCTTTTCCTTGCATTGGGAATCGTTGCAGGAGTCCTTGGAAAACTTACTCTTCGGGAAATTACGGATGCATTTAAGGAAGGTGCAGTGAACATGGTTGGAGTAGCACTCATTATTGGATGTGCCCGTGGTATTCTTGTGATTGCTAATGACGGCAAGATCATGGACACACTGCTGTATGCCATGTCGGAAGTCATTAAACATTTGCATCCCATTAATGCCGCCCAGGTGATGTTTGTGGCACAAGGAGTGATAAATTTCTTCGTTCATTCAGCATCCGGACAAGCAATGCTGACCATGCCAGTGATGGCGCCTCTTGCAGATGTCGTCGGTGTTTCGCGGCAAACTGCCGTGTTGGCATTTCAATTCGGGGAAGGGTGGATTAATCCCATATTACCTACTTCAGGAGTTACGATGGGAGTCCTTGGCATGGCGGGAATCCCTTGGGATAAATGGTTTCGATGGATGCTGCCGTTGCAGATCGTTTTTTTTATTTTAGCCTTATTACTTCTCATACCTCCGTTTTTTATTGGATGGTGATGCATAACGCTTCCTTTCCCTAAGAGGTTAAAGATTGTCTTCAATACTGTCAATAAGAGATGAAAAATAATGTATAGACTTGGTATTCTTGCACGGGAGGAAAGCGAAATTCAATATAAGGTTATGGGAAACGGACCGGGTCTAGTCTTTGTCCATGGGCTGGGAGGTAATCACTTGTCCTGGTGGCAGCAAATACCGTTCTTTGCTCACCAGTATACGTGTGTCACCTACTCGCAGCGCGGATTTACACCATCGAAGGACTTCGCTGCCACGATAGCAACTTCCGTTTTCACCGATGACCTTGCAGCACTTATCGATCATCTCGGATTCGAACAAGTTTACCTTGTTGCACAATCGATGGGAGGCTGGACGTGCCTTCACTATGCTATGCGGGAGAAAAGCAGAGTGCGCGCACTTGTCATGGCCTCGACGACCGGCGCGTTGAATTTCTCTTTGATCGATCATCCGGAGATTAAGAATCTCCCCTTTTGGGAAGGTCAATCGAAAGAAAGAGGTACACTCTTGGAACAGCGCGGGATTCTCAAATCTGTGGGAGCTCGCATGGCAGATGAAAGTCCGGATTTGTATTTTCTTTACCGACAGATTTATGAGCAGACTCCCGGTGAGTACAGAGAAGCTGTTCGAAAGAAGATCAAAGAAGAGAGAGTCCTTGCACCTGAGGCGATATCACAATTGGATATTCCTGCGTTGTTTGTCACTGGAGAAGAAGATCTTTTATTTCCTCCGGGCGCAGCATCTGCGGCCGCATCAATAATGCCGTCAGCAAAATATCATTGTATTCCGGATACAGGACATTCGGTTTACTTTGAACGAGCACGCATCTTCAATTCTCTCGTCGAAAAGTTTTTCAGTGGTCTCTGATATTTCCTGAAGTGATAACGGGATTACTCGTGTAGATCAATCCAGTACCTCACAAGACTTGATAAGAACTCCCTAAATACGATAAAATCACGAAAAACGTGCTCACCTTTTTACAAGAAGTTATCTATAAATTCCTGCGTATCGAATCGAATTTCACCTTGCTTATACTTTCACCTTTTGGTATATTTTTTGCACGCGCTTCCCCTCAAAAACCTAATATGAAGGATACTCCTCATGAAAAGCAATCTTTTTTATCTTGTCGTATCGGTACTGTTCGCCGGATTTCTTACGTTAGGATTCCAGTGTGGATCTCCTGACTTTACGGGAGCAAAAGTACAAGAGCAAAATAAAAACTACGTTGAAGCGGTAAAACTCTATGAGCGAGAAGTCCAAAAAAATCCTGCAAATCATGAAGCCTGGTTCCGTCTTGGTCGTTTGCGCGGTGAGCAATTGGGAGATTACAAAGGAATGATGGATGCATTCCAGGAAGCCGAAAAACTTTCTCCAACATATACACTAGAAATCCGTGCATGGCGGTATAAGTTTTGGGCACAGCACATCAACAATGGCGTGAGTTTTGTGAAACGAGCCGGAACCGACTCGGTCCAATTCTTCGACGATGCAATAAAGGAATACAATACAGCCGCCTCGATCTGGCCGGATACCGCGATTACCTATCTTTACCTCGCTGCCGCTTATAAAGGGAAAGGCGATTATGATAATTTGATCCTCAGCCAGAAGAAGGCGTGGAATTACGGCCGTGACAAAGAACAATACAAGCAAGTTGGCAAATATTTGGTTTCGAAAGGCCTGGAAAAGAAAGATCAATTCAAAACCGAGAATGCAGATAAATTAAAACTTCAAAAGAATATGAATGAGACCGATAAAGGAAGTTATAAGAGCGATGTCATGCGCTCCTTTGGCGCTCCGGATAATCAGAAGAAGGACAAAAAGAATCCCAAGAGGGAAGACTGGGTGTATAATCAATACGGAATGACCTTGACGATCGAAAACGAGAAAGTGGTCGCTAAGAAAATCGATAAACCGTATGATTATAAAATTGACTCGACGAAATATTATGAAGCCGTAGAAGAGTTCAATAAAGCAGTGGACGTCTTCGAAGAGATCAAGGCGCTGAATCCTAAGGATAACGAAAACTTGAATTTACTCCTGCAGGCGTATTACGAAGCCGGACGGGTTAAAGAAGCGACGGTTACGTTCAAACTTGCTGTGGACAATGATCCGGGGAATAAGATGAATCATTATATTCTGGGTCTGCTCTACAGGACTGTGGAGGATTATGATGGAGCAATAGCCGAATTCAAGAAAGCGGTCGAGATCGACCCTTCATTCAGCGATGCAATCTTTGATATCGGGGCTACCTTATATAATTGGGGCGTCAAGATGAAGAAGGCCGCGCAGGAAAAGGGGGATGAGAGCACGGAATTCAAAAATAAATTCAAAGAAGCTTTACCATGGATCGAAAAAGTTGTAGAGCTGAAGACCGCAAAGGGGCACGACGCGGCAGCAAAATCCGGAAAAGAATGGCACGCTGAATTAACCTCCGAGGATGCAAGAATTTGGGATACCGTCGGTACGATCTATGCTCTACTTGGTCAAGCCGAAAAAGCTGTGAAAGCACTTGATGAAGCTGATCAAATTCGAAAAGCCGGCAAGTGAACGATTTACTCATATGTTAAGAAGAAATGGAATGTCGTATGTCTGATCAACCAACTCAGCAGCAAATCAATATCGAACTTGGAGAAAAAGAAGGCGAAGGTATTTACTCCAACCTCGCGATCATCACACATTCTCCAGCGGAATTCGTGATCGATTTCACGCGTGTGCTTCCCGGAATTCCTAAGGCAAAGGTTCACGCTCGCATTGTGATGACACCGCAGCACACGAAGATGCTGCTCAATGCGATTCATGACAATATTGATAAGTTTGAAAAGAAGTTTGGCGAGATCAAGCTGCTGGGTGATCCTCCGGGAGGGCCGTCGTTTACCTTCCAAATGCCGACAAAAGAGGAGAAAATTCACTAAACTCATTTATTGACCATCAGAATGAAAACGCCGGGTTGAAGTTAGTTCAATCTGGCGTTTTTTTGTGAGCAAACGCACAAACCGGCCCCATTTGAATCCCTGCGTGAACCGATCCTTGATATTCCTTGTTGGAGTAGGTATATTATCGGAAGAAAATTCACCCCAAATACTATTCAAGGCGCTACGCTAATGAAAAACGTTAGAGTAAATATGAAGATAATTCTTACCCGTATTATTTTTTCCGTTCTTGGTTTTATTTCAATCAGCTGCATAGAAAGTCCCCTCTCACCGGTTGCTCCATCGTCGGATATCGTGCTGCAGGGTATCTCAGTGATCGATATTACAAGTTATTTTAGAGATCTTGAAAGAAAAGCATCAGGAGCAACTATCAATTCTGATAGTTCCATGTCCTTCACGACAACCCAGTATTCAACACCACGGTCGATTGATTCAATAAAAATGCAAATGAATCCATCGGCTCAGCAGGTAGGTGTAGGATTGTTTGAAATAGATGCCTTGCCCTCCACAAGTCAGAATCCGACTTTGGCACAGTTAGGACTTTCACCTATCGAATATCCTGGAGCTAATCCCCCATTCATTCCACCATTTCCAGCATCGTATGTCTCTATTCCCGGAGATACAATTAACTTTTCTTCACAATTTGATTATGCTGCCATCAATTCCGGGACATTAACTCTTCAATTCGTGAATAATCTTCCATTACGGTTGACCTTCAACAAACCGATTATTCTTCGGAACAATCAACTGACACCATTCCTGGACACCAGCTGGATCGCTTATTTTAATCCGGGAACCATAGATTCTAATGGTATGCCTCTCGCAACCTATACCGGGACTCAATCTCTTAGCGGAAAAATCATGCGTTCTCGCATGAAGTTTGATTCGGTTTCCTTTACTACAGAAGAGCGTTCAACGAAATTTTCTTTGAAAAGCAGTAATGGTTTGAGTGTCCAATTTTCTTCTACCAGCCTTACTGCCGACAGTGCGGCTGCTGTTGTTCCGCAGCAGACATTGACTTCTATCAATGACTCTTCGGTTGTCGTCGATGATTCTGTTATCGTTCAGAATGCTACTTTTAGTGCCGGTTCTTTCAAACTTATCATAGTAAATAATTTAGGGATTGACGTTGGAGCGCATTTTGTTATTAATCAATTACATAAGAGCGGTTTAAGTTATACCTATGATGAAACGCTTGCGGGCAAAACTACGGACACCACCACAATTATTGCCAGCCAGCTAAGTATTCAACCCGATGTTAAGCCAAACACAGGAATTGGAGCACAGCTTACATACAGCGTTGGTATCAAAACTATAGATTCTAAAGGAGCAAAAAAACCAATTACGAAGAATGACTTTGTGAAAGCTTCTCTTATCCCGGGTCCCCCTCTTGTTTTAAAATCTATTTCTGGAAAAATTAAAACACAAACTCTGGATATTAATTCGATGGTTGCGTCGGGTCTGGATTTCAAAGATGTCAAAAATGTTACGCTTGATGCGATAACATTTAAAGACGTCGTATTGACTGTTAGATTTCCTATGACAGGCGGTTATCCTATGGATTATAATCTCACATTAATAGCCCGGTCCAAAGGATTATCAGTGGATTCACTCAGGATCGTTACAGGTCAAGACGGATTTACTCGAATTTTCCCAAACAACCCTGTTATTGCCATTTCCAATGTCCCGAATTTTCAAAGATTCTTGGGTAAGTTCGTTCCGGTTGCACCTGATTCCTTTTATATCAGGGGGACCGTTATCCTCAATCCGGATTTTGCAACTGCAGGCATATATTCCACCTATGATTCCAGTAAAATCTATCCTGCCTTCGATGTTAATTTCCCGATGTTTGTTGGTCTTTCCAACGGGAAGCTGACGAATACGAGTGGTTTTACCAAGGCGGAATTGCCCAAGGAATTTACAAAGGCAGTGACCAGCGGATCACTGAATTTTAATTTTGTGAATAAGATTCCATTAAAAATGTTTTGCGCTTTAAAATTTGTAGGAAACTATTCAACTTCAAAACCCAAAGGTGATACAATACTTACAATTGTCCCATCTGATTCTATTGCGGCCGGACAGATTGATCAAACGACGGGATATTCCTTGGCGCCGACTGTATCAAAAGTCTCGATTACATTGAACGGAGATCAGATGTCAAAGTTTAATGCCGCCGATTCTTTGAATATTCAATTTAGCATGTCCACAAGTGGTGGTTTCCCAGTGAAAATTCGGGCCATGGATTATATCCGTGTGTATGCCAAGGCGGACATAACATACACCATGAATAAGCAATAGGAGACTGACCATGAAAACGATACGAATATTCTTCCTGATCTCCTTGTCAGTTTCTCTGTCCGCATTGGCTGTTGCCAGTGATCGAATTAGTCTGCGCGCAGTCGGTATGGGACGCTCTGCAGTTGCTTTAACCCGCGGGACAGATGCAATAGGTATCAATCCAGCGAACATCGCCATACCCGATGTCGGACATTTTAATCTCGCTCTTGCACAGTCGAGTTTCAGAGTGAGCACGGAGCTGTTCACGTATGATATTTATCAAAAATACTTTACGGGAAAAGATTCCGTGGGTACGGATGGAAAGGCGACACGCGTTCCTTATCCATTAACTGCAGCAGACAAGGAAGACATTAAAAGCCAGCTAACGGAAAATCCGCTCACAAGCTTCAATTTCGAATCGATGATCGTTGGTGCTTCTTTTCAATCGCCGATCGTTGGTGGAATCGGATTTGCTCTCATTGCGCATTCAGGTGTGAATCTCGGTTTCTCACGAGATTATTTTGACCTCCTGTATCTCCAGGGTCTGCCTTCAGACGCCAAATATTCTTTTAATGGCACTTCGTTTGAGTCATGGTTATATCTGGAATATAACCTCTCCTACAGCCGGAAGCTGCAGGTGACGATTCCCTATGTGAGAGATCTCTATGTCGGCGGCGGAATAAAGTTCATCCGCGGTTATGGAATATTCCAAACGACGCAGAACAATTCTTCTATCGAGAATAATGTTGCTCTGCTGGATACGGGGAAAAACAGCATCATCGGCAATATTAATTACCTTGCAAGACATGCAGGGATAGACGCTTTTAACAACGATAATTCCAATAGTTCATCCGGAGGACTGCCTGATCCGGTCGGGCGAGGCACTGGTTTTGATATCGGGATATCCTCAGAATTCACGAATGGTATTCGTCTCGGTATCAGCGTGGTTGACATCGGTTCTATCACCTGGGATAAGAATGTATTGCTATCATCCGGTGGGGGAATATTTACGTTTAGCGGATATAACGCTGAAATTCAGGATTCCGTAAAGAATGTGTTTAAGGGAAAGAACAGTCCCGGTGAATCTTTTACGACAAGTTTACCAACAACACTGAGGATAGGTGGAAGCGTACAGGTCGAAAAAATACCTTTCCTTAAATTCCTGCCCGGACAAATGCTGATCGCTGCTGAATATGCGCAAGGGCTGAATACGTCGTTGGGGAATACGACGAAACCGCGGATGTCATTAGGACTTGAATACCGGATCATTCCATTCCTGCCGCTCCGCAGCGGGTTTCTCTTCGGCGGAGGAGATAAACTACGCTGGGCATTTGGCTTTGGATTAGATTTCCGATATGTCAGTCTTGATTTTGCAACAGATAACTTCGGGATGATTTTCTCGCCAAAGAATTTCCAGGTCTTTTCACTGTCACTAGGGATGAAAGTACGCATCTAGCTTACCAAAAGGTGCCGAATGCAAAACGGGCAAGAATCTCTTGCCCGTTTTTTTATTGTACCGAAAAATCTGAGTTTAAAGGATATACCTGCTGAGGTCACGATTCTTCACGATCGAGTTCAATTTCGCATGAACGATCTTCTGCGTGATCACGACAGAGGTATTCTTGATTCCATCCGGAGCGTCGAAGAGAATTTCTTCGAGAAGCGTAGTGATAATGGTATGGAGCCGGCGTGCCCCGATGTTTTCCACCTGATCGTTCACTTCGAAGGCGATCTTGGCAATTTCCCTCACTGCCTCATCATCGAAAGAAATGTCAACGCCGTCTGTTTTCAATAATGCGATATACTGTTTGATGAGAGCATTCTGCGGCAGGGTGAGGATCTTGACAAAGTCGTCCTCTGTGAGACTTTGTAATTCCACGCGGATAGGGAAGCGGCCCTGTAATTCGGGGATCAAATCGGATGGTTTGGCAACATGAAATGCACCTGATGCAATGAAAAGGACATGATCGGTCTTCACCATACCGTGTTTCGTCAGAACACTGGAACCTTCGACAATCGGAAGGAGGTCCCGCTGGACACCCTCACGGGAAACATCAGGTCCTGAACTCTGTCCGCGTGAACTGGCGATTTTATCGATCTCGTCGATGAACACAATGCCAGAATTCTCCAATCGCTCCAATGCTTCTTTGGTCACCTTTTCCATATCGATCAGCTTTTGCGACTCCTCCATTATCAGCAGCCGGCGTGCTTCTGCAATAGTGACTTTCCGGTGTTTCTCTTTCTTGGGTAAAATGTTTCCAAACATTTCCTGCAGGTTAATGCCCATTTCTTCCATATTGAATGGACCCATGACCTGCATCAACGGCATCTGCGGAAGTGATAATTCCAGTTCGATCATTCGTTCATCGAGACTGCCCGAACGCAGTTTTTCCCGGAATTTTTGCCGCGTGTTCTCAAGTTCTTTTTCAGAATCGACCTGAGGTTCAGCAGGCTCAGTAGTTTTTCGGGGACGATTGGAAGGGACAAGGATATCCAGCAACCGCTCTTCCGTCAGATCATGCGCTTTGCTTGCCACCTCTGCCGATTTCTCTGCCTTAACCATATTGACAGCGATTTCCGTTAAATCCCGTACCATCGATTCAACATCGCGGCCTACATAACCGACTTCGGTAAACTTCGAAGCCTCGACTTTTAAAAACGGAGCATTGGAGAGTTTTGCGAGGCGGCGGGCAATCTCCGTCTTGCCGACTCCGGTCGGCCCTATGAGGATTATGTTATTGGGCATAATGTCTTCACGGAGCGTTCCGCCCACCTGAAGACGGCGCCACCTGTTGCGGAGAGCAATAGCTACTGCCTTCTTTGCGGCATTTTGACCGATAATATATTTGTCTAATGCATTGACAATCTGGCGGGGAGTGAGTTCTTTCGATTGAAGCGAAACTTGTTTTTTTGCCACGGTGCCTACAATTCTTCGATAGTAAAGTTCTTGTTGGTATAGATACAGATGTCAGAGGAAGCATCAAGGGATTCCCGCACGATATCTTTTGCACTCAGCGTCGTATGCTTCACAAGCATGCGTGCTGCAGCGAGCGCATAACTTCCGCCGGATCCGACGGCGACAATACCGTCGTCAGGTTCAATGACGTCCCCAGTACCGGAGATGATGAGGGAATGATCCTTATCCAGGACGGCAAGGAGTGCTTCGAGCTGGCGGAGGTATTTATCTGTCCGCCAGAGTTTTGCGAGCTCGACCGCTGAACGGACAAGCTGGCCTTGATATTGCTCAAGTTTTTCTTCGAATCGTTCCAGCAAGCTGAAGGCATCGGCTGCCGAACCTGCAAATCCGACAAGCACGGAATTATTATAGAGGCGGCGAATTTTGTTCGATTTCTGTTTCATCATGGTCGTTCCGAGTGTGACTTGTCCATCACCGCCGATGGCAACGCGCCCCTGATGCCGTATACCGATAATCGTTGTCGCATGAATGCGCTGTTCTTCCATAGTATTTTCCTTGTTGTGCATCAAACTTTTCTCCGCATCCGTGCAATCGGAAGTCCAAGCTGCTCACGATATTTTGCAACAGTACGTCGAGCGATACGAATCCCTTCAACCTTCAGCATATCGGCGATCTTGTCGTCGTTCAGCGGGTCCTGAGGATTCTCAACCGCAATAATATCTTTCACGCGCTGTTTTACCACCTGGTTAGAAATATCTTCACCGTTCTCCGATTCAAGTCCTGACGTGAAAAAATACCGCAGGGAATGGACGCCGTATTCTGTCTGGACATATTTGCTGTTGACAACACGGCTGATGGTGGAAATATCCACACCAACAATCTCAGAAATATTCTTATAGATCATGGGCTTCAATGTCTCACCCTCTTCGAACCATTGCCGCTGTTTTTCCACGATGATCTTCATCACTTTCATTAATGTTTCGCGGCGCTGATGGATAGAAGCGATGAACCATTTGGCTGCTTCGAACTTCTTCTTGACGAAATCCTTTGTTTCGCTTGAGACTTTCTTTCCTTTGGGAGACACCAGCTCTTTATAAGCGCTGTTGATGTGGAGTGCAGGGATATTCCGGTCGTTCAGTGTGATGATAAAGTCGCCATTATCCTTTTCCACAATAAAATCCGGAGTGATATAATTCTCCTGCGCAGAAAATTCACCTTCACCCGGTTTGGGATTGAGATGCTGAATCAGCTCGATGACTTTCTTGAGTGTCTCCCGGCCGATGTTGAGGCTCTTTTCCAGATTATCGAATCGTTTTAATTTAAAATCCTCAAGATACTCTTTAAGGATCTTGATGGAAAGTTCTTTCAGGGATTGCGGATACTTTCCGGTATGCAGCTGGGCGATAAGGCATTCCTGCAGACTCCTCGCAGCAATTCCCGCGGGATCGAGAAGGAGAATCTTCTGAAGAACCTGCTCCGCTTTCTCCACAGAGAGGCTTAAACCGAAACTAAGGTTGAGATCCTGGACAATGAGCGTAACTTCGCGGCGCAAATATCCGTCTTCATCGACATTACCCAAAATTTCTTCCGCCAACAATATCTCTTCATCGTCGATAACGGACATTTTCAGCTGACTCAGGAGCCGTTCTGTGAGCGGAATTGTTGACGGCTGTGGAGGTTCATACGGCTCATCTTCATCGTTCGATTTGTAGGCCTCGGGGCTTTTATAGCCCGCGAGGTCATCATTGATATAATCTTCAATCGTGTAGGTATCTTCGGTCTCAGCTTGTTCTGTCGGCTCATCGGCCTCTTCGGTTTGCTCTTCCTGTTCCTGCAATAGATCCTGCTCTTCATTCATTTCGAGCATTGGATTTAATTCAAGTTCTAATTTGATTCGTTGTTCAAGGGAAAGTGTCGGTAATTGGAGCAGTTTAAGATACTGCACCTGTTGCGGTGTAAGCTTCAAGCCAAGCCGAAGTGTCTGCTGAAGATTGATCATCGATTACTTCTTACTGCCTGCTGGGATAAGAGAATATTTTTGTTCTTTACTGCACGCCAATTGAAAATCATGATACCACGATGCACCAAATGTCCGAATAAGCGGATCCTTGAGGAAAGAGCTTAAAAAGATTTGTTCTTCCTGTCCCCGGGTTACTGCCGGTGCGCATTCGGTGATCCGTTCGTAGCGCAGATGTTTTATCGGACCAAATGATACTCGAATAGGGAAAAGATGGCAGGAGATAGGCTTTCTCCATCCGGTTTTCCCTTCCAGAAACGCCTTCTCAAAAGCGCACCGTGCAACACCATCCTGATAGAAGACAAACACGCATGACCGGTTGTTAAAGCACTTCGTCGTGTATGAACCCGATGCGCCTTCAACCAGCCCTTGTTGTCTGATGATTTCGAGATGTTCAGGAGGAAGGGAGGACTGGATGGCGGGAAATGAGCGCTTGATCTGTTCGAGTTCTTCGTCCAAAAGGGGTGCACCGGTACCGCCGGCAATCGTACAGCATGCACCTTTGCATGCGGAGAGATCACACGCAAAACAGGTGTGAGGAATATCGTCTTCAATGATGGATTGCCGAATTTCAAACATAGAACGCCTTCTTCCAACCATAGTATAACGAAAAATCAAGTGATAGGAAAGTGTGGCATGTTAGCTGCGTATGAATAATTTTCCCGGCAGTTGACGAACAGCACCTTTAAATTCCAGCGACAGCAGTGTCACCAGGGCATCGGCAGTGGAGAGTTCTGAACGATCAGCAAGGGCATCAATATGTATCGGATCCGCGGAGAGGAAATGCATGAGCGTTTGTTCCGCCGGAGTGAGGGCGATGGCCGGCTCAGGATGTTCCGGTTGAAAAGAGAGTCGGAGCTGCTGTGCAAGTTCATCGAAAATATCCTAAGCACTCAGGATGAGCTTCGCCCGCCCGTCGCGGATAAGTTTGTTCGGACCGCCGCTGCGCTTTTCTGTAATATTCCCTGGGACGGCAAAGACTTCACGATTTTGATCAAGGGCTGTGGTCGCGGTAATCAAGGCACCTCCATCTTCTGCGGATTCAATGACGACTGTACCGAGTGAGAGTCCGCTGATGATGCGGTTACGCCGTGGAAAATTCGTTGCATCAGGTTTCGTGCCCATCGGAAATTCCGAGATCACTGCGCCTCCTTCTGCAATACGTTCGAGGAGCTTTTTATTCTCCGGTGGATACGGTACATCCAATCCGGAGCCGATCACTGCGATGGTGCGCGTGCCGCATTTGAGTGCAGCCAAATGGACAATAGTGTCAACACCGCGTGCTAATCCGCTGATGAGGGTGATGAAATGATGAGCGAGGTCGCGTGTGAGGTTCTCCGCAACCGATTGGCCGTACACGGTAGGATGACGAGTCCCGACGAGGGCAAGTGAACGATTGTCGGATTCTTTGAATTTCCCCAGGATAAAAAGAAAAGCAGGCGGATCATATATTTTGCGGAGGAGATCCGGATATTCTTTATCCCATATCGTGATGATCCTGCCGCCGATCTTATTGAGGCGCTTCAATTGCTCGTCGGCAAATTGCTTACCGATGGTGTGATGAAGAATATTGAAGGCAAGTTTTTTTTCGATTCCAGGAATCGTAATCAATTCCCGGCCAGCGGCTTGAAACACTGCTTCCGGAGTCTTGAAATGAGAGATCAGAGCGCGGGTTTTTTGAGAACCGATCCGCGGAACAGAAGAAAGCCGGAGTAGTGCACGGACATTCATCATGAGAAAAGAGGAATATTATGAATGCGTAGTTTTCGGAATATCAATCCCATCGACAACAGCGACTACAACGGAATGAACCGGGATGTCTTCCCGTTTAAGAATCTGCCTCGCCCCCGTACCTTCCACCATAACCAGGACAGTGTCCCCCACACCCGCGTCGACGTGATCGATTGCAATGATGTCGCGTCCAATGAACTTACCGTCCAGATCGATCGGCTGGACGATCAGCATACGGTGTTCCCGTAAGGCTTCGTTCTTTTGTGTGGCGACCAGCGTACCAATAGCTTTACAGAGAATCATGGGTTCGTCCCTTCGAAATTAATGCGGCGCATACATCCCAATGCCGAACGGGGCGTACTGTATTGTAATGCCTGCCGCATATGTAGCACGATCTCCAATCGTAATAAAGAATCCGGGAGAAAAGGCCGAAGATGATACCAGACCCGGGTAGATGTTCACGCGAACCTTTTCAAGATAATACTCGGAAACAAGCAATGATGCAAGCAATGAATTGTTTCGATCGTAAAACACTCCAGCCGTAGCACCGACATAGAGGGAATTCGTGGGAATACCATTCGTCACACTTACCTCCCACACACCGGTTTGGGTAATACCTGCCCCAAACGAAAACGAATGCTCTGTATCAGTCTTGAGAGAAAGTCCGATCAGTGTCGATTTACCGAGGTAGAGAAAAGCGCTGGTCGACCGTGCAGCCGTGAGTGGATAACGCGCTACAAAACTATGGCTGAAGTTGCGAAACGACAGCGGACGAAAAGAGACGGCGGGCTGAGGAGACCAGTCGTTCAACGCGAATGTTTCTGAAAAGTATTCCGCAACGCCATCGAAGCTGAATAAAAGTATCCCGAGGGGGTCAAAAATACAAAGGTCGGCAATGCAGTCTGTGTTGACATGGATCTCGGGACCATTCTCGACCACCTCGTTGATGAAATGATACCCCATGGTTGTGATGACGCCGAAGATATAGGGGAACGGGTACCCATGATACTCATACCATTCCGACAGCTTCCGATATTCCATGCCACCGCCGATCAAATGCAAAGAATAATTTGGAGCCCACTGTGCCTCGGCAACATTGAGGCTGGTCGGGAAGACTTCCTGACTGAGAAACTTCTTCCATCCGTACCGATTGATCCAGAATGCAGGTGCTTTGATGCTCTGCCACACGCTTTGGGTTCCTATGCTCCATTGGATTTCATCGGCGCGAGTCGATCTATTATAGGATTGAAGGACGTCCAGTCCGCCGTTCATCAGAACACCTATTGGCTGGAACATCGCTTCAGAGCCGTACTCGAGCGGCCGGTAGAAGTAATACTTTTTCTCCTGCGCTTGAAGCTCTGGAGAAAGATCAAGGAAACCCAGGACACAGGAGAACAATGATAGTCGAATAAAAAACCTCACTTCGCAAGAATCTCCGCAGTGAATTTCTTTACCAGGCTGTCTGCTTCATCCTTTAGCGGTGCTTCAGCAATGATACGGAGAATGGGCTCCGTATTGGATTTTCTCAGATGCACCCATGATTTCGGGAAATTGATTTTCAATCCATCGTCCGTATTGATTTTTCCGGAATTCGCATAATGCTGTTGAAGCCGTTTGAGGATTGCATCGGGATTCAGCGAGCCGAGGTCAACTTTTCCTTTCGTAATCATATACTGCGGCAGGGTGGCTTTGAACTCCGACACTGTACCGCCGAATTCGGTCAGGCATTGGAGGATGAGCCCGATACCGACAATAGCATCGCGGCCAAGATGGACCTTCGGGAGAATGACACCTCCGCTTCCTTCACCCCCGATGATTGCGCCGATCTCTTTCATCTTTTTGGCGACATTAATTTCGCCGACAGGTGTTCGAACCGTCGCTGCACCATATTGCGCGGCGATATCTTCAACAGCACGGGTCGTCGACAGGTTCACGACCACCTTATGGTTGTGAGTATTTTTTTCTTTTTCCAGTACAAACTTCACACACGCGGCAATAGTATATTCTTCGCTGAATGGTTCTCCTTTTTCATCGATGAGAACGAGCCGATCAACGTCCGGATCAACAGCGATACCGATATCGGCCTGCGTTTCGCGGACTTTCTCGCGGAGTGCAGTGAGATTTTCGGGGATGGGTTCCGGCGTGTGTCCGAAGATTCCAGTCACATCGCAAAAGAGGGGGATCACCTCGCACCCGAATTTTTGCAATAAGCGAGGAACAATAATGCCCCCGGCCGCATTCACACAATCCAGAACAATCTTGAACTTGCGATGTCGGATTTTGTCAACATCGATATAGGAGAGAGAAGTTACCTCGTTGACGTGTTCATCAAGAAATGTATCATTTCTGTTGTAGGTACCCTGTTTATCCCAGGGAACATACGCAGAAAGTGACTCAGCAAGCTGCCAGAATTTGCGATTTTCGTCCGGGTCTAAAAAAAGTCCGGTGGACGCGAAGAATTTTAATCCATTCCACATCATCGGATTATGGCTTGCCGTGATCGAAATTCCGCCGACTGCTCTAAATTTCTCAACAGCAAGTGCGACAGAGGGAGTGGGGCAGATGCCGATGTCGGTTACATCGCACCCCATTTGCAGGAGAGTCGATGTAACGATATCTGCGATATTTTTGCCGGTGACACGTCCATCCCTGCCGATAATGATATGGCCGCGATGGCAATAAGCAGCATACGCAGAAATATATTTGACGATTGTTTCGGGTGTCAGAGAATCCCCGACAACGCCGCGGATTCCGGAAATACTAACCATAAGATCCATTACTCAAAAACCTCCGTAATTTCTGCGATAATCTACAGAGAAAGGCAGGGAGATGCAAGATGATGGAGCATCAGCACTGTTGCACTGCCAGATTTTTCTTTTTATATCGCTCCCAAGCTCAGCTTGGGAGTGCTTCGGTGAAAGATTGACATAGATTATTTTATCGTTGGCCCACCAGAATCATCCCCTTGTTGCCATAGGAATCATATGTCCATCCAACCGCTACGGCGAGGTTTCCTTTATGTGCAATCGATGTGAGACGCCAATTATTCCTTAGCTCGGTATAGTCTCGCCAGCTCATTCCATTGAAATGAGCGATCATTCCGTACTCACCCACTATGAAACTATCATTAGAACCATTCCCGCGCATTCGAAAGGGAAATCCTGGAAAAGCCCGTGCTGCAAAAGAGTACCGTCTTCCTTCACCCTGTGTTCCTGTGGGACATCGATACATACCGTAATGAGAACACACCCAGACGAATCGGGAATCATAGGCAACGAGACTCGTGTAGGCTCCGCTCAGGGTTTCATATTGCAATGTCTCGATGTTTGAATTTCCATCATAAGCTATATCCCAGACACCCTTTTGTTGTCGTAATAATACCGTAAGAGGTTGTGAATATGAAAATCCACACGCCCACACTATGCTCCCGTCAGGACTGCCATAGATATCGGTTAGATCAATATCCGTTCCACTCTCCATCTTCGTCCAACTGCTGCCGTTGTAGTGAACAATAGTACCTGCATTGCCAATCGCATAAATATTCTGAGTGTTAGTTGCAAATATTTTATTTATGGCTCCTGTTAGTAAGGAATTCATCCTGCAATCCATAATAGCACTCAACCCATCATACGTAACTATACTTCCTCCATTGGTAACAATGATATCTGCATTCGAAAACGCCCAAATAGCTTTAATCGGGGGATAAAGGACCGCGCTGCAAGTTCCACTAAATGGAATTGTTCTTAACTCCCAATTCTGCCCATTCCACTTTGCAAGGTTAAATGTTGTATCATTGCGGTAAATTTCTCCCACTGCGTATGCAAGCGTATCGTTTATTATAGCTATGTCATACAATGTGCTGCTGCCGCTGCTGCCATCGCCTAATTGAAAAGTCTGCCACGAAAAGTTATGGCTGGTTGTATCCATCGTGCGTGATTGTATTGGAGCAGATGAGTATGAGGTATTGAGAATCTGCGCGGTGTATGTGTATGTGTGGGCAGGAAGCAATCCTTCGTCAACTATCGTACTGTCAGAAGTGGTTAGTATGAGCGTATCTAGTATCGTTGTATCTCGTGTTAGCGTTATTATCGGGTTGGTTGCATTAGCAACGGAAAGTCTCAGCCACACTTCCGTGCAGCTTGCATCCTCAGCAGCTAAGGAGACGATGGGATCGGGAGGCGAAGGGGGCGGCTTTGTTGGCTCGTCTTTGCACCTGATATTGAGAAGCAATGCAGACACGAAAATCGCAATGAAAAGGATTTGAGAATAGCCTTTAATATTCATGATTCTACTGCGTCCCATGAGTGTTCCCGACTTAAAAGCAGAGCTTCAACACATTCCGTTCCCAAACAGAGTCTGGGAACGAGGTAAGAACTCCCCATAAATTTTGCGATAATCTACAGAGAAAGGCAGGGAGATGCAAGATGCGCTTGAGCCGCTTGAATGTTTGCCTGTGCCTTCCTACCTTAGTAAGGAAGCAAAGGGAAGGAGGTCGTATGAAACTCACAGACGAAGAGAAACAGATACTCTTATCAATTGCGCGTTCCGCAATTCAATGCACACTGGAGGGAAAGCCATTACCGCCGTTACACTATTCCCAGAAAGCACTCAATCGTCCTTCCGGTGTCTTTGTGACGCTGCATATAGGGGATGACCTGCGCGGTTGTATCGGCTACGTAGAACCGCTCTTTCCGCTTGCTCAGGCCGCTCAAGAAGTTGCTGTGAAAGCAGCGATGGAAGATCCCCGGTTTATGCCTTTGACACTCGCTGAATTCAATACGGTTTCCATAGAAGTCTCGGTTCTCTCGCCGCTGTCGGAATTGCAGGATATTGAAACAATTGAAGTCGGAACTCACGGACTTGTCATCGATGCGGGTTACCGGCGCGGGCTGCTGCTGCCGCAAGTGGCAACAGAATATGGTTGGAATAAAAAACAATTTTTAGAACATACAGCGCAAAAGGCAGGTTTACCGTCTGACGCCTGGAAAAAGAAAGAAGTAAAGCTCTTCACGTTTACTGTCGAGATGTTTCAAGAAACACATCCTTCACCAGGGAAGAAGGAATAGCCATGAGCACTCACGAAATTGTCCGGCCCCCGGCTGTTGCCGGCATGTTCTATGATGATTCACCGGCTGCCTTGCGAAAGAATATTGACGCTTATTTATCGCAGGCAAAAAATCCAAAGCTCCAGGGTACACTCAGGGGTATTGTATCGCCGCATGCAGGATATGTCTATTCCGGATTGACGGCGGCGCATGCATATAAGCTCTTAGAAGGGAAGCATTACGATTGTGTGATACTTGTCGGTCCAAGCCATCGGGAATACTTTGACGGAGTTTCCATCTACTCCGGCGATGCGTATGAAACTCCCTTGGGCCGTGTATCGATTCATCAAGAGATCCGGTCGGCATTACTGCAAGAATCGAAAATGATCGCTGTCTCTTCCTCCGCCCATCGTTCTGAGCATTCGCTGGAAGTCCAATTACCATTTCTTCAGCAGGTGCTTGGTGATTTCTTTTTCGTCCCGATTATTATGGGAGATCAGAAACGTCGGCTCTGCGATCAGCTTGCGGAAGCGATCGTTCGCGCTGCGGGGCAGAAGAATATTCTGCTTGTCGCGAGCAGCGACCTCTCTCATTACCATCCTTCCAGCGAGGCTCTCCTGCTGGACAAGAGGGTAATTCGCGAAGTCGAGAACTTCGATGCGGATTCTTTCATGGACAAACTCGAGGAAGAATCGTTTGAGGCATGCGGCGGCGGACCTATAGCAGTCGTGATGAAAGCGGCTCATCAGCTTGGTGCAACTAAAGCGGAGGTGCTCCACTATTGCAACTCCGGCGATATCACAGGAGACAACAACGCGGTCGTTGGGTATTTGGCTGCAGCGTTTCTGCAAGTGAATTGAATGGGCAGTTCCCAGCGAACATTTCCTGTTAGTGTCATTGGTGCCGGCAAGGTGGGAACCACGCTTGCGGTTCTCCTCAGGAGAGCCGGATATCACATCGTATCAGTGGTCAGCCGGAAGAAATCTTCGTCAAGGAAACTTGCAAGACTTGTCCGATGCACCTCCTTTTCAGATTCCCCGACGAATATTCATCCTTCTACCAGAATCCTGCTTTTGGCGACTCCGGAAGAGGCCATTCCAGCCATTGTTGATGTGGTTAAAAAGAATGCGAGCATCGATTTCACGAAGCTCATCGTCTTCCATACTTCCGGCACACTGACGAGCGATCTCTTGATCCCTTTAAAAAAAAGAGGGGCTATCGTCTTTTCGCTTCATCCCATTCAGACCTTTCCCGGCGCATCGACACTTTCGGCTCAATTGGGTCGGATGAAAGATGTTTGGTATGGATTTGAGGGGGGAAGAGATGCACTTCAGTTTGCCCGCCGTATTGTGAAAAGTCTCGGGGGAAGGATGGTTCGAATTCCAAAAGAGGAAAAAATTTTGTATCATATTCTGTGTGTTTTTGCATCGAACTATTCCATCGCCTTGCTGGGAGCAGTGGAAACATTGGCAGGGCGCGTTGGAAACGATCTCACACTTCGTCAGGTGATGCCGCTGATCCGGACAAGTATTGAGAATACGTTTCAAATGACTCCCGGGAAAGCGCTTACGGGTCCCATTGCTCGAGGCAGTATTTCTACGGTGCGAAAGCATGTGCAAAAACTTAAGAAAACTGACAAACGACTGGCTGTACTCTATAGACGGTTGGGAATACAGGCACTCGAAATGGTTAAGACACGGAAATCTCTATCGCCTAAAGTAATCAGGCAGATCCAGCGGATTCTCTAATTATATCAAGGAGTATCATTGAAAGCACTTATTGCCAGCGGCGGACGCGGTACGCGATTACGTCCCATTACACACACACAGAACAAACATCTGATCCCGATAGCAAATAAACCCATTCTATACTATGCCATTGAAGCTGCAGTTCATGCAGGGATCAGAGAGATCGGCATCGTTCATAATGCAGACAGCAGGGAAGTTCCTGACTATATCGGCGATGGATCAAAGTGGGGAGTGAAGATCACCTACATCCCGCAGGAAGTGCCGGGCGGTCTGGCACAGGTAGTCCAGCTTGCCGAAAAATTTATTGGAGGCGATAAGTTTATTTTTTATCTCGGCGATAATATGCTGGTGGGCGGTGTAAAACGGTTTGTGGAGGAATTTGAAAGAAGCGGATGCAATTGTTTCTTGACTCTTGCCAAAGTCAAGGATCCGGAGCGTTTCGGTGTTCCAGAAATTCAGGATGGGAAAATTATCCGTGTGGACGAGAAGCCAAAAGAACCCAAAAGCAGTTATGCCGTCGCCGGTATTTATCTCTATGACCATCATATCTTTGAAGCGGTGAAGAGCTTGAAGCCGAGCGAGCGGGGAGAACTGGAAATTTCGGATGCGCACACGTTCCTCATTGAGCACGGTTTCAAAGTCGGGTATACGGAAATTACGGGATGGTGGAAAGATACCGGCAAACCCACCGACTTGCTGGAAGCAAACCGATTGATCCTTGATAACATCGATCCGCATGTAGACGGCTATGTGGACGAACAGTCTGATGTTGCAGGACGTGTGGTGATTGAGAAGGGGTCGCGTATTATCAATAGCAAAATTCGCGGACCCGTCATTATCGGAAAAGAATGTATCATTGAAGACAGCTATATCGGTCCCTTCACGTCCATCGGTGATCGAACGGAAATGCAAAATAGCGAAATTGAGTACAGCATCGTTCTTCGCGATTGCAAAATATTAAGCGTTGGTATCCGCATCGAAGGCAGCATTCTTGGCAATGATGTCGAAGTTGTACAGGCACAGGGGAAACCGCACGTTCACCGGTTTATGATCGGCGACCAAAGCCGGATGGAAGTCGCGTAGCAGTGCGCGATCAGACACTCTCGTTATGATGGGAATCCTATGAATCAAAACAAATCAAATGCAGGGGATCAAGCAAAGTCGATGGAAAAAATCGTTTCCCTTGCGAAGCGGCGCGGTTTTGTCTTTCAATCGAGTGAAATATACGGCGGCTTGAACGGCTGCTGGGATTACGGCCCGCTTGGCGTGGAAATGCTCAATAACCTGAAACAGCAATGGTGGAAGAGCATGACCTTCCGGGAGAATATTGAAGGGGTTGATGCCTCTATTCTGATGCATCCTCGTGTCTGGGAAGCTTCCGGGCATGTGGAGAATTTTACCGATCCCATGGTGGACTGCAAACAGTGTAAAGCACGGTATCGGATTGATGTCCTGTTTGACGAACTTTCTTTGAAGAAGAAAAAGGAGGTTCTCCGCGAGATCGACCCGCAGAAGTTTGGCGGCCAGCAGAAAGATGAGACGATCCTGGATGAGTTTGCCAAGCTTGTTGCGACTGATCAGGATGCGGCGCGTATCGTGGTGATGCTCGCCTGCCCGAATTGCGGCAATAAGGGAACATTTACAGAAGCACGCAAGTTTAACTTGATGTTCAAGACCTTTGTCGGTCCGATGGAAGATTCCTCAGCAGTGGTCTATCTGCGACCGGAAACGGCTCAGGGAATATTTGTGAATTTTCTCAATGTGCAGTCCGCGTCGCGGCAGAAGCTTCCCTTCGGCATCGCCCAGATTGGTAAAGCTTTTCGGAATGAGATCAATACCAAGAACTTCCTCTTCCGCACGCGGGAGTTCGAGCAGATGGAGATGCAATTCTTTGTGAAACCGGGGACAGACGAGCAGCAGTTTGAGTACTGGCGCGGAGAACGGATGCAGTGGTATATCGACCTCGGCATGACAAAAGAAAAACTTCAATGGCACCAGCATCCGAAAGACAAGCTCGCACACTACGCGAAAGATGCGTACGACATCGAGTATCTTTTTCCCTTCGGATGGGGTGAAATCGAAGGCGTGCATAATCGGACAGATTTCGATTTATCGCGCCACGAACAGTTCTCCGGCAAGAACATGAAATATTTCGATGAAGACACCAAGGAGAAGTCCACTCCCTTTGTCATCGAAACGTCGGCAGGCGCCAGCAGGTCCTTTATGGCGTTTCTCGTCGATGCCTATCGTGAGGAAGAAGCCCCGAATGCCGAAGGTGCAATGGAGCTCCGAGTAGTGCTGAAACTTCATCCCAGGCTTGCACCGATCAAAATTGCGATCTTTCCTCTTGTGAACAGGGATGGTATGCCGGAATTCTCCCGTGCGCTGGAAGCGGATCTGCGCCCTCACTTCAGAGTATTCTACGACGACAGCGGTGCAGTAGGAAGACGGTACCGAAGACAGGATGAAGTTGGCACACCGTATTGTGTTACGGTCGATTCGCAGACACTGCAGGATCAAACGGTGACCGTGCGTGATCGTGATACAATGATCCAGGAGCGTGTTGCAAGCACAGGTCTCAAGGACTATTTTGTGAAGAAATTGATGTCATGAGCGGAAAGTCTTTTCTGAGAGATCTCTCGAAATTATTCCATCATAGGCTGTACCAGTCGAGGAAGACCTTCCACAGTTTGGAAGGTTTTCTTTTCTATTCTCTCATAAGCCTTCTTTTTCACTCCTTGAGTGTTCAGGCGCAATGGATAGAAGATCCAGCGATTGACCGTCAGGTGCAGCGCGGCATTGATGAAATTTATAACTTCGAATTCGACAAGGCCGAGGCAGATTTCGCCGATTTAATCCGTCTTCTTCCTGACCATCCTGTGGGATATTTCTTTACAGCGATGATTCAATGGGAACGGATTATCAGCAATTTTGATGACGAATCCCGGGATGATCAATTATACGAGAAGCTCGATGCCGTCATCGATCTCTGTGAGAAACACCTCGATAAAAATCCAAAAGATGTGACAGCGTTATTCTTTAAGGGAGGGGCAGTCGGCTTCCGCGGACGGCTCCGGGCCAATCGTGGGAAATGGCTCGGTGCAGCAAACGATGGAATTGTTGCTCTCCCCCTTGTCAGAAAAGCGTACGAGCTCGAACCGAATAACTATGATGTCCTCCTGGGGATCGGCATTTATAATTATTATGCCTCTGTCATTCCGGACAAATACCCCATTGTCAAACCGGCGATGATCTTTTTCCCGAGCGGTGACAGGAAGAAAGGACTTGAACAGCTTCGCCAGGCATCGCTCCATGCGAAGTATGCAAGTGTAGAGGCGACATATTTTTTAATGCAGAATTATTTTATCTATGAGAAAGACTATGCCAACGCTCTCGATCTTTCCCGTACGCTGCATGGACGATATCCGAATAATTCCATCTTTCACCGGTACTATGGACGCTGCCTTGTCAGCACGGGGTATCTGGGAGAAGCCAACGAAATTTTCGTCGATATCATTGAACGATATTCGCAGAATCAAACCGGCTATGATACGTACGACGCACGCGAAGCGTACTATTACATTGGTAGGTTCGAATTCCTGGCAGGACAGTTCGATTCTTCGCTTCATATGCTGTATCGATGCGACGAGCTGTCACGGAAATTGGATAAAGGGGAGTCCTCAGGATTTATGTCACTGGCGAATCTCCTCATCGGCATGATCTACGATGCACAGGGACGGAGGCCGTATGCGCTTCAGCAATATCAGAAAGTGCTGGCGATGAAAGAATATGAGAGCTCTCATCGGGATGCTAAAAAATTTATTGAACAAGCGTACAAACGGAAATAATGAAAACTCAGATACTTCTCCTTGCCCTGGTGGCTTCACTTGCTGTGATCTTCGGCGGATCACTGATTGTCTCCCGTAAGAGCTGGCCGACTCGGTTTCAAGAAACGCTGCTGGCACTCAGTTCAGGATTCATCCTCGCGCTGGTCTTCCTCAAACTCGTTCCGACAAGTTTCGCATTTGTTGGCGAATCTGCTGCCGTCTGGATTTTGATCGGATTTGCGACGATTCATTTCTTTGAGCATACCATTGTCAGGCATTTTCATTTTGGCGAAGAAACTCATTCCGATAAGATGATGTCTCACATGACCGGCTATTCTGCTTTTACAGGACTATTCATCCACGCGTTTTTCGATGGACTATCTATCTCGGTCGGATTTCAATTTGATTTCCTGCTGGGACTGCTGATTTTTTTTGCCATCCTCCTCCACAAATTTCCGGAAGGACTGACGATCGGTTCGATCATGATGACTGCTGGATTCTCACGGAAGATCGTTCTTTACTCTGCGATAGGCATTGGAATTGCGACATTTCTCGGAGCTTGTTCGGTCTTCATTCTGGATCATGTCGAAGCTCGGCTTGCCGGTTTTGCATTTGCTTTTTCTGCCGGAACGGTGACATATGTTGGAGCGAGCGATTTGATTCCTGAAGTGAATAAGTCGGAAAGCCACTTGCCGCCACTGTTAGTTTTTGCAGGGATGATTCTCTTTTACTTCAGCGAAAAAATGCTGGACGTCGTCTTGAGGTAAGGTATCGAGAGAGGAACTCTCTGGGTGATCAGGGCTGTTAGAGATTGATACCGAGTGAAAAACGATGAAGACCATCCATGTGGCCGTACGAGTTATAGGCATAGTCGATCTGGTATTCTTTCAGAATGAGTCCCACTCCTAAAGAAAAACCTGCCAGTCCGGCACTGGTTCCCATCTTGAGTTCTTTATGCTGTTTATTGTTGTATCCGGCTCGCAGCCGTAATGAGCTGCTCATGAAAAACTCGGCCCCCACCGTAAAATTGCTGAACCGATCGAAAAATCTCTCTCCGCTTTCCTGCAATCTGTGAAAATCGATGTTGAGAAAAACCGGAAGATGCTCAGGTCTCTTGGTGAGGCCCAATTTGATGTCGAGCGGGAGCGACTCGGCAACACCGTTATACGTATGGAGTTGTGTCCCCATGTTAAGAATACTTCCGCCAATCGTGAGGTTCTGGGAGGGTATTTCATAGAGGAATCCAACGTCGGCGGCGATGGCGTTCGACGTATACTCTGCAATGGAGGAATAGATATATTTAGCGTTGATTCCAAGAAGGATATCGTCATCGTACTGCGTGGAGATTCCGGCAACGAAGGCTAATTCTTTAGCGCCAAATGTTCCTAGAACATTCAAGGACGCGTCGGTACGGTTAAATGAACCGTAATCGATATAGATAATACCTGCACCGACATTTCCAATTCCTGCGATATGTTGTGCATAGCTTAATGTTCCCGAACTCACATCCATGAGGTGGTCCAGGTAGCTGACCGAGACCCTGGGTATGGTTAAGGTTCCAAGAGATGCCGGATTATAGAAGATAACGTTTGGATCGTCTTTCATCGAGACGAAGCTGCCGTTCATTGCTGCAGCCCTGGCACTTACATCGATACGGAGAAAATTATAGACCCCTTGTTGTGCATGCAGTGTCACCACAAGGCAAACAAGGAAGAAAAGGAGCAGAACTGTTCGTTTCATTAAACGAAATCTACTGAAATTGATGCTGATATTCAAGGTCAGGAGACACGGTGCCATCTAAAATTCTCTTTGCAAATCAACCACTTTTTCTGTATTTTGTTATCAGTCGTTAACATACTATGTCTTGAGGAATCGCGATGAAACAAGGTATTCACCCAACATATAAAAAGTGTGTGGTTACGTGTGTTTGTGGAAATGTATTTGAGACCCGTTCCACTACCGGCAATCTCCACATAGAAATTTGCGCGAATTGTCATCCGTTTTTCACGGGGAAGCAAAAACTGCTGGATTCAGCGGGTCGTGTAGAGAAATTCAAACGGAAATATGCCGCAAAAACAGCAGAACCAAAAGCAGCTGCGGCTGGAGTATAAAGAGTACGTTGTTATTCCGAAAAGCGGAATGTGTCGTGAGATTGCATTCCGCTTTTTTGTTGTCGGCAGCAGAAAGGTTCAGTATGCCATTCCTGCGAGTAATCGCCTGTTCATGAAAATGATCGACTGATGGTTGCACATCCCGGTATTCTCGAGCGCAGCTTTTATCTCCGCGTTATGCTCGGTGAATCTCTCCGGCCCATCCGTCACCTGAAGTGCGGGACCTTTTCATTCAGAAAGATTTGAATGCAAGAAAGCGCTCCATCACACGAACCATCCTATCAACCAACCAATGTCTATGCCGGTCCCCGCGGTACTGCGATAAAAATCCTGAACCGTGTCGAACGGTCCGATGCCTATCTTGATCGATTATTGGACGCGGAACTGCGCTCGGAAGATATGAACGAGCTCGATAAAGGTCTGATGAATGAAATTGTCACGGGCGTCATCCGGTGGAGAATGAAACTCGATTGGGTGCTGACAGGCTTCTTTCACGGCAACTTTACCAAAGCGGAGACGAATATTAAAAATGCTCTCCGCGTCGCATTATATCAAATTCAATTTCTGGACCGTGTTCCGCATTCGGCAGCCGTGAACGAAGCAGTGGAATTTATCAAACGATTGCGGGGGCAGAAAATTGCTGATTTAGTCAACGCAGTCCTCCGAAACATCATCCGCAATCTGGAGAATATCCGCTATCCCGATCCCCAGGAAGATAAAGTCCGACACCTCGCGGTGATTGAATCTCATCCTGTCTGGATGGCAAAGCGCTGGATGGAACGGTACGGCTACGATGAAGCAAAGCAGTTGATGGAGGCAAACAATACCATCCCGGATCTTGCCTTGCGCATCAATCGTCTCAAAGTAGATTTCAATTATTTTCTTTCCTTGTTGGATAAACATCAAATCCAATCAACACGATCTCAATACCTTGATTTTTTCCTCCGTGTTCAGCATATGGCGAACATCGGGAGTTCGGAGTTATTCCAACAGGGTTTTTTTTCCGTGCAGGATGAAAGTGCCGGTCTTCCGGTTGTTCTTCTCGATCCAAAACCGGGGGAGCGGGTTATCGATCTTTGTTCTGCACCCGGAGGAAAAACGACATTTATCGGCGAACTCATGAAGAACATCGGTGAGATTATCGCTGTCGATCGATATGAAACGCGTCTCAACCTTGTCAAGACCGCATGCCAGCGTCTTGGCATCACCAATGTTCACCTGGTTGCTGATGACGGTGCGGTCCTCGAAATCCCTCCGGCAGATAAAGTGCTGGTCGATGCACCATGCTCGGGGCTTGGCGTTCTTTCCAAAAAACCGGATGCAAAGTGGCAGCGGGATGTTGATGATATTCAAAAACTTGTTCATCTTCAGACATCGCTTTTAGAGAATGCATCACGGCTGGTGAAACCGGGGGGTGTGCTTGTGTACAGCACATGCACGATTGAACCCGAAGAGAACTTCGAGCTTATTCGAGAGTATCTCGTACGACATCCTGAATTTTCCATTGAACCGGCAGAACGGTTTGTCCATCAGGATCTCGTAGGTGCCTCTGCTTGCGTTGAAACATTCCGGCATAAGCATGGAATGGACGGTTCGTTTTCGGTCCGGTTGAAGAAGCAATAACCAACAATACCAATGCTGAGATCGTCATGCGCCTTGTGTCATTCATTGCCGCCCTTCTTCTCTTCCTGCTGATGTTCACACTCACGAGTGATCGGAACCATGGCGAGAGGTTGATCGCAACATTTTCACTTGTTGCAGTTGATGTGGCGACAGGTGATGTAGGTGTTGCCGTACAATCAAAATTTCCCAATGTACGTCCCGTCGTTCCCTGGGCCGAGGCAGGTGTAGGTGCTGTTGCGACGCAATCGTTTGCCAATGTTTCCTACGGTCCCCGCGGGCTGGCCCTGATGCGTCTGGGCGCATCAGCCGAACAGACCTTGAATATCCTGATCGCAAGTGACAGCGCCCGTGAAACACGTCAGGTAGGAATCGTCGATGCAAAAGGGGGTGCAGCAAGTTGGACGGGGAGAGAATGCTTCGATTGGGCAGGCGGAAGAACTCTTGAACAAGCCGGCGAGAAGGGGGTAACGATCACCGGAACAAATTTCGCGGCGCAGGGGAATATCCTCGTAGGAAAGGAAACAGTGCAGGCTCTTGCGGAAACATTCCAGAAGACGACCGGCTCACTGGCCGACAGACTGGTTGCTGCCCTGGTTGCCGGAGGTAAGGCAGGCGGTGACCGGCGGGGCGAACAATCGGCAGCGCTCCTGGTGAAGCGGAAGGGGGCAGGATATGATTCAACGTCCGACGATTACATCGATATCAGTATCTACGATCATGCCGCACCGTTGAAAGAACTCGAACGACTCTACAATTTGCACAAACTCTATTTCTTCCGCTCTATGGAAAAGAATCTCATCAAGATCGATCCGGTGATCTGCACGGAGCTTCAGACTCTCCTGAAAGACTGGATGTACAAAGGTCAGGAATTCTATACCGGACCCATCAATGGCATCTTTGATGGTCCAACGAAGAAGAGCTTGCAGGATTTCATGGGATGGGAAAATTATGACGTCCGAATCCGGCAAGACAATAGGATCGACAAGGAAGTTCTGGATGATATCCGGAAAAATTACAGCAAATGGAAGAACGAGAAAAGCAAGTTGTAGGATTGTAGAGGAGATACAAACGATGGGAAACGATCTAAAACCTGACAATGAATCGAGGATGTTAGAATGATGAACCTGAATGAGTTGCTTGCCGCCGAGCTCCATCGGCTTGAAGAATCGAACACGTTCAAGTATGAGACTGCTCTCCAGTCTGCACAGGGAGGTATTGTCAAAGTCCAGGGAAAAAAAGTGGTTATGCTGGCTTCCAACAATTATTTAGGGATGTCCAATCATCCCGCAGTGCGTAAAGCCGCCATCGAGGGTATCAAGAAATACGGGTACGGACTAGCTTCCGTGCGCTTTCTGACAGGGACGCAGACCATTCATCTCGAGTTGGAAAAGAAAATATCGAAGTTCCTCAAGTCGGAAGACACGATTCTTTTTTCATCCTCTTTTGCTGCGAATGTAGCACTCTTTTCCGCATTGACAAATGAGAAACTTGGATATGAAAATTACAAGGATATTATTTACAGCGACCGTTTGAACCATGCCAGCATCATCGACGGACAGCGATTATGCCGCACAGAAACAACAGAGAAGAAGATCTATCATCATGGGGATGTTCAAGACCTTGAACGACAGCTCGAGGAAGATAAGAACAAAGAATACCGAATCCGTATGATCGCCACAGACGGAGTCTTCAGTATGGAAGGGGACCTGGCACAATTACCGAAAATTCTTGAACTGGCAAAAAAATATCAAGCAGTGGTTGTTGTCGATGATGCACACGGTATCGGTGTCTGCGGTAAAACTGGTCGCGGAACCGCAGAGCACTTTGGAGTACTTGGCTCGGTCGATATCACTGTCGGAACTCTGGGAAAGGCAATCGGCGGCGCAGCCGGAGGATTTATCAGCGGCTCAAAAGAATTGATCGAATATATGCGTCAGAAAGGGCGGCCATATATTTTTTCCAACTCGCTTCCGCCTGCTGTAGTTTGTGGTTCTATGGCGGCATTTGATTTGCTGAGAAAAGATAAATCTATTATCCGCCGTATGAATGACAACACAATGTATTTCCGGCGAGAAATTAAAAAGCTCGGTTTTAAAATTATCGATGGGACGCATCCAATCGTCCCTATTATGCTTGGTGAGGCAGCGCTAGCACAAGAAATGAGCAGGGAATTGCTCAAAGCTGGTGTGTATATTAAAGGATTGTGGTTCCCCGTGGTGCCGAAAGGTGAGGCTCGGCTGCGTGCTCAGATTTCCGCCGGGCTTACACAACAAGAGATCGGCCATGCCCTGGATGCCTTTGAAAGAGTCGGGAACAAAATGAAGGTCATATAACCAACGAGTGATGCCCTTGGCAACTCCTATGGTACAAAAAAGCCGGCTTGCATTCATCGATCTCCTCCGCGGGTGGGCGATCCTCGTGATGATCGAAGTTCATGTCTTTAATGCGTTTGTTCTCCCGGAACTTCGTTCTACGTCGTGGTTCCATGCGCTGAATTTCATCAATGGACTTGTTGCGCCGAGCTTTACATTTATCTCGGGATTTGTGTTCCTCTTAGCGAGTCAAAAAAAACTGGAATCATTTCGTTCTTATGGACCGGCTTTTTGGAAACAGGCTGGGCGGATAGGGATGATCTGGTTGATAGGGTATTCCCTTCACCTTCCTTTTTTTTCACTTCATAGGACACTCACAGAAACTACTGCCAACGGCTGGCTGAGATTCTATCAGTCAGATGTTCTGCACTGCATTGCGTTCGGTTTGCTCTTCCTGTTTCTCTCGAGGCTAGTTATTCATAAGGATCGCACCTACCGGATATTTCTTCTTGTGAGCGGGTTCATCGTACTTCTCGCAACGCTTTTTATCTGGGATTTGGATTTCTTACGTTGGCTTCCATCACCCCTGGCCGCATATTTGAACAGTCAGCATTTTTCTCTCTTCCCGCTCTTTCCCTGGTTGGCGTTTATACTCTTCGGCGGATATTTTGCAGCTGGTTATATTAATGCTCGAGAACAGCAGAAGGAAAAAGATTTTATCTTACGGTTTGCGCTCCTGGGTGCAGTCCTCTTTGCGCTCTCTGCTATAGGGAGAGAGCTTGTCGCAGGATTTCCTGTCGGTTCATCTGATGTTCGAGCAAATCCGTTATTTTTCTTTGAGCGTTTGGGAATTGTCATATTGCTTCTTACGCTCTGCTGGTTTTACGTGGAATATCGAAAAACAGAAAAATCTTTTATCCTGGACGCGAGTCGTGAATCGCTTATGGTGTACGCTGCACACCTGCTGGTCATTTATGGACAGTTTTGGCATGAGCGAAGTTGGGCTTTCTATTATGGTAAAACGTTTGGCGTATTGGAGTGTCTTATCGCAACATGCGGTTTGCTAGCACTCATGGTCAGTGCTGCGGTTGTATGGGGATGGCTAAAGCGGAACCATCTGCCGCTCGCGCGGTTAATGTTTTTTATGTTCGTCGGGACAGTCACAATGTGGTTTCTCATGCACTAGGAACGAAAAGGAAGAAAATGGAGATTATTTCTCTGGTGATCTCATGTCTTGTTGGTGTACTCGTCCTCTTGGTTTTTTCCCGAGTTTCCAGACACAAAGGGGAAGATTCAACACAGACGACAATGCTGTTCCAGCAGCAGATCGATGCCCTGCGAGGGGAAGTCAGTCAAACATTGAAGAATTCGACGGACACCCTGGCCACCTCTCTTAAGAATACAACCGATGTCGTATTGCAGCAGCTCAATAGTGTAACCCATCAGATGCAGAATAATACAGGCCAGATGGGCTCGCGCCTGGATAATGCTGCAAAGGTGATTCAGGATGTCCAGAATAAGCTGGGCGAACTTGGCCAGGCGACACAGGAGATAAAAGAGCTTGGACAAAGTGTATCGAAATTGGAAGAGATGCTGAAGGCGCCAAAACTTCGCGGGGGACTAGGGGAACTTTTATTAGAAGATCTCTTGAAACAAGTTCTTCCCGCAAACGCATATGATATTCAATACACGTTCAAAAACGGCCAAACTGTTGACGCGATTATTAATACGGCCGGCGGCAAAGTGCCGGTGGACTCCAAATTCCCGCTCGAAAATTTTCGCAAAATGCTCGATGCAAAAACAGATCAGGAAAAGAAAACGGCTGCACGGCTCTTTCGATCCGACGTGAGGAAGCATATCGATGCGATCGCAGAAAAGTATATCCTGCCAGATGAGGGAACATTTGATTTCGCGTTGATGTATATACCTGCAGAGAATATTTACTATGAAACGATCATTAAAGAAGAGTCGTACGCTGAAGAAGATGGTCTTTATTCTTATGCCACAAAACGTCGGGTGGTACCGGTTTCGCCGAACAGTTTCTACGCTCACCTGCGGGTTATTGCGCTCGGATTGAAGGGACTGCAGATCGAACGGAGCGCGAAAGAGATATTCCAGAATCTTGAGCTCTTAAGTACAGAATTACACAAATTTAATGATGTCTTTGAAACACTCGGCACACAGTTGAACAATGCGAAAAATAACTACGACAAAGCCGACAAACAGCTTGCAGGTCTTACAGAGAAATTCAAATCGGTCCAATCGATCCCGGAAACACAAAAACCGAATCAGCTGGACGCCTTTCCAAAGTGACGACTTGAAAAGTCATTGAAGGAAAATGATGAGGGAGTGGTTGGAATTTCACGAAGAATAAAATTCTTGCTTTTCCTCCATTGTTTTGGGATATTCACATCCAGCAAAGCAATCCACCACATAACCAATTTATAGAGGAAATGAACATGACGAACAGTGCGCACCATGAAGCCAAGATGCATTGGAAGTGGGTTATCTTGTCAGTTATTGCCGGGCTGATCATAGTTGGGTCCTCATATTTTATAGTCGCACCGACGTTCCATAGTGCTGAAATTCAAGCATTGGTGATGTTGGTGGGATTCATTATCACCGGTGCAATTATTGGATACTTTTCTCCGGGAATCACCATTAACGAAGCTTCTGTCGGTGGAGCACTTGTCATGATTGTTATTATTCTCCTTCTCTATGTTACAAAAACAGATATCCAGTTTTCGGCAGCGATTAATTTGCTGCTTCTCGTCCTCGGTGTCGGATTTTCCTGGGTTGGCGGCTGGGCTGGCGAGAAACTTCAAGGAGATGAAACTGCTGCAGAAGAAGCGCAAACGAAAAAATTCCTCTGGAAATGGGTGCTCGTGGGAGTGATCGTTGGGTTTGCGCTCAATATACTTTTTGTCTTTCTCCTTTCGACTCTTTTCTTTGTCTATCTATTGAAATTTGCATTTATCGGCTTTATTGTGAGTTTTGTCATCACGGGTTTCATCGTTGGATACAAATCGCCCGGTGTAACCCTGAAAGAGCCGGCAGTAGCAGGTCTTCTTGCAGTTCTCTTGGATTGGGTATTCCTGAAATTTATCATCTCTCTTGCTGTACCTTCGATGTATCTCGCTCTTGGATTGATGATGGGATTCATGATCGCTCTCTTTGGTGCTTGGCTTGGAGAGAGATACCAGCAGAGTATGGAAAAGAAGAAGCCTGCTTAAGTCACTGTAAAGATTTACATGAAAAGACCTCTTCAGTGGTAGTCCTGGAGGGGTTTTTTATTGGCAGTGGTTCGTGGAAACACACGACACTTTTTCTTATCTTTGAACTCAAGAGATCATTATCCCATAGGGGCTGAAGAAATGAAAAGTAATCTAAGGCGGATTGGTATTCTTACCGGAGGGGGCGACTGTCCTGGTCTCAATGCCGTCATTCGAAGTATTGCAAAACCGGCCATGACACAATTCGGAACGACGGTCATAGGCATATTGGATGGATTTGAAGGACTCGTGGAAGGAAGAATGCGCGAGTTGACACCCAGAGATGTAGGTGGAATCGTTAATCTTGGCGGTACGATCCTCGGCACGTCCAACAAAGGAAATCCTTTTCAGTTTCCGATCGAGACACCCCATGGCATCGAGATACTGGACTATTCAAGTCATGCTATTCAGAACTATCGTGACTGGAATTTGGATGCAATCATTGCAATTGGCGGTGATGGTACCATGCACATTGTCGATCGATTTACAGAACTCGGTCTCAATTTTATTGGAGTTCCCAAGACTATTGACAACGATCTTTCATCAACGGATGTCACATTCGGATATGATTCTGCAGTTTCCGTAGCCACGGAAGCTATTGATCGTCTTCATACAACCGCATCGTCGCATCACCGCGTGATGGTTGTTGAAGTCATGGGACGTTATGCAGGATGGATCGCATTGGGTGCCGGCATCGCAGGCGGTGCGGATATGATCCTTATTCCAGAAATTCCTTTCCGATGGGAAAAAGTGTATGAACATGTTCTCCTGCGGAGTAAACGTGGAAATCGCTTTAGTATCATTTGCGTGGCAGAAGGAGCAAAATCGGCTGAAGGGGAGCTCGTTGTGAAGGAAATGGATAAGAAACGTACGGATCCCGTTCGTCTGGGAGGGATTGCGGATCTTGTCGGGCGCAAAATTGAAGAGGCGACCGGACTGGAGACACGCTCGGTTGTCCTCGGTCATGTGCTGCGCGGCGGAAGTCCAACGCCCTACGATCGAATTCTTGCGACACGATTTGGTTCCATGGCCCTTGAGCTTGCATCGCAGGGAAAGTTCGGATGCATGGTCAGTTTGAGAGGGAACGAAGTTGTTTCTGTGCCGGTCAAGGAAGCAATTCAAAGCCTCCGCACCGTACCTCTTGATTCACAGTATATTCGATCTGCCAAAGCAGTGGGGACCGCTTTCGGGATCTAGGACATGAAAGCAGCTGTCATAACAAAGTTCGGTGCACAGGATGTCCTGAAGATTCAGGACTGGCCGGAGCCGTCACCACAAGCTGGGGAAGTAAAGATCAGAGTGAAGGCAATAGGCCTGAATTTTGCCGATGTCATGGCACGGCTTGGATTGTATCCGGGCATACCTAAGCCGCCGTTTATTCCGGGTATTGAAGTTTCTGGAATTATTACAAAGGTTGGTGAGCAGGTTCGGAAATGGAAGAAGGGAGACCGCGTGATTGCCTTCACCCAGCTCGGAGGATACGCGGAGTATGCGGTGGTCAAACAAGAACGTCTTTTCCCGCTTCCCAAACGATTGGATTACGAAGAAGGTGCTGCACTCTCTGTCGCGTATTTGACGGCATATCATGGATTAGTGACACTTGGCCATCTGCAGAAAGGCGATAAGCTTCTCATCCATGCAGCCGCCGGCGGAGTAGGAATTGCATCCATCCAAATTGCCAAGCATCTCGGGGCAGAAATATTTGCCACAGCCAGTACACCTGAAAAATTGGAACTCGCAGCTCAGCATGGTGCCCAGCACTTGATCAACTATCGAACCGAGAATTTTGAAGACATCGTCCGGGGAAAAACGAATGGCTATGGTCTCGATGTCGTACTTGACTCCGTCGGCGGAAGAGTATTTAAGAAGGGGTGGAAGCTGCTCGCACCGATGGGCAGGTATGTCCTTTATGGATTCGCAGCGGTATCCGGAAAACGTACCTACAGTAAGGTGAAAGCCGCGAGAGAAGCCCTTTCGGCACCTGTATTATTTCCGCATTTCCTGCTGTCCCGGAATGTGAGTTTATCCTGTTTTAATCTCTATTTCCTTGGACAGAAATCAGAATATCTAAAGAATGCTCTTCGATTGATTTTAGATTGGCAAGCGAATGGAATTGTCAAACCGGTGATCGGCGCCCGCTATTCGTTCGACAACATCGCTGAGGCACAGGCATATATGCAGGCGCGAAAAAGTGTCGGTAAGATTATCATAGCGATGGATTGATCTTCTATTTCCGGCAAGCTATGCACGTGCGATCTCTCGATATGAATGTCATTGATGCAGAATTCTTGATAGCAGCCTATTGCCAGGGCTATTTTCCCATGGCCGATTCCAAGGCTGGTGAAATACACTGGTATTCTCCGGATCCACGGACAATATTCGATCTTGATGAGTTTCATGTCCCCCGAAGTCTAACGTTGATACTCAAGAAAAAATCGTTTGAGATTCACATTGACCAATGTTTTGAAGAAGTGATGCGGGCCTGCGCGGAACGAGAAGAGACCTGGATTTCAGAAACGATTATTCAGAGTTATCTTCAGTTGTTTCGAATGGGCTTGGCCCACAGCCTTGAAACTTGGAGCAACGGAGAATTGGTCGGCGGATTGTACGGCGTAGCTCTTCGCGGGGCATTTTTTGGTGAATCCATGTTCAGCAAAGAGCGAGACGCTTCGAAAATCGCGCTCGTACATCTGGTGAAACGTTTAAAAAAAAGAAACTACACATTGCTGGATACGCAGTACATCACCTCGCATTTGGAAAGGTTCGGGGCGCGGGAGATTCCGCGTGAGGAATATTTACAGCGGCTGCAAAAAGCTCTTACACAACCATGCACATTCACAAGTGAGGGACTATGAGCATAAATATTTTTGAACCGGTTATTACTCAAACTAATTTTTCCGGTTTGAAGCTGAAAAACCGCGGCAAAGTGCGCGATATTTATGACTTCGGAGATGCCTTGCTCATCGTTGCCACCGACCGTATTTCCGCATTCGATGTTGTGATGAATGAAGGAATTCCTTATAAAGGGAAAGTTCTTACACAGATCTCCGATTTCTGGTTCGAACAAACAAAGAATATTATTCCGAACCATTGTCTTGCCTCAATCGTTTATGATTTTCCGTCGGAGTGTAAACCCTATTGGGATGCTCTCGGTGACCGATCGATGTTTGTCAGGAAGACAAAGCCCTTGCCGGTCGAGTGTATTGTTCGCGGATATATTTCAGGCTCAGGATGGATAGAGTACCAGAAGAACAAGAGTGTCTGCGGCATTCGCCTGCCAGACGGCTTGGTCGAATCTTCGAAACTTGCCGAACCGATTTTTACTCCGACAACAAAAGAAGATGTCGGGAAGCATGATGAAAATGTTTCGTTTGAGCAGATGGCGACCATGATCGGGAAAAAGCTTGCTGAAAAGGTTCGTGAGATTTCCATCAACGTGTATCGTCATGGGGCAGAGCTTGCAGAACAGAAAGGAATCATCATTGCCGATACGAAGATGGAATTCGGGCTCAATGAAAACGGGGAATTAATTCTCATCGACGAACTACTGACTCCGGATTCTTCCCGGTTCTGGCCAAAGGATAAATACGAAGCTGGACGGGGTCAGGAAAGCTACGATAAACAGTTTGTCCGGGACTATCTCCTATCCATCAATTTTAACAAAAAACCGCCTGCACCAAAACTGCCGGATGGCGTTGTTTTTAAAACGTCTGCGTTGTATCTGGAAGCGCTCAAACGATTAGGCGGGCGAACCCTGGTCTAGTGTCCATTGAAGCCTCTCTTTAAAATCCTGGAACATCCTTCTGACTTGGGAATCGAGGCGTATGGCACGTCGTTGAAAGAAGTCTTTCGGAATGCAGCATGCGGCATGATGTTTATCATTGCCGGATCTTCAACCATTGAGAAGCACCATCGACGCTCTGTATCTATTTCAGCGTCGGATCAGGAGAAGCTGCTTGTGAAATGGCTGGCAGAAGTTCTCTTTTTGTATGATGCCGAGCAATTCCTCTTCTCCGACGTGAATTTCGAAATCCTGAATGACACCACGCTGAAAGCAAGTATCCTGGGTGAACAGTACGATTCATCGAAGCATGATCTTACTATGGATATCAAAGCTGTCACGTATCATCAACTCTCAATAGAAAACCGCGGGAACAGGTGGATCGCCCGTGTGTTTCTGGATATTTGATAGATGGCACTGAAGAAATTAGATGATTATCGATATCTGGTGCCCACCTCATTCCAACAAGGAATGAAGGTGGAAGGATTGATTTACGCCAGCGATGCATTGATCGGTGCAATCGAGCATGATGAGACACTCAAACAAGTAGCGAATGTTGCTACACTCCCCGGTCTGGTCGGCCGCTCACTTGCGATGCCGGATGCACACCAGGGCTATGGGTTTCCCATTGGCGGTGTGGCTGCTGCAGATGTTGAGAGAGGAATAGTATCTGCCGGCGGTGTCGGGTTTGATATCAATTGTGGTGTGCGTCTGCTGAGTTCTCCCTTCACCTTAGAAGAAGTAAAACCAAAGCTCGATGCATTATTGAACCAGTTATTCCGGAATATTCCATGCGGCACCGGTAAATCGGGAATCATCGACCTGTCCTACGATCAGCTTGATGATGTCCTGAAGCACGGTGCACGCTGGGCGGTTGACCACGGATATGGAACACCTGACGATCTTGAGCATATTGAAGATCAAGGCTGCATGGAAACCGCAGATCCCAATGAAGTCAGTAAGCGCGCAAAGCAGCGCGGCTGCGCTCAGCTTGGAACGCTGGGTTCAGGCAATCACTTTGTCGAAGTCCAATGTGTAAAAGAAATATTCGACCAGGAAGCGGCCGACGCATTTGGACTGCAGCTGAATCATATTGTGGTCATGATCCATAGCGGTTCGAGAGGTCTAGGTCATCAGGTCTGTACAGACTTCCTCGAAGTAATGCAGGATGCGATGCCGAAATATGGGATTAAAGTTGTCGATCGCCAGCTCGCTTGTGTACCGATCCAGTCTCCGGAAGGGCAGAGATATCTGAAAGCTATGGCAGCGGCGGCGAATTTTGCTTTCGCGAATCGCCAAATGATGACCCACTGGGTAAGAACAGCATTTGCTGGTGTGCTCGAGCCGGATAGTCTTCAGCTGGTGTACGATGTCGTTCATAACATCGCAAAAGAGGAAGAACATATGTGCGGTAAGGAACGGCGACATGTCTTGGTACACAGGAAAGGTGCTACGCGGGCGTTTCCAAAACATCATCCAGAAATTCCTCAAAAGTATTACGAGATTGGACAGCCGGTCATTATCCCCGGCAGTATGGGGACATGTTCCTATGTTCTCGTTGGGACGGAACGAGCGATGGTGGAAACGTTTGGCTCAACGTGCCATGGAGCTGGACGGGCGATGAGTCGGCATGCGGCGAAGAAGGATATCAGCGCAGAGCAATTAATTCACGATCTCAGAGAACAAGGGATTCACGTACGCGGCGCATCGAAAAGCGGATTGACGGAGGAACGACCGGAAGCCTACAAAGATGTGAGTGCTGTGGTCGAAGTGGTTCATAATGCCGGCATATCTCAGAAAGTAGCCCGGATGGTTCCTCTCGGAGTTCTCAAGGGATAGAGAGGGAACCGAAGTGATGGGGTATTCGTTTATCAAGGAATAAGGTATTCATACATTAACAGAGAAATAAAGTATATGCAGAAATTAACAGAAGAAAATGTTTTACAATCACTCAGACAAGTCAAAGATCCCGATCTTCATCATGATATTGTGACGCTGGGATTTATCAAGAACCTGTCCATTGCAGGAAAAGATATCAGGTTTGATTTACAGTTGACCACACCTGCTTGTCCGGTCCGTGATCAGTTCATTGTGGATTGTGAGAAAGCAATACGCAGCACCATTGAAGGCATCGGGAAGATTGATATCACCATGACCTCCAATGTCCAGAAGAATACGCATGCTCAAAAGGAGGACATTCTTTCGGGTGTGAAGAATACAATCGCTGTTGCAAGCGGCAAAGGCGGCGTTGGCAAATCAACCGTTGCGGTGAATCTTGCCGTTGCTTTGGCGATGGATGGTGCAAAGGTTGGCCTGGTCGATGCCGATATCTATGGTCCCAGTGCGCCGCTCATGTTTGGATTGAACGAACGCCCGAAGGTCTCCAACAATAAACTTTATCCGCTGGAAAAATTCGGGGTCAAAGTCATGTCTATTGGATTTCTGGTGAATCCGATGGAGGCTGTCATATGGCGAGGACCTATGGCGAGTGGTGCTATAAAGCAATTTTTATCAGACGTATTTTGGGGTGATTTGGATTATCTCATTTTTGATATGCCTCCGGGAACTGGCGATATTCAATTGACCTTGGTTCAGACGATCCCCTTGACCGGTGCTGTTATTGTAACGACCCCGCAGGATGTTGCTCTTGCTGATGCAAAGAAGGGGCTGGTGATGTTTAACAAGGTGAATGTGCCGGTGCTGGGCATCATTGAGAATATGAGTTACTTCATCTGCAGTCACTGCGGTCATCGGGAAAACATTTTCGACAGCGGCGGCGGCAAACGTACCGCAGGAGAATTGAATGTTCCTTTCCTCGGTGAAATTCCTATCGATATCAGGGTGCGTATTGGCGGAGATAGGGGTGATCCGATCGTTCATGGCGAACCGGAATCGCAACAGGGTAAAATTATCCACGGGATTGCACGGCAGCTTGCGGCGCAAATTAGTATTCAATATCTTGGAACACCCTTAATCCCCAAGGTTGAGATCCTCATTCCGACTCAAAATTGATATAAAGGAATCATGCTGACCCCGGAAGCTGTTGAAAAAAGTCTAGAGCGCCTGCGGATATTTCTCGCCATCGATGGAGGAAATGTCGAACTTGTGCGGGTATCGGAGGAAGGTATTATCGAAGTGCGTTTGACCGGATCATGTGTGGGCTGCCCGATGTCTTTGATGACGCTGCGAGCAGGTATTGAACGGTCGCTGATGATTCAACATCCGGAAGTACGGAGGGTAGAACAGGTAAAATAACGGATTGTGATGAACAGCGGTACTGTTACTTTTTTTTCTTCATATCAACTTCCATGAGTTTGCCATCCTTGAGTTGAACCACTCTCGCTGGATACTTCTTTACGATGTCATAATTGTGCGTGGCCATCAATACAGCTGTGCCGCGCATATTGATTTTTGTAAGGATGTCCATAATTTCATTGGATGAGGTGGGATCGAGATTCCCGGTCGGTTCATCTGCCAGGAGAACGATCGGCTCGTTGACAAGCGCACGCGCGATGACGACCCGCTGCTGTTCTCCTCCGGATAACTCATGAGGCATTTGATTCCGTTTATGACTCAATCCGACATCAGCAAGGACATGGAGGACTTTCTTTTTGATTTCGCTTCGGCGAGTATTGGTTACGAAGAGTGCGAAGGCGACATTGTCATAGACATTCCGGTCATCGAGTAATTTAAAATCCTGAAAAACAACTCCGAGGCGCCGGCGCATGATCGGGATGTCCCGGTGGGTGATCGTCGAGGAAGTATAGCTGCCGACCCGCACAATACCAGTCGTTGGATGCAAATCAAAATACATCAATCTCATGAGTGAACTCTTTCCGGTACCCGTCTGGCCCACTAAATAGACAAACTCACTTTGCTTCATGGAAAAATTGATGCTATCGAGAACTCGCTGGCCATCAAAAGAGACTGTAACTTTTCTTAATTCAATCATGATTGCGCCTATTCTTTGAAATACGGACAGCAAGTGTAATGGCCTCGAGTATGCTCAATATGGATGCTTTATTTTTCCCGGCAATATCATATGCTGTTCCATGATCCGGGGATGTACGGATAATCTGTAAACCGGCAGAAAAGTTCACGCCACGACCGAATGAAGTCATTTTCAAAGGGATCAATCCTTGATCATGGTACATCGCGATAATCGCATCGTACTTTTTATAAGAATCTGTACCAAAAAATGCGTCAGCAGGGAAAGGTCCTTCTGTAAGAATCCCGGAAATTTTCGATTCTGTCATAGCCGGGAGAATACTCTCTTCCTCTTCTAAACCGATCAATCCATGCTCACCGGCATGAGGATTGAGGGCAAGAATGGCAAGGCGGGGTTTCTTCACTCGGAAATCTTTTTTTAATGATTCATTGACGATACTGATTTTCTCTACGATTTTATCTTTGGAGATCTGTGCAGCAACATCTTTGATCCCGGTATGGATCGTGACCAATCCAACGCGCATGGTGTCTGACACCAGCATCATGGCAACGCGCTGAGAACGGCTGAGCAGTGCAATCATTTCTGTCTGACCCGGGAAATTATATCCGGCCATATTTAGGGCCTTTTTGGAGACCGGTGCGGTGACCATAGCCTGAATTTTTCCCCGGACACAAAGTTCAACAGCTCGTTCAACGGCAATCCCTGCAGATCTTCCGGATGCTCTTGTCGGCGATCCATAGTGTATGTCTGCACCAATGCCGTCAGCGATATCCAGCACTGGATGCAGCATTCCTTGGAGAGATGTTAAGGTTGCCTGTTCGAGCTTCATTTTGAATTTGAGGAGATCGGCGGTATGTTCAAAGACTCCCCACGGTCCGATAAGCACTGGTTTGCACATCTTCTTCACGGTAGGATGGAGCATTGCTTTCAGAGCTATTTCAGGTCCAATACCGTTGAAATCACCGATCGTTATGGCGATGAGGGGCTTCAATAGTTTTCCGTCTTGACGAGGATATAGTTGCCTGTCTTTTGACGGTCAGTAAAAGTGAACCGCTGCTTTAGCCTCTCATACGTCCAGATTTCTGTCGGTGCCGTATTCGGTTTTAGGAGACGGTTTGTGACTGTCGGAGAACCGAATAAAATGTATATTCTTCCGCGATCAGTGCGGTACCCGTCAGTCTCATTCCCTACAGAAAATCGTCTGATCGTTTCATCCACTCGTCGGTAATATTCGGCCATTGCAGGATTGAATGCATTCGTCGTATCAGGACTCCGCTTCTGCCAAAATTCCTTAAACGCTTTTCGTGCTTTGCTGGAACTCAATCCGGACATGCGGTCGATTTCTTCCTCACTCGCGATATGCTTGAGTGCTTCGACGGCAACCCGGGGATCAGACAGAGAAATCGGCTTGAATGGCCATAATATGGTAAAAGGTAAATCTTTTAAAGATGTGTGCGTGTTTTGCTCTGCCGAGATGGTCAGCTGATACTTGCCCGGGTCAAGTCGCTCAAGGGGAATGGGTAAATACACTATTCGACTTTGCAGAGAATCTTTCTTGATTCCCATAGAGAGTGCATTCGATATTTCAGCCGGTGCGGGAATCCCGTCGAACTGTTGATACTTATCTCCATGAAGATCGACCGTATCTTCATCATTCTTATCCTTGCCGGTGAGTTTCCAGGAAATTTGGAATGGAGATGTATCTCGAGGAATTACTTGAAATATACAACCAGCCGGTTGTCCAATCAAACTGTGACCGCCATGATTCAAAGGAATGAACTTCGTTCGGCTGGCTGAAATCGAATCCAGATGCAGAGGCTCGACGAATAATATTGGAGAAATATTCAAATCTGTTAAAGAAGAAGTTTTTGCTTCTACTTTGGTATCCCGATTGATGAAAGATTTCCCGGATTCACTGTCGTTCGCTTCGATAACAATTCTATATATTCCCCTCTTAAGCTGAAAAGCAAACATTCCCTGAATATTTCCCAATGATGAACGGGTTTCTGTGGGCGCGGAAAATCGTTCTACTTGGATAGGACGAAGGTCACGTGCAACAGTCACCTCGTTCTCATCTAAAATTTCTACCACCAATTCACCTTTGGCTTCATATGATTCTTGTTGGGGAGTTCCGGATTTCCCAAAAAAAAGGAATGAAGGACTGATTCGATAAATGATCACAAGATCTATCGTTGTTGTATCGTGATTCCAATACGGAAGAGCTTCAAAGATCACTGGAGAAGGTTGTTGACGGTCTGGACGAGGCATCTCGTCTCTCGTTTGTGCGCTGGAAATCAAAAAATATAAACATACAGATACAAGGAAACAGAATGTTTTGAACATGCTACCCTTCGCAAGTTGAAATCATAATCTCAGAAATCAACAACTTCGCTGCATTGGAAAAGTACGGAGAAAGGGAAGGAAAGGCAACCTCGGTATTGCCTTTCAAAGGCTTCTTTGATAGATTTTCTTCGTCGGACAAGGATTGGTAAGGCGCACCCCGAAAGATAAAACGATGACAAACCTCGGTCCCCCGAAAGAGAAAAATTAACCTGATAACCATAGAGAGATTTGAAGGCATGCACATGAAGGCAATAGGTTTGGTCGGTGGAACGGGGTGGATCTCAACCATTGAATATTACCGGATTATCAATGAAGAGGTCAACAAGAGGTGCGGGGGGCTGCAAGGTGCAAGGTGTATCCTCTCTTCATTGAACTATGGCGATATTCATTCCTTGAACTTGAAAAATGACAGGAAGGGTGTTTTCCACCTTGTCCTGGAGGCAGCAGAGCAAGTAATTCGTGCGGGAGCTGAGTGTCTACTCATATGTGCGAATACTCTTCATCAATTTGCCGATGAAATAGAGAAGCTAGTTCAAGTACCACTGATCCATATTGGCCGTGCTGTCGCTCAGGATCTTTCGATTCGAGGTTATACCAAGGTTGGATTGTTGGGAACCAAACAAACCATGGAAATGGATTTTTATAAGAAGACCCTTCAAGATTATAAGATTGAGGTTTACATTCCCGAGCAGGAGGAGAGAGACTTTGTTCAACGTTCCATTGAAAATGAATTGCTCAAAGGGCTTTTTCTGGATTCATCGAGAGAACGATTCATCTCGATCATAGAATCATTACACAAGCGAGGCGCAGAAACTATAGTGCTCGGATGCACGGAAATCCCCTTGTTGGTCCAACAGACATATACCAGGGTACCCCTCGTAAATACTCTAGAAATTCACGCGCGGGCAGCTGTTGATTTTGCACTCAAAGGCAAATGATATCTGGAGAGTGGTTTCAGAATGAATCGATCCCTTTTTTCAGGAGTCTGGTACTGCGATCGTTGAATTGCTCATGGTGGAAGAATCCATTTCCTCACAATGAATCAACATACATTTTTCCTTCTCCCGCTCTTGGACAAACATTCCGCTACATCTAGAATTCGATGTTAATCTGACCATAGTATTGTGAATCTCCAAGGAAGAACACTTCATGATGGGGGCCTTTTACCGGTGCATCTTGATGCAAAACTTTTTCAAGGTCATGTGTCCAAAAAACTCTAGCAAAACAAATAAATCTCTATTATATTGAGCACAAAGTGTAGAACGGTTCACACGGCAGGTTTTTTTATCTCTTTCACTTTACCGTTTATCCTGACTGCACGAATCATCAAGATCATTGCAAATCATCACTGAGCCAATAATAAAGAAGGGATATATAATGTCTGAGCCGAATGTAGCGACAGGAAAGATTGGCAAATTCCGGTGGGTTATTTTAGCACTCGTCTTTTTTGCGACGACAGTCAACTATCTCGATCGGCAGGTGATCAGTCTCTTAAAAGACGACTATCTAGAGCCAATGTTTGGATGGTCAGAATCTGACTATGCGAACATCGTCGTAGTATTCCAGATATCCTATGCTCTCGGGATGCTCGGAGTTGGCTGGGTGATCGATAGGATTGGAACGAAGCTCGGGTACGCTGTATCCCTTCTTGTTTGGAGTTTTGCAGCAATTGGTCATGCTTTTGCCAAAAGTACTTTCGGGTTTATGATAGCCCGCGGTATGCTCGGCATCAGTGAGTCTGGAAACTTTCCTGCGGCTATCAAGACTGTTGCAGAATGGTTCCCCAAGAAGGAGAGAGCGTTGGCAACGGGAATTTTTAATTCAGGGACCAATGTTGGCGCGATCATTGCACCCTTGACAGTTCCTCTCATTGCTGTGGTATGGGGGTGGCAATGGGCATTTATTCTCACAGGCGCGGTTGGATTGCTTTGGCTGGCCTTCTGGTTTGCTATGTACGAGTCTCCGAGCAAGCATCATAGGCTCAAAAAAGAAGAATTCGATTATATCCATAGCGATAAGGATGAGGTGCTGTCGGAAGAAAAGCAAAAGGATAAAGTGAGCTGGTTTAAATTACTGACGTATCGGCAGACCTGGGCATTTATCATCGGTAAATTTCTCACTGATCCCGTGTGGTGGTTCTATCTTTTCTGGCTCCCCTCGTTCCTCAACAAACAATATGGTATGACAAAAACAGACCTTGCGCTTCCCATTGCCGTTGTCTATACGATGACGACGTTTGGAAGTATTTTTGGAGGTTGGCTCTCCGGGAACCTCATTAAAAGAGGTTGGGAAGTTTATAAGGCACGTAGGATTTCCATGCTTGTATTTGCGTTGTGTGTTTTGCCAGTGGCAAGTGCACAAGCGTTAGGGCAATACAGTCATTGGTTTGCCATATTTATTGTTGGACTTGCTGCCTCGGCTCACCAGGCATGGTCTGCAAATATTTTTACAACAACATCAGATATGTTCCCGAAGAAGGCTGTCGCATCCGTTACCGGTATTGGGGGGATGGCAGGCGCTGTGGGAGGTATTTTCATAGCGAAAACAGCAGGATTGATACTTGATCATTTTAAAGACTTAGGTACAATTGAAACCGGCTATTATGTGATGTTTATGATCTGCGGTTCTGCGTATTTGATTGCATGGGTAATCTTCAATGCATTGGCGCCTAAAATGAGGCGCGTGGAAATTTAATTATCTTCATAAAGGATTCTTATTATGAATTTACAGGAAGTTACGAAAGCGTATGACTTTTCCGGAAAAACAATAGCGATTACTGGCGGCGGGGGGGTGTTGTGCAGCGAAATGGCAAAATGTCTTGCCGGCTGCAACGCAAATATCGTCACCCTTGACCGTGATGTTGCATTGGGTGAGAAAGTTCACCAATCGTTAAGCGGCACAAAAGGAAAGCACAAAGTCATTTTTATTGATGTCCTTGATAAAGCGAAAGTGCAGGAGGCCGCTGATAAAACATTGGCAGAATACGGCAAGGTGGATATTCTTATCAACGGTGCAGGCGGGAACAATCCGAAAGCTACAACAAATTCGGAGCAATCGTTTTTTGATATTCCAACGGAAGCCATCCAATTTGTCTCCAATTTGAACCTCATTGGCACGATCCTTCCAAGTCAAATTTTCGGGCGCGCGATGGTTGCGCAAAAGGAAGGGATCATTCTCAATGTTTCTTCTATGAACGCATTCCGACCCTTGACACGAATCCCGGCCTACTCGGCGGCAAAGGCAGCGATTAGTAATTTCACACAATGGCTTGCCGTGCATATGGCGCAGGAATATACTCCCAACATTCGTGTTAATGCTCTTGCACCGGGCTTCTTCCTGACGGAGCAGAACCGTTTCCTCCTGACCGATAAGGCGACCGGTGAATTGACACCGCGCGGCAAGAAGATTCTCGATCATACACCGATGGCGCGATTTGGAGCACCGGAAGATTTACTGGGCGGCATGTTATGGTTGTTATCGCCGGCATCGAAGTTCGTGACCGGTATCGTGCTTCCGATCGACGGCGGCTTTTCGGCATATTCTGGCGTGTAACTTGAATGGGAAAAAGGTAAAAAAGGAAAAATTAAAAAGAGCAAAAAACGAAGGAGTAAACGATGAGCGGTTTGAATATTAGAAAAGAGGGTGCTTTTGATCTTGTCTCTTTAGGAGCGTTAGTCCATCGACTGGATCCCGGCATCATTCCTTTCCGCAAGGCAAGTGAATGCAAAATTCACGTGAGCGGCGGCGAATTCAATGTGGCGGCAAATTTAGCCGATTGCTTTGGAATGAAGACCGGGATAGCAACTGCCATGGTCGATTATCCGATTGGTGAATTGATTGCGGAACGAGTCAGAGCCATGGGAGTGAAACCCTTCTATAAACATTTTGCCCACAATGGTGTGAACGGTCCCAACATGGCGACGGTGTACAGCGATCAAGGACACGGCGTGCGTCCACCGGTCGTCTTCTATAATCGATCGAATGAAGCGGGCGCCCAATTGAAACCGGGCGACTTTCAGTGGGATGAAATATTCGCAGGCGGTGTGCGATGGTTTCATAGCGGGGGAATATTCGCTGCGCTCTCGGAAACAACTGGCCAATTGATCATCGAAGGAATGAAAGCCGCCCAAAAGGCCGGTGCTGTCACGAGCTTTGACTTGAATTACCGTGCAAAACTTTGGAATATTTGGGGTGGCGAAAAGAAAGCGGCAGAAGTAATCCATGGAATCGTCGAGAATGTCGATGTATTAGTCGGAAACGAAGAAGATTTACAAAAAGGCCTGGGGATGCCCGGACAGGATGTTGAGTCGAAGTCAGACCTTGACCCGACGGCATTTTTCAAGATGATTGAAGCTGTTGTCAAGAAGTATCCGAATGTGAAAGCTGTCGCCACAACGTTACGCGAAGTACACTCAACAAATCACCATAGCTGGGCAGCCGTCGCCTGGGTTGATGGCAAGACATACGTTTCGCCAACCTGTGAACTTGATGTTGTTGATCGCGTGGGTGGTGGAGATGGATATGCAGCAGGATTTTTCTATGGTCTCCTCTCAGGTGAGTCCCCGGAACAGGCGGTGAGACTAGGCTGGGCTCATGGTGCGATGCTGACAACAACACCTGGCGATACCACCATGGTGACGGCCGACCAAGTGCGCGCATTTGCAAAAGGCGGATCAGCGCGAATTCAACGATAATGTTGCTCCGAAAACTGGACGAAGTGGCAATTGTTGAACGAATAGGAGCTTTCGGGTGTTCTTTAGGTACACAGAAGAAGAATGAAACGATATGTTGCTCTATAGCCGTGGTTCGGAACATGATGTTCTTCAGGAAGACGATCTCAGAAAAGGATTATTCGAAACTCTTGCCAAGTTAGGAACCAAGAAAAAAGTTCTGGCAATCCCTCCTGACTTCACGCGTTTTCATTCTCATGCTGGGGTCCTGACGCGGTTAGTGTGGGAATATTATCAGGAAAAGCTCACCGATATTCTCCCGGCATTAGGTACACACACAGCTATGACCGAAAAAGAAATCACGACGATGTTCGGAACGACACCGCTGAACCTTTTTCGCGTTCACGATTGGAGAAAAGATGTTGCCACGCTCGGAGAAGTCCCTTCTGATTTTATTTATCAACAATCAGAAGGAAAATTGGACTATGCCTGGAAAGCGCAAGTTAATAAACTTCTCGTCGAAGGGAATTTCGATCTTATTCTCTCGTTGGGCCAGGTGGTTCCGCATGAAGTCATCGGCATGGCAAACTACAATAAGAATATCCTTGTCGGCACAGGCGGACCGGAAGGTATCAATAAGAGCCATTTTCTCGGTGCGGTCTATGGTATGGAACGCATTATGGGGCGTGCGGATAATCCGGTGCGCCGTGTTTATAATTATGCCTCGGATCATTTTGCGAAGCATTTGCCGATTATCTATGTTCAGACAGTTGTATCACGCAGCGCTGATGGCCAGCTGAGCGTTTGCGGTCTGTATATCGGCGACGATATGGAATGTTTTACACTCGCTGCTGCGTTGTCGCTAAAAGTGAACTTCCAGATGGTCGAAGAACCGTTGAAAAAAGTCGTGGTTTATCTCGATCCTTCAGAATTCAAGAGCACATGGCTGGGGAATAAAAGTATCTATCGTACACGGATGGCAATCGCTGATGGCGGAGAACTCGTCGTACTGGCACCGGCTCTCAAAGAATTTGGCGAAGACAAGCAGATTGATGCACTGATCAGAAAATATGGCTATGTCGGAACTCCCAAGGTCTTGGAACTCGTGAAAACCTCTGATGATCTGAAAAATAATTTGGGAGCGGCTGCACATTTGATTCATGGTTCATCGGAAGGAAGGTTTTCGATTACGTATTGTCCGGGGCATCTGACTCGGCAGGAAATTGAAAGCGTGAATTTCAGATATGCAGATTTGAACACGATGACACAGAAGTATCATCCTGAAAAACTGAAGGACGGCTTAAACACTTTGCCCGATGGCGAGGAAATCTTCTACATCTCGAATCCTGCATTGGGGTTATGGGCTCATAAAGAACGATTTACGGAGGAATGAACTCCGAATACCGCATCAAGAAAAAAAACAGAGGGGAACTGAAATGGGACAGAAAGGTGATATTGGATTAGTCGGATTAGCGGTGATGGGTGAGAATCTTGTGCTCAACATCGAAAGCCGGGGATTTACTGTTGCGGTTTTTAACCGCACAACGGAGAAAGTTGATAAATTCGTTCAAGGGCGCGGTGCCGGGAAGAAATTTATCGGGACGCATTCTTTGCAAGAATTGGCCGGTGCGCTGAAGCGTCCCCGCAAAGTCATGCTCATGGTCAAAGCAGGAAAAGCCGTGGATGAATTCATTGAGCAGCTGATTCCCTTGCTTGAACCCGGCGATATTATTATCGACGGTGGCAATTCGCATTTTCCTGATTCTATCAGAAGAACAAAGTACCTAGAAAGCAAAGGACTCCTCTTTATCGGTACAGGCGTTTCCGGCGGTGAAGAAGGCGCTCTGAAAGGTCCTTCCATTATGCCAGGCGGATCTACCGCTGCATGGCCGGCTGTGAAACCGATCTTCCAGGCGATCGCAGCAAAAGTTGAAGATGGGATACCGTGCTGTGATTGGGTTGGCAATGACGGTGCAGGCCATTTTGTAAAAATGGTGCACAATGGTATTGAGTACGGTGATATGCAGCTCATCTGTGAATGTTATCAGATTATGAAAGAAGGACTGGGCATGTCCAATAAGGAAATGCATGATGTGCTTGCAAAGTGGAATGAAGGTGAACTCAGTTCGTATCTCATTGAAATAACCCGTGACATTCTTGGATACAAAGACGAACAAAAGAAATACACAGTAGATCTTATCCTTGATGCTGCCGGACAAAAGGGAACAGGAAAATGGACAAGTGTTTCGGCCCTTGATCTCGGCATTCCGATGACCATGGTTTCTGAAGCGGTCTTCGCGCGGTGTCTCTCCGCGGTGAAAGATGAGCGGGTAGCAGCATCGAAAATTCTCAAAGGACCGAGCAAGAAGAAGACCATTGCTGGCAAGAAGGCATTCGTGGAGGATATCCGAAAGGCAATGTACGCTTCTAAACTGACTTCGTATGCACAAGGGTATATGTTAATGCGTGAAGCCGCAAAAGAATATAAATGGGATTTGAATTATGGCGGTATTGCACTCCTGTGGCGGGGCGGCTGCATTATCCGCAGTACTTTCCTGGGAAAGATCAAGGAAGCATATGACAAGAATCCTGAATTGATCAACCTGCTACTCGATTCGTACTTCCAGAAAGTGATGAAGAATTGTCAGGATTCGTGGCGCAAGGTTGTCGCCACGGCAACCATGCTGGGTATTCCGATTCCATCGATGAGTTCATCACTGGCATTTTATGACGGCTATCGTCACAAGAACCTGCCGGCGAACCTACTCCAGGCACAGCGTGATTATTTCGGTGCACATACGTATGAGCGCATCGACAAACCGCGCGGTGAGTTCTTCCATACAAATTGGACAGGACGCGGTGGTGACACCGCATCATCGACGTACATCGTGTAATGTTTGAATGAGACAACGTACAACCCCCGGTAGCACTTCACTCTCGGGGGTTTGTATTTCTATAATGTAACTTGAGAAAGAATAAAGAATGAAGTCAAAGAATCAAGTACTCCGTGTCATCGTCATTCTCCTTAGCATTCTATCTTGTGACTTCCCGGAAATCTCCAAGATGATAAGGAGTGGGACTTAGCATTAGTGCTGAAGCTCATGAGTTCGGAATTCACCGTCTTTGAAAAACTTAAAAAATAATGACTTTCGCTAAGGAAAGGCATCTCAATGTATAGGAGGTGGGGTGTTCTCAATCTAAATCCAAATCCGTTGATTCACACTCAAGCATTCATAATTGGAATTATCTTTCGGCCGGATATAGATGGATCACACAAACAGCGGTTTCTTCATATCGGAGAAGTGAAAGGGTCGCGTATTCTTATTGGATGAAGAGTGGTGCAGGACTCTCTTTAGTACCTCGATGTCTTTTTTAGGGTCTTCTCCTTTTTGAGTGGGTAAAATCACTCACAAAAAGTGAAGAAGCGCTTGATTTCATTGTGTAATCCAACTGTTTTAGTGATCAATATTTGTGCATACTGAACCTATGCACAAG
>Ga0268280_1000123_pt1 | contig 75541 bp, 66 predicted proteins | sample saktaG_9_FD_190139 | JGI IMG/M metagenome (GOLD analysis project Ga0268280, IMG submission 190139) | Saline water microbial communities from Sakinaw Lake, British Columbia, Canada - sak_2011_5_24_40m | ecosystem: Environmental > Aquatic > Non-marine Saline and Alkaline > Saline ...
CTTTGAGAACATTGATGATCTGTTCTTCGGTGTACTGCCTTGCTTTCACTTGAGCCCTCCCCTGATATTTTATTATATATCGAGGACTCTAAGACAGGGTGCTGCGGTTTTACGGGGGAACGTCAAATCCTCACGATGAACCAATATTTTGCCTACGCTTGTTAATTCTGGTTTTCCGTTGTGTCCGCCTATTTCTATTATACGACCACCACGTTTAAATATTTCTTGATACATTTGATATCGTACTTGATCTTTGTGCCTATCATGGCAAACTACTATCCGATTATAATGTCTGGCATATTTAACAATTGCCACATCATCTCTATGATTAACCTTAACGCGTAATACTGATACCGCATCAAATCCAACCGCTTTCAGATAAGGCATAACGGTTGGTCTTACGTCAGCATCAATTAACAGACGCTCTAATTTTGGTAACTGAGGCTTCGTCGAGACTCTTTTCAAATGCTATAGCCTTTTCGATACTGGATGCTGGAATCGGATAATATAGATCAACGAGTTTATCAATTAATATCCCTTCCTTAAAGAGCATAGAAAGCATAGCTGTAGGCACTCTTGTATCCTTTACAATGGGTTCTCCACCCATGATATAGGGATTTATCTCCACATAGCTGCCAAACGACTTAGGCACTAAATAAGCCCCTTCTTCTTCAAACACTTCACCCAAAACACGCATTTCTCCCTTTTGACCATATTTAGTAGCAACGGTGGTATCCCAATTATCGGGTTTCTGGGCATAAACGTGTTTACCGATGACGTAAACATGAACATTTGACCAACCATCGCTATTTGGCAAGCCAAATCTTTCAAATAAATGGCGCAATGTACGCACAATAGATTTGAGGTTTAGTTGTTTTAATCGTAGGGCACGTAACAACTTAATCATTGCCAAGTCTGCATATGTGTACCCATCTTCTACTTTCCCCTCAGCATTAATTATACGTACAGATGGGCGAATGATACCTTGCTTTTTCCAAATATACAGAGTACTAAGTGGTACGCCAGTAAGCCTTGACACATGGCTGGCCGAGTAAAAACCTTCCCATTTATACATGATTAACTTGCCTCCCTTGGGGTATAATAACCACAAGTAGGTAAGCGAACCTGTCTAAAGTAAAAACTCAGCAAATTGAAAAACCTGATAAGTTAGCGGAGGCTGCAACCACCGCTGACTAAATCTGAGTTTCTACGCCAACTTATTATATCAATATAGTCAATCAAAACCATCTATTTTTTATAAGCCTTATATAATTTTACGGAAGCTTCATCAAAGGCCTTCTTCGCTTTATCAAGTTTCTCTGCTGCCTGTCCCAATATTCTAAAACCATCAGCATCAAGAACCTTCTCAGGCATAGACAATGGTTGCCCATCTATAACAGGCTCAAATCGAATATATTGTTTCCCGATTCTTTCATATTCTTTGTCCGCATCTTGCCACTCCTGAAATCGCTTTGAATATTCTTTCTCTGCCATTTCCACAGATAATTTACCCATCTTCTTTCCCCCCAAACGATGATTATATCAGTAGCCCAAATAACACACCCACAGCCAAATTATTTACTCGTAAAGATATTAAACCACTTGTCCTTTTTTGGTTTTCCTATTGCTTCCTTTAATGTTTGTTGAATTATCTTTTGAAATTCATTTGTTTTTGATTTCTCTTCTATTTCCCTTATTACATAGGATATTGAGTGTTTCCTTTCTTTCTCTACTAATCCCTTCATCATCTCAGCCTCAATTTCATCTTCGTACTTATCCACTTTTTACCCCTTCCAACTATGATTGATTAGTATAACATAGGTGTCAACGCATATGAGTAAAAATGATCGTGATAAATGTATTGTATAATGAATTACGAATTATATCGTAGCTGAGCCAATCAACTGTAAATACCGCCGGACAGGGAGACTGGACAAATGAGCAATATAGCCCACCAACCAAGATTTGGCAGAACCCGCTAAAGCCCGCCTTTATATTCTTAATAGCTGAATTAAACCGGGACGATATCGACGGTAAACTCGTCAGGCTTACCGGCCGGCATGGTTTTGATAGTAGCAAAGCCCTCGCTGAAGGCCTTCATGAAATCCAGCGGATCGACGCAGCCCTCGGCTGCATAGGCTCCTTTTACACTAACCTCGCCCCGCGCCACCATCTTGGCTACAGTGACCAGTGTGCGCGGTGTCGTCGTCATCCCCTTGCCCACGCCCGAGAACAATAGCCTTGTCTTCTTGCCGCCCTTGAGTCCTTTGACCTCGATGATGGTGCCGCCGTACCTGTACTCGCGGCCCTCCGCCTTCCATTTCTCGATCTGTTTCTGCACTAGGTTGAAGGCCATATGCGAGAGCACCTCGATAGGGGTTACCTCGGCGCCGCGTAGCTTAACCGGCTGCATGAGGTAGTCCTTGAATCCGGCTATGGCCGACATGGACAGCCCTGGTACCTCAGGCCAGACAGCCCCGGCGCAGATCACATTCTTCACACCTTTGATATAACGCGGGAGCGTGAAAGGCTCGGGATGGTCGCAGTACAACAGCTCGATCTTGCCTATCGGCTCGCCGAATTCGGTCGTTATCTTCCCGTCCAGGTCAACGAGCTTGCCATTTACGTATTGGTGCGGGAAAGCAAAACAGTGTATGCCGTGGAAATATTGCGCCAGCCCCACCTCGCTCAACGGCGCCACCCAGAGTATGTTTATGTCTTCAACGCTGTCCATCTGGTCGCAGCAGTATTTGGCCAGTATATTCGTCAGGCCGGGGCTGTCGCCCAGCCCGCTCACGATGGTAATCCCCGCCTTCTTAGCTTCATCATCGACAGCAAAGGCCTGGCTGACGCCGTCGATATCATCACATACATCCACGCAGTCCTTGCCTGCGGCTATGCATGCTTTATAGACTTTGCCCGCATTCTTGTAGAACGGGCCGATGGTGCTGGCCACGACATCGGGATTTTCCCCTTTGATAAACTTAACAAAGCCTGCATGGTCATCGATGTCCAGACGGCAAGCCCTGACACGGTCCTTGCCGTATTTTGCTGCGACGGCTTCAGCTTTGGCCAGGTCGATGTCCGCATTCACTACGGCAGCATCGCTGTATTTGACCAGTTGCCTCACCGCGCCTGCGCCGATTATCCCGCTGCCCAGAACAAGTACCTTCATGATTGGCCTCCTGGATTTATTTTATAGCAACTTGCAGGGGCGTAGCTTTAGCTGCTCCCGTTAGCGGACGGGGGCTTCAGCCCCATCCCCACAGGTCTCATTTTATCTCTATCAGGTAACTCCCGTGTTTGGTCACGGTGGCCGTGCTCCCCGGCATTACCAGTACCGTTGTGGTCGGCTCCTCAATGATGGCAGGCGCAACGATCCGGTTACCCGGCTTCAATTTTGATCCGTCATAGACTACGGTGTCTACCCTGCCACCAAGTTCGCGGAAATACGCTTTCCTCTTTCCTTTAACAGCTTCATCGGCACTTTTCCCACCTGCAGGCAGTGCGGGAGCTTCTACTTGAGGTAGCTTACCGATTGCAACGGCACGCCAGTACACAAACTCCACAGGCTCTTCAGGCGCTTTCACCGTGAAGACCTTCTCATGCATATTGTGGAAATCTGTCACCAGCCGGTCAAGCTGATTCTGACTGACGATCCTTTTACCTCGCAGCGGTACCGGTAAATCCCATACCTGGTTGGGATAACGCGCATCCGTATAAAACTGAATTTTACGCAATTTCCTTGGCACTCCCATGCGCTCCAGAAAGTCCTGCGCCTGTTTTTCAAGATTCTCGAGTATTGTGCCAATGCCTGCATAATCGAATGTTCTGCTTTCCGTGAATTTGCTGGCGCTGAACTCCGAAGTGATCTCCGCGAAAGCTCCGCCATAAGCACTGAGAGCACCCGCTACCCGCGGTATCAACACCCTTTTTACACCCAGATCTGCGGCGATGCCTCCTATATGCAGGCCGGCTGCGCCGCCACCGGAGACGACCATGTATTCGCGAGGATCGATACCACGCCAGACAGTGATATCCTGTATCACATTACACATACCGGCGTTCACCGCTCCCCAGATCGCATAGGCGGCTTCATCCACTGTCAGCTTTAAAGGTATCGCCACCCGGCTGTTTATGGCCTTTTCGGCCAGGACAGCTTCAAGCTTCATTTTTCCGCCCAAGAAGTAACCGGGGTCAAGATATCCCAGAGCCACATTAGCATCTGTCACTGTGGGCTCGGTACCACCTTTACCATAACAGGCGGGACCGGGCACAGCCCCGGCGCTTCCCGGACCGACGTGTAATAATCCACCGTTGTCCACCCAGGCTATGCTGCCGCCGCCGGCGCCTATAGACTTGCTGTCAACTTTATTGATGCCAAGCAGGTGGCCACCCACCAGTGTCTCACGAGATACTGCGATCTCCCCACCGGTGATACAGGCCACATCAAAGCTGGTGCCTCCCATATCTGTGGTAATGATATTATCAATTCCAAATTCACGTGCCGCAATCAGCCTCCCCGCTCCAGGCGTCAGCGATGGGCCGCAATCTACGCTATAGACGGGCCTTTTAACAAGCTCCTCAGCCGATACCACGCCACCGCTTGAGGTAAACAACAAAAGCTCTCCTTTATAACCTAGCTCAGCCAGCCGTTTTTGCAGTATGGCTACATAGCTGCTTATGAGCGGTTTAAGAGAAGCATCTATAGCAGTCGATGATGTCCGTCTGTATTCTCTGAGGCATGGATTCACCTGGTGACTGAGGCTGTAAGGAATGCCCGGCCAAACTTCCTCAATGATTTCGCCGATCCTCAACTCGTGTAAGTTATTTGCAATTGACCATAACAGCGCAACAGCTATGGCGTTTACCTTGAGGTCCTTAAGCTTTTGAACATCGGCCCGTACCTCCTTTTCATCAAGAGGTACCTCTACCCCACCTTCAGAATTAACTCTCTCTGTAACTGCCAGCGTCAGGTGTTTCGGTATGTAAGGAAGCGGATACTCCATTTGCCAGTTATAGGGCTCCTCCTTGCCACCCTCCCTCGCGGTCAGGACATCACGAAAACCGCGCGTGCAGATCAGCCCTGTTTTAGCTGCCTTGCCTTCGATGATGGCGTTGGTGCTCACCGTTGAGCCATGTGCAAAATAACCTCCTGCCGAGGTGCTGCATTCCTCCATAAATTTGGAAAGGGGAATTTTGTAATATCCAGCGGCCTGTTTGAGTGCATCTATAAAAGCGTCAGTGTAGTTGGCTGGAGTGGTGGGCGATTTAAATATATTCACATGCCCTTTTTCATCTGCTACGACAAGATCAGTGAATGTCCCGCCGATATCAATACATAATCTGTAGCTCATTTAACCGCCTCCCTGTTCTTTTTTAATTCAGCCCTCAATTTTTCTGTGGCTAACCTGTCTACTGCATAAAGCTCGGGCGCGGTATCGATGACGACACCATAAACCTCCCGCGCGTTTGCCAGTGAGACGAATTCCTCTCGCACATCGTATCTAACCCTTTCGGGATCGCGCTCAAGGGGATCCCCAAAACCACCGCCGCCGCAGGACTCCGATACCAGCATTTCAAACGGCTGCAGTGTTTCCAGCGAGATCTTGGGCAGATCGATCTTGGACTGCTCACCTTTGTTAATATCGTATTTCCATACATCCGACGGCCTCCCCGGCTGACCGCCATTAACTCCCTGCGCCGGGTTATAGTGCCCATCGCTGATAAAGCCCCATGAGCCTGGATCATGCCTTGGACGTTGACGGCACTCTATACCAGGCGCGCCACGCCATCGACCCGGGCCCCCCGAATCCGCAATAACCTCGTGTCTTTCGATGAGAATGGGCAAAGCCAGCTCGTCGACTTCAGCGGAGTCAAGATGCACTACACCTCCGGTCACAGGTATCCCATAGCCCAACCACCCATCGTAACCATAATGCCCGGGCCCGCCCATTGCGCCCATAATCAGCTGGCGAACGTAGACTTCATTGTTCCTGCGCCAGTCTACACCGAAAACGCTCCCTGCCGCGGCGGGCATGCCCAGTGCGCCATCCGCCAGACCCAAATCCTTTCGCACTTTGGCAAAGCAAGATTGGACCACGTTGATGACGCGATCGGCGACGTTTGTGCTTGCCATGGAAGCTGAGACGGGATGCTTTACCCGACCTACCACGCTGCCCTCACGCATTTTAATGATTATCCGGCTGAAAGCGCCCCAATTATGGGGCAGCGTGGGATCAAGGTTGTTGAGCACACCTGCCACTGCGCAGGCTATGACCGACGCCTCAGACATGTTCAGTCCCGCCGGTATGCAATCGATGTTACTGGTAAAATCGAGTGTGATATAGGCCTTCTCAGGATCTATCTCCATCTTAACCCTGACAGGCACTCCCTCGGGAACCACAAAGGGAAGCGGGTCATGCCGTGTCTCGTTTTCCCATACACCTTTGGGCAGGGCTTTTATCGTTTCGATCATCCTGCGTTTGCCATACTCCTGCCACTGCTCAGCAAAGGCCAGTACTACATCAAGGCCGTATTTATCGCACATCTCCATAATTCTTTTCTCACCGGTTCTGACTGCGCCAAGCTCTGCTAGGTAATCCCCGTACCACTGCTCCGGCGCTCGTATCCTTACCTTGGCCATCCTGATGATATCCTGCTCATCCTTGTAGTTCTGCTGTATGCGGACGCAGGGAAAGATAATTGCGCCTTCATCATAAACGTCTCTAGCAAAGGGCACATATGCGGACGGGTCATGGTTGCCGATGTCGGCCTGGTGTGCCCTGGCGATAGTAGTGAAAATATGCTTACCCTTATAAAATACAGGCGCAAACAGCGTGTGGTCGGCGTTATGGTTATTGCCATGATAGGGGGAGTTATTGATGAAGCAATCCCCGGGACGAATGTCATGGAAGACATCGGTCATATACTTTGCAGCCAGTCCCGCCCCACCAATATGAACCGGCAGGCCTTCATCAACGCACACCATGCGTGCCTGCCCGTCGGTTATGCCGCAGGAGAAATCCTTGGCCGTATTGATATTGCCCGAACGGCCTGTGCGCAGCATGGTGTTGGCCATCTCGCGGCTGATGGCCTCGAACCGCTTGGATAGCACCACCATCAGCAGCGGATCTATCCGAACTTCTTTTTGCTTTTTCGATGTCATACCTCTACCTCCTGTTGTAATTATTTTTTTATAAGACTCAGCCTTCGATTCCGGCTATACGTTTCACCATCTTTTTGCGGGATTCAATATCATACTGGGTCGTAATAGCGATACTCTCCATCACCGGCGAGCCGCCTCCATGATAGTTACCAACCAGCATGACTCCGCCCGATGAGGAACAGAGCAGGTCGCCGACATGCATCCAGAACTTGATGGCGTCCTCCACCTTGATGTTGGGATTGCGCATGGTGTATTTCTTGAGCAAATCAGCCGTCTCCGGATTGAGCAAATCGGCCTCATGCGGGAAGGTGGCCGGGATGCCGCCGCTGATATCGCAAAGGATCTCCGCCTCGCGGTATACGGCTTCACCGGTCAGGCAGCGTCCTACGTTGCAGTAAATTGAATTGGGTATATAGCTGCCCGGCCCGTATGGTACAAATCCAAAACCCGGCATATATACTTCAGGCTTGCCCAGGTCAGAAGCCGTATAGCCGGCCGCATATCCCAGTTCACCTGTCATGATGATCTCGGCCAGCTTGTCCCTGACATGCCCGGCTTTGGCTATTCCGTTATATTCAGCAGCCAGGGCAACTGTCCCCAGCATCATATCGCCTATGGCCGGCTTACAGCCCGAATAGCTGTGACGGTGGAAAAGAGCGAAGAGTAATGCCCCGACCGCGCCATGAATCGTCTCTCCACAAACAAACACTCGCTCCCAGGGGATAAAGACATTGTCAAAGATGGTGTAGGAGTCGGTAGCTCCCTGCATAAAGCCCTTCTTATAGACCTTGCGTTCCCTGAGATTATGTATGGTAACGACCTGCTTTACACCCTCCCAGTCGGCGGGTATGGCAAATGCCACGGCATAGTCCTTCTCTTCTGGCAGCAATGCCCTGGTGGGGACGACGATAATCTCGTCTGCAATCGATGCTTCCGAGTTATGTACCTTGCAGCCGCGCACCACGATGCCGTCGCTCTTGCGTTCAACCACGTGCAGATAGAGGTCAGGATCGACCTGCTGGCTGGGACGTTTCATCCTATCTCCCTTTACATCGGTCTGGGCGCAGCATCCTATCAGGTCTTCTTTCTGAAAGCGTTCAAGCCACCTGAGAAAATTCTTATGGTATTCCGTAGCCCCGTTATTGATCTTGTCGGCCTCATAAGAAATGGCGTTGCAGGCGTTGGCGCCGTCTATACCCATGCAGCGCTGTATGCAGCCGCCGGCTATCTGGCAGGTCATGCGTGTCATATCCTGTTTCTTATGCAGGTCCTCCTTGCTCTGATGAATATGCGTGAACCGGTTGATGGTTTCTCCTGTGATATGGCTTTTAGCCAGCATCAGGTCGCTATGCTGAGGATCTTGAGCGAGATCATAAGTGAGACTCATGGTATTTATGCAGGCCATCTGAAGCTCGTCAGTGCGGTCGATCAGGTGGCCGCCAAAATAGATGTTGCGGCGTTTCTTGGCAAGCGCGTCTAAATATTCTTTTTTCGTGCGTAGTTTACCTTTGGTTGATCCAGCTTTTGTATTCATGTTCCCTCCCGTATCTTTTTGAAATTTCCCTTTTACAACACATGCGAATAACTGAGTGAAGTTATTTAAAAAGTTACGTGATCGGACGACTCCGTAACCGTTTCACGCACCTTAGCATCCTTGCTCATTGCCTCGAAGAACATGGCAGCGTCCAGCGCTCCTTCCGGGGCCATAACGCCGGCCGCCTTCACCTTCCCATCCAGCAGCGCCTGCGCAGCCATGACGGCGGGCAAAGCGGTGCTGTGCGCCACATTATTTGCCATCAGGTCATAGGTGCGAGTCACCTGTTTGTCGCCCTTCTGCCCGCTGACGACGATTTTGAATGTGCCGGCACATGCTTCATATTTTCCCAGCGCATCCTCGAGTATGTCCTTGAAGTACTCCGGTGCAAAGCGCGGCATGGACCTGATTATCCTGACCGCCAGCTCACGAAACGGCATCGAAACATTTTCGTTTACCATAAAGGTGTCATTGCTGCCGAAACCCGTGTCGATCAGCCAGCGGTAAAGCTCCATCATCTTGGGAGGATAAAGCGCGCCCTTGATGCTGACGTTCTTCACGCCTTTGATATACCTAGGCAGGGAAACCGGCTCAGGATGCCCGGTCAAAACCACTTCCAGCTTCCCGATCGGGGGCAGGAATTCGATGACCTCCGGCTCGGTAAAACCCTGGGCTTCAACCCACTTGCCGTCGATAAATACAGGCACCTTTTCAGCGGTTATATGAAACCAGTGCATCATGGCCGCAGACCCGGTCGGGTCGATCGCGCTCTCCCCCCAGTACAACCGTATATCGTCGGTCCTGTCCATGCGGCTGGCGCCCAGCTTGGCGACCAGATTGGTCACGCCCGGGCTGGCGCCCATACCAATGATGGCGGTTATACCGGCTTTCCTGGCAGCCTCATCCAGTTCCAGCGAGTCTTTGGTCGCATCGAAATCGTCGTCTATGTCGACCAGGTTCACCCGCGCAGCAATAGCAGCTTTGATCACGGCGGCTGCATACTTGTAGAAGGGGCCGACCGTGCTGATAACCACATCGGCGCCTTTGAGCAGCCTTACCAGAGACTCCCTGTCGTTCACATCGGCGCCGGCGGTTTTGACCTTGTTGCCCATCTCGGCTTCAACGCGTTTCAGCCCTTTGACACTGGCGTCCGCTACCGTGATTTCCGCGCTTGTTCTCTCCAGCAGCAGTTTCACTGCCTCGTAACCCATGGTGCCTGCTCCGCCCAATACAATGATCTTTTTCATGCTGAACATACCCCCTCTGTCTTATTTTTAATCGGCTTTTTTTCTTTTTTCGGTCTCGCGTTTGATCTTTACCCCCTCCCGCACCCTGTCCCACGTATTAGCCGTGATCGGCTTCAGTTGTTCCTTAACCGGCCTGCCACTGCCTCCCGTACGCGGGATGCTTTGCACGAACTCGATATACCTGGGCACCATGAAATAAGCCATGCGTTCGTCACAGAAGGCAATTATGCCAGCGGGATCGATCTTGCTGCCCTCGCGGCGGACTATGACCAGCTTGACCTCCTCACCCCACACCTCCGAATACGCGGCCACGGCGGCGCATTCCTTCACGTCAGGATGCGATTCGGCCACTTTTTCCACCTCCAGCGCCGATATATTCTCGTCGCCGCGCCTTATCATGTCTTTTTCACGCCCGACGAAAAAAAAATACCCGTCTTCATCCTGATAAGCCAGGTCACCAGTATGCCACCACAGGTTACGCAGAGCTTCCAGCGTCTTCTCCGGCATCTTGTAATAGCTTTCGAATATAGTATGCGGTTGTCTTGGCCGCAGAGCTATCTCCCCCACCTTGCCCCTGGGCACTTTGCGGTCCATGGAGTCAAAAAGCTGCACGTCAAAATATCCCCGGGGTTTGCCGAAGGAACCGGGCCTGATATCCCTGTATGTCGCCGCGATGGTGCAATCCCCCTCGGTCAGCCCGTAGGTATTGACCAGTTTCACGGCGAACCGTTTCTCAAACGCCTCCTGGCTCTCCTGTGTTATATGCGCCGTCGAAAAAACGCGCATCGGGTTATCCGCATCGTCGGGTTGTTCGGGCGCCATCAGCAGGATATTAATCACCACCTCGAACATGCCGGACGCTGTGCAACTGTATTTCCTGATATCCTGCCAGAAATCCGCCGCGCTGAAGCCGCGCGTGAGCAGGAAGCTCCCCCCGCAAAGCATGGAACCCAGCACCAGCCCGAACTGCGGCGCCTCGTGAAAAAGCGGTATGTAGCAGTAACCGACGTCGCTTCTTGTGACACCTGTTACGTTCATATACTGGCTGGCGACGAAGAAAGCCTGGTTATGCGTTATCAGCACGCCCTTGGATGGCCCGGTCGTGCCGGAAGTGAACATCAGCGCCATGATATCGTCATACCTCACGTCTACAGACAGTTGCCCTGCATCTTCCTGCAGCAGCGCAGAAAACGGTATGGCCCGGATAGTTTTAAAAGACTCCTTTTTATACTGCCCCTCGATAATGATCTTCTTTACCTTTTTTATACGGTCCTCTACTGACCTGATCTCGTCGATGAAGCTGCTGCTGATGACCAGTATCTCGGCGTCCGAGTAGTTGATAAGGTATTCCAGGATACTGCCCTTATGGAATGGATTGAACGGCGCCTCCACCGCGCCCAGCAAAGCCAGGCCGAACCACGTGTAAATGAATTGAGGGCAATTCTCCATCAGCACTGCGACGTGGCTGCCTTTCTTCACACCCTGGGTGGCGAAGCCCTGTGCAACCCGCCGGGACCGGGCAAGCACCTCGCTATAGGTATACCGCTCGCCCTCAAACCAAAAATAAGTGGCCCCGGGATACTTCTTCGCCGCCTCTTCCAGCATCCTGCCGAGGACGTATTTCTCGTCGGTTTTGAATCTCATATCACCAGCCTCCTTATTCTGTTTGAATCGTCCCTTACCTGTCAGCGTCCGTCGCAGCGAACCTGCGCCATTATCAGGTCGGCCTGCTCCCTGGTATACTGCTCCAGCGTATAGCGCCCTTTCAACAACCACCTGCGGAAAGCCCACATATCGCAGAGGACAACGATGTTGTTGGCGGCCATGGCAGGATCTTTGATTTTAAACTTGCCGGTCTTGATACCCCTTTCAAGTATCATGCGGAATACCTGTATTGTGTACTCTTCCTGCAACTTCAGCGCTTTAAACTGGGCGGGGGTAAGGTTTTTTGCTTCCTGATACCAGAAAACCGTCAAATCCTGGTACTCGTCCACCCATTTCATGTATTCCCTGATAGCGTACTTCAAAGCGCGCTGCGGCTCCATGCTCTCAAGTACCGCCTGGTTTTTTTTCGTGAAGAGATTGATGGCACTCATGGTATATTCGTGAAACAGGCCGAGTATACCGTTCTTGGAGCCCACATAGTGATAGAGCGTAGCCACGTTCATGCCGAGCTCGCCGGCAATATCGCGCACCGAGGTGTTCAGATAACCCTTTCGAATGAAAAGAGATGCAGCGCCCCTTAATATCTGCCCCCGCCGCTCTGCAGCCAGGCTTTTACGACCCATTGTCTTTCATACCCCCACAGAACATCGATTGAATCCGCGCAGATATATATATATCAAGCGCTTGTTTTATATATTACATGTCGATCATTTATTTGTCAATACCCAGAACTATTCAATAGTCACTGCGCAGCGCCGAAAATACAGATCGAATTTCCGGTAGAAGTATATTGACTTTGTCAACCCTCGATGCTATATTGCGTTACAGTCGTTTTTTATTGTATTGAGGTCGTTGTAAGGAGGCAGGAATGACGAAGATCAATACCGTCCTCGGCACGGTCCCCGCCGACCAGATTGGACCCACACTCATGCACGAGCACATGGTGCTGGCTTACCCGGGCTGGGAACACGATGCGCTGGCGCAGCCCGTCGATCTCAAAGAACTGGCGGCCGCCTGTGCTGAGGCCCTGGGCGAGGTCAAGAAGTACGGGATCAAAACCGTGGTGGACGCCACGCCCTGCGACCTCTGGAGAAACATAGAGCTGGATAAGATGGTTGCGGAGAAGACCGGGTTAAATATTATCTGCGCAACGGGCATGTACTATGAGGCCGAGGGCATGCCGGCCTACCTCAAGTTCCGCAGCCAGGTAATGGATATCACCACCGAGCTGTATGAATCTTTCATGCAAGAACTGACGGTTGGCATAGGCAAGACCGGTGTAAAGGCCGGTGTAATAAAGGTGGCAACCAGCCATGGCTGTATTACTCCCTACGAGGAGAAGGTGCTCAAGGCGGCGGCCAAATCCCAGAAAGAGACGGGTGTGCCGATATTGACGCATACACAGCAGGGCACCATGGGACCAGAGCAGGCAGCGCTGCTGACAGGCGAAGGTGTAGACCCTAAAAAAATAGTCGTCGGTCATATGTGCGGCAACGCTAGTCTGGAGTACCAGATGTCGGTGATAGATAAGGGAGTCTACGTCGGCTTTGACCGCTGGGGAATCGATTTTCTCTTCCCCGATAACCTGCGCAGAGCCACCGTGCTCGGCCTGCTGGGGCTGGGGTTCGCCGACCGTATCATACTCTCCCAGGATTGCAACGCACGCATTCTGGGGCGGGCTTTTGTCATGCCCGATTTCATACAGCCACTCATAGCCAACTGGTCTTATACGCACATATTCAAGGACATCATACCGCAGCTCAAGCAGGCGGGTGTGACCGACGCCCAGGTAGGGCAGATGCTGGTGGAGAATCCGAAGAGGATCTTCGGCGGTTGAAATCTCATAAGGGGCGGCTTGAAAAACCCGCCCCTACTTGAGCCATAGGGACGTAGCTTCAGCTGCGCCCGTAAAATAAAAAAAAGGAGGCTAACTTGTCTGATCCGTATTCCGCCAAACCCTGGCTAAAACACTACGATGCACACGTCCCGGCCAACCTTGCCTATCCATGGATGTCCTTCATCGACATGGCCCGTAAAAGTTTCCGGGAAGTGCCCGACAGGGCGGCCATGATCTACATCGACACGGTCATCAGCTTCAAAGAGCTGGACGTCATGTCCAACAAATTCGCCAATTTCCTGCTGGACAGGGGCGTTAAACAGGGCGATGTTGTCGGGTTGAACATGCCTAATATCCCGGCTTACCTCATCTGTTTCACAGGCGCGCAAAAGGTAGGGTGTATCACAACCGGCGTTAGCCCGCTGCTGACCGAGCACGAGCTGGAGCACCAGCTCAACGACTCAGCAGCCACGGTACTGGTAACCTTCGATGTCAACCTGCCCCGGGTCAACGCCGTGATAGCCAAGACAAAGGTAAAGACACTGGTAGTGGCCGGTGTTTTCGACTTCATGGGACCAGTGGACTGGAATGCGCCCGCCGGCGAGGTTAAAAAACAGGACGGCATCGAGGTATACAACCACATCGATATACTTAAGAAATACCGGGACAAAGAGGTCAATACATGGGTGGACCGTGACTCGGATTGCCTGATGCAATATACGGGCGGCACGACGGGCCCTTCCAAGGGCGCCGTGCTGACCAATCGCAACATCTCGCATCAGATATCGCAATGGGTAGTCTGGACCGAAAGCAAGATCGGCGAGGAGGTGGGAGTATCCGCCTTCCCGCTATTCCACCAGGCCGGCCTGCTCTACGCCTTCGTGGGCCTTTCTATCGGTATGACCCAGGTCCTGATACCCAATCCTCGTGATGTGGCGTTTATCGTCACCCAGATCAAGAAGTACAGGCCCACGGTGGTGGCCAATGTGCCCACTCTTTTCATGGAGATGATGAAGAACGAGGATTTCCGTAAGATGGACCTCTCCTTCGTTAAATTCTACGCCAGCGGGGCGGCGCCCTTCCCGGCCGAGCTGATCAAGCAGTTCTACGAAATCGTGGGAGATAACAAGCTTATCGAGGTCTACGGTATGACAGAGACCAGCCCGCTGATAACATGCCAGCCCTATCTGGGTAAAAAGAAGGTCGGGTCGGTGGGCATGCCGCTGCCGGATACAGAGGTCAAGCTGGTCGACCCGGCTACCGGCGAGCTGGCCAAGCTGGGGGAGCCGGGCGAGTTCTGCGCCCGCGGCCCGCAGATCATGAAAGGCTATCATAATCAACCTGAGGAGACGGCCAACTCGATACGCGAGGGATACATGCACACCGGCGATGTTGCCACCATGGACGAGGACGGCTTCTTCTATATCGTCGACCGGCTTAAGGACATGGTCAGCGTGAGCGGAATGAAGGTCTTCACCCGTGAGCTGGACGACATTTTAGCCCAGCACCCGGACGTTGAAATGTGCGCCTCCGTAGGCGTGCCCGACCCCGCCCGCGCCTTCACAGAGATAGTGGCATCCGCCATCGTGCTCAAGCCCGGCGTGGAAGCCAACGACGCGGCCAAGCAATCCATCATCAGCTTCATGCGCGAGAGGGTCGCGCCCTATAAGGTGCCCAAACAGATCATCTTTATGGATTCCCTGCCCCTGAGCGCGGTGGGCAAGATACTCAAGCGTGAGCTGCGCGAAATGTTAAAGCCGAAAAAATAATAGATTTTTGCCTGCAGCAGGGCATGTGCATTATACTTGCCCTGCTGCAGATGTATCGCCAGATAATAGTCCGGGCCTTCTTCCCTCTTATGCTGCTGGCTACCGCCACATGGTGCGCCTGCTCAGAGCAGCCGCAGGTTCAGCCCGCCTCTTTCCAGGTCGTATCCCTGGGCGTCACACCCGACGAGGTGCTGGCCGGGCAGGAGGCCACAGTCACGGCACAGGTAATAAACACCGGAGGTATGGCCGGCAACTTCACGGCCGAGCTCACCATGAACGGAGAGCAGGTGGCCAGCCGGACGATCACCATCCAGCCGGAGAAGATCGCCAAGTTGACCTTCAATATCTCACGGGATAAGCCCGGTACATATGAAGTCCAGCTCGGCAGCGCCGGCGCAGCTCTGACCGTTACCGCCGTGGAGGAGAGAGACGTAGAGCTTAAATACGATAACGGTGTTTCACAGGACGCCCTCTGGGCGGGCAACAACAATGGCTTCCTCATCAGCTTCAGCCCTCCGGCAAAGCCTTTCATACTGAAGAAAGTCAGCATCTGCGGCGGCATCTACGGCGTGGCCTGGGAAGGCAAGACCTTCGAACTCGCGGTCATGGATGAGTTTTATACTCCACTCTTCAGCCAGGTGTACGCCATTGCCAAGTTCCCCGTCAAGGGCGCCTTCCCCTACCGCGAGCCGTCCTGGGTGGACTTCGATATTCCCCCGCTTCAACTGGAGAACGATTTCCTCGTTTACCTTTTCACAGGGACCGGCATGCACAAGGGTATACAGGTGGGTGTGGACGACAGCGTCATCAACGAGCACTCCGAACTTGCCAGCGGCCGCCCGCCCAACCTCTCGCCGGTGTCTATCGATACCTATTATAACTCGAGCTTCTGGTACAGCGACCGCAACAAGGTCAACTGGATGATTCGGGCGACCGGCAGCGCACGTATGCCTGTAGAATGAGAATCACCATTTCGATATGTCATTGCGAACGAAGTGAAGCAATCATATAGATTGCCGCGGCCTCCGGCCTCGCAATGACACGTTCGGGACAGATTGCTTCGTCGCTGCGCTCCTCGCAATGACGGGTGATGAGTACCCCGCAATGACAAATTACTGCATATTGCCAATCTGCCGGGCGATCTCCTCACGATGCTGTTTTACATACTCATTTCCCGGCTCGCCGCCGCATTTGCGGCACTGTGAATCGTAGGCGGAGTTGATCGCACCACAGGATGGACAGGCGTAATGCTCCAGCATCTCGGCATACCATTGCTCCGACCCGGCCTCCCTGATGCGATCCAACGATTTCCACAGCTCTATCCTGTGCGGCATGGCGCACTGGAAATCCTTCAGCTCCCGGCAGGGATAATCCGGGCAGCTTCCACAAAAGTCCAGCCCTTTTCCCTGCGCGCATTTGTACATGGTACAGAGTTCTCGGCAGTAGAAGGAACGCAGTTCCGAACGGCACCCGCTGCACCTGATCTCCCCTGGAGGCAGTTTAAATACCCCTGCCAGGAATTCCAGGCGCTGCGGGTCCTCCTGCGTCCCGATAAAAAGGGTGCAGGCCGGACAGAAAAGGCCGCAGACCGCTGCCTTCTTTTTATCGTACTTACCGCTGTCATTTTTCATATTGATCTCCTGTGTAACACTGTTACAACTAAATTCCGCTGGCAAGCCGGCATCAGGTCTGGAAACGTCCCATAAACACGATTAACGCAGGTAGATTCCCATCCACCCTGATCTTGCCCTGCATGAAGGCGGCCGGTATGTCCAGCATTTTGAGCGCGATCTGCTTGTAAATGAGTGAGTCGGCCGTTAATGTGGCCAGCGGGGCGGGGGTGCCGGGCAGGGGCTGCCCATCGGTTACCTCCGCTACGCTGTTGCGGACGGTGACTGTGAACTGCCTGCCGATATCGGGGAACACGTAAAGCACTGACTCATGGACGCCCGCGGCCTTCCCCACATCCAACCTGGGCGGCATGTTTGAGAAAACGAAGTCCACCGGCATAGATGCCACCGTTTCCAGCGGAAGTTTTGAATTCAGCGGCGCCGGTGGACCCTGATCAAGCTCAAGGGCAGATTCAAGCAGATATGCCCGGCCGTTGGTATTGGCCGTGCCGGCAGCAACCTCCCTGTAGCCCTCGGCCAGCATTTCTTTCAACTGTGCCGATAGAAGGCCGGCGGCCAGCCCGCTGTCGTTCAGCTTGGACAGGAGGTGAACAGCCCACCTGGCATCGCCTTCCTTGAGAGCTTTGCGCGCCTCCCCGGCGACTGTATCAGCCCCACCCATCATCTCGATCTCTCTCCTCGCCGCCTCCACATGGCCCAAGGGATACAGCTTGTCGGCCCGGCCGTCAAACCATCCGAGGTCGTCCGTATAGATGGCGCGGGCTGACCAGTCCACCTGGCCGTAGCCTTCCCAAAGGTACGGAAGTGCAGCAAGATGCGCCGGTAGCTTAACGCTTTCGGCAATGGTGTCGATATCTTCGCCTCGGTTGGCGCGGCGGATAACATCATCCCGTACGTACTGGATAGCGTCCCTGTAGTTGGTCAGTATCTCTGCAATTTTTTCCTTGCCGTGCAATATAGAGGTATGGCCGGGGACGAGATGCTCCGGCTCAAGCCTGCGCATATCATCTATACTCTTGATCCATTCATCGGTGGGCCTGGGGCTGGCGCCGCGTATGGTGTACAGGTTGGGGAAAGCCCAGTAGTAATCATCGGCGGCCAGCAGCGTTTTATCATCAGGGATCCAGACTATAAGCTGATCATGCGTCTCCCCGGGAGCTGAATGCAACTCTATCTTCAGCCCCCCGATATCCAGCACTTTCACGTCTGAAAAAGTGTCGGTCGGCATAAGCGGACCCAACTCCGACATATCATCCAGGGTAAAGATGCGCAAAACCGGCCCGACTGCTGAACAGGGTACCTCCTCCCGCGTCAAGTGATAACCCATCTGGCGCATTCCCCGCACCGCCTCCGACCTGCCGAACAAACCGAACTGCTTGAACCAGTGTGCGGTGAATAAATCGGTTGCCCAGATGCGGGTCCCGTTTTCCGCCCAGGCCGTCGTGCCCATAGTATGATCAACGTGGCTATGGGTGTAGATAATTGCCTTCACAGGTCCCGGCGGGGCGGCCTCCGCAAACGCCTGCTTTACGACCCCGGCCGCCACCGGGTTGAGTGAAGTGTCGACTATGATATTGCCATCGTCCGTATGTATGAGCACCGTACTGGCAAGATCGTACCCCTGGGATGCCCATACATGTTCGGATACCCTCTCGATCCTGGGTTCCCCCACCTGCTCCTCGCAGTGCCTGCTGATGGTCTCCAGCGCAGGTGTTGCAGCCGGCTTCTGCTGTTCAACCTGCCCCGCTGTGCAGGACGCGCCGGCAGTCATCATCACCAGCGCTGCCAGCGCCGACAGTAAATAGTGCCGGCCCTCCGTCTGTCTTCTCATAGCCACCCCTCCTTTAATTCAATTTCCTATTCGTCACCGTGCTGACCATGCCCGGAGGCGCGGGCTGAATGGCGGCCACACCCTGCTCCTGTGCCTGATAACCCGGCAGAGCCCCTATCCCGTCTTGCGCAGGTCAGCCCTCAATATCTTGCCCAGTATATTCTTGGGCAACGAATTAATAAACTGGACCTTGCCCGGTGTTTTAAACGAAGGCAGGTGCTGCCTGCAGTGCTCTATGATCTCGTCCTCGCTGCACTGCTCTCCCTGCCGGAGCACTACGAACACTTTTATTTGCTCCCCGTACACCCTGTCCTTGATCCCCACGCAGCCGGCTTCAAGCACCTTGGGGTGCCTGCAGACAACATCTTCAACTTCCCTGGGCGACACGTTCTCCCCGCCGCGAATAATTATGTCCTTTTTCCGGTCGGTGATATAAAAGTAGCCGTCCTTATCCATGTAGCCGATATCCCCGGTATGCAGCCAGCCGTTTTTCAGCGTCTCGGCGGTTTCCCCGGGCATATTCCAGTAACCCTTCATCACGGACGGACCCCTGATAACCAGCTCGCCTATGCCTTCCAGCGGCAACTCGCGGTCCTCGTTATCGAATACTTTCATCGTGTTGCATTTGAGCATGTTGACTCCGATAGAACCGATCTTGGGAGGACGCGTAGTGGGATTGCCCGCAGTCGTAGCGCCGGACTCCGTCAGGCCCCAACCCTCGTGGATATGGACGCCCGTCTTCTCATTCCACTTCAGCGCAACGTCTACGTCAAGAGCTGCCGCCCCCGAGTTGCAGTACTGAAGTGATGAGAGGTCATACCTGTCGAAGTCGGGTTGGTCCAGCAGATGAACATACATGGTCGGCACCAGCGCAATATATGCTATGCGCATATCCTCGATCAATTTTAGTGCGCCAGCGGGATTCCACCACTTCATCACCACGTACCTTGATCCAACCAGGTTGCCGAAATTCATGAACGACAGCCCGTATGAATGGGACAGCGGCAGAACTGCAAGGAACAATATATTGCGGTCGTGTCCCGTCACTTCCTGCATTGTCTCCTCGATCCTGTACGTGCTCTTGTTGAGATCACGATGGATACTTCGCAGCGTCGTGGAAGAGCACATAGCAGTGAAATCGGCGAAGCACACCGCGTTGATCCACAGAGAGTAGTGAGTGTGCATGACCCCCTTGGGATTGCCGGTTGTGCCGGATGTATAGATGAGCGCCGCCAGGTCGTCAGCGTCCATGTCCTCTAATTTTAATTCGCTAACGGAACTCTCCAGCAACTTTTTGAGGGAGAGCGTGCCCGGCTCATCGTCCCTGTCGATCAGTACTATATGCTTGAGCCCCGGCGCATTTTTCTGTGCCTCCCTGATCCAAGGCAGGTAATCGGATGTGGTGACGGTCACCCCGGCGCCGCAATCCCTGTAGATATGTGATATCTGGTCCGGCCGCAATATGGGGTTCATGGGCACGGCAACAGCGCCTATCTTGTATACGGCATTGAACGTGCAGCCGATCTCCGGGCAGTTCGGCAGTTGAGTGACCACACGGTCTCCCCTGCTGACACCAATCGATTTGAGCGCATTGCCCAGCCGGCTAGAGATATCATCCAGTTCCACATTGGTGTACCATCTCCCCTCGAAATAACAGCACTGGTATTCCCCAAACTTCCTGATCCCTTCAACTACAAGGTTGGCCAGGTTCATTCCCGTACCTCCTCATGATATTTACAGCGTATTTAGTATATAAAGACAATGTTATTCGATCTGCATGGCACCAATGATTAATCAGCGTTATAACTGACCGACAGTCGCTTATTCTAACAGAAGGGTATCAATAGTCAAGTGTCTGCCAGCAAGGGATTTAATTGTGATGCTGCGCGTATAAATCAGCGCCTTTACATTTAAGACGGCGATGATTTACTATTACGGCGGGCGCAGCCGCCCCGGTTGAAATCCTCAAGAGGCAACATCTCCAATAAGCAACAGCTCACATAAATAGGTTCAGATCAATCAGACAGGAGGTTAAAATGCATCTGCCCGGTATGCTGGAGGCCAGAGCCTCCACAATTGGCAACAAACCAGCAATCATCTACAAAGACCAGCCTGTAACATACAGCCAGCTGCTGGCCAGGGCGCAGAAGTTTGCGCATGCTTTGCAGGGGCTCGGCGTCAGGCCCGATGACAAGGTCGCCATCATGCTCAACAATTGTCCTGAGTTTATCGTGACTTATTTCGCCTGTGCCTACCTGGGGGCGGTTGCTGTGCCTGTCAATATCTTTTACAAGGAGCGTGAGCTGGAATACCTGCTGCGGGACAGCGACTCGGTGGCCCTGGTGGCAAACCCGGCTTTTGCCGAGCACTACAGCAAAATCGCAACTAAGCCTCCCCTCTTCAAGCACCTGATCGTAAACGGCGCCTACCGCGAGGGGCTTGAGTTCTCAAAGCTTGAGGCGGAGGCCCCGTCAGCCCCTTTCAAAGCACTCTGCCGGGAAGACAGCGTGGTCGAGATCCTCTATACGTCGGGTACAACCGGAGAGCCTAAGGGCACCATGCTGACGCACGCCAACCTCTTCTTCCACGCCGACGCTATCGTCAATTTGCTCAAACTGGGAGATAACGACCGGGCACTGATGGTGGTGCCGGCCTTCCATGGCTACGGAATCACCGTGATACTCTGCTCGCTGGTGACCGGCTCATCGTTCGTCCTGCTCGATCCCTTTAATCCTGTCGAGATCTTCGAGCAGATCGAGAAGCACAAGGTAACCTTCCTGCCCATGGTAGTGGCCATGTATTTCATGCTGATCAACCACCCGGACCGCAGCAAATATGACTTGTCGTCACTGCGTATCGGCATCTCGGGCGCTTCGGCCATGCCCGCCCAGCTTATGAAGGAAGCTTCCAGTGCTCTCAATATCACGATCCTTGAGGCCTGGGGCCTGACCGAGTGCTCCGCCTCGGCCACCATTCAGCGATCAGATCTTACCTACAAGGAGGGCAGCGTTGGATTGGCCTACGCGGGTGTGAAGGTGGGCGTGATGGACGAATCCGGCAAGCTGCTGGGGGCGGGGGAGGTGGGTGAACTGGTAATACAGGGGCCGCTGGTGATGAAAGGCTACTACAAGAAGCCTAAGGAGACCGCCGAGGCGCTGCGCGGCGGATGGCTGCACACGGGAGATATGGGATATTACGATAAGGACGGCTACTTTTTCATGGTCGACCGCAAGAAAGAGCTAATCAACGTGGGAGGAGAGAAAGTCTTCCCCCGCGAGGTTGAGGAGATCATGTACAAGCACCCCTCGGTGGCCGACGCCGCCCTGATCCCACAGAGGGATGTGAAGCTGGGCGAGATACCCGTCGCCGTTGTGGTGCTGCGGCCCGGCGCCGCGTTAAGCGAGAAAGATATGACCGATTATTTAAGCGAGAAGCTGGCGCGCTTCAAGGTGCCCCGGCGCGTCTATATACTTGAGCAAGTGCCGCGTAACCCCATGGGCAAGATACTCAAGAAGGAGCTGGTGAAAATGCTGGAGGCCGGCCAGATCGGGGAGTGAAGGCCCGGCGCTGTTACCTCAGGCATTGGGGATCGACAACTGCGTTTCATTGCCTTGTCCCCCGCCGCTTTCTATGTCACGTCCCCCGCTTTATTTCAGCAATTGCCTGAAACTTATTTTATCGCTGTTGGCCGGCAGGCTGATGAGCAGCCCGTCCTCTCCAATAGTGATAGGCCCTCTATAGTATTTGCCTGCATCCCCGAGGAACATGTTGTTCAGCAGTGGATTAGGTATCGGTGGAGTTATGTGATACAGCACCAGTTGCTTAACCCCGGCCTCGCTGGCAGTTTTAGCGGCGTCTTCCGGGGTGGTATGGTAACTCGGGATATCTGCCATGATTTTAGTTAGGGATGGGCTGGGCGAAAATCCCGCCAGATCGTGAACAATCTTGATCATTGAGACTTGCATGGCATCATGTAAAAGCACATCCACGCCCTGCGCCTGTTTTTGCAATGATCTGCACGGCACTGTATCACCGCTGATTACCAGCGACCTGCCCTTATAGTCAAAACGGTAGCCAACCGCGGGTGATGTCGGGGCGTGATTCACTTTGAAGGCGGTGACCTTAAGTCCCCCGTCATCTATGACAACAACCGAAGCGTCTTCTTCAGTGGATAGGCTGAACGGCTGCGCCGTGCCGCCCGCTCCCGACGGCGGAACCGTGGCGGCGCCGTGGTGCGCCACCCGGTAACCATCATCGAGGCTGTAGGCCAGGTTGAATCCCTCGACCACGGTCTCAACCCCCAGAGGGCCGATGATATCGACCGGTTTGTTGTTTGAGCCGCCCACCCAGCGCTGCATCATCATCTCACCCAGGTCGGCGATGTGATCAGAATGGAAGTGCGTCAGCAAAATGGCGTCCACCTTGCCCATTTGAAATCCCATCAGTACAACGTTCTTGGCGGATCCCTGCCCGGCGTCAACTATGTAAAGATGGTCGCCCGCCTTTACCACTGTGCAGGGGCCGGCTCGGTTAATATCAGGCATAGGTCCGGATGTGCCGGCCAACCCCATATACAGCCCGTCGTCCCACTTCGCGGACTGGCTTATAAACCGCTGCTTCACCATATTGGTCACCAGTGCTGTAGATATCTGCCTTGAAAAAATTACGACAGCCAGTACCGCAACTGCGACAACAGCGATTATTATTACTGCGGTGATTATTATTGTTTTTGCTCCCATATGTGTGCCCCCGTTGTTTTACTTATAGGTGCATGGCTACAGGCTATTTTCCGGCAAGTCGAATCAATCATCTCTCAGCCATGACTACGTCGCTCACCCTGGCGCTGTCCGCGGCATAGTATTTTGTCATTATCAGTATTGTAATTATGGACAGTGCGGCCACGGGAATGGTCCAGAGTACCCCGTTTACTATTCCCTGTGCCCCACCACCGGTGGCATCAGATACAATGCCCACAAAGACAGGCCCCAGTACGCCACCCAGCAGCTGCGCTATCACCAACTGGATGCCGATGGCGGTGGAGCGGACAGGCACTGGTACCACGTCATGCACCAGTACCGTCAGTACGGGATATAAGAATGCTATTAACAGCGCGCCTAATGCATACACAGGCAGCCAGGCTTCAAATGATATATTACCCAGCAGGAGAGTGGAAACAAGTACGGACAATAACGCAAAGAAAGTGGCCAAAGCTAAAAAGAGGAGCCTTCCGACTTTATTGCGCATCTGCCAGCGGTCTGCCAGGAAACCGGCAAAGGGAGAGATGAGCTGTAGCAAACCAAGCGCACCAAGTATTGTACCTACCTGCAGCGGATTGACGTCATAGACACGCATGACCACGGTCGGCACCCATGCGGGAAGGGCAAATAATATGAAAAACAGGAAGGCTGAACTGATAACGAAAAGCCAGTAGGACTTGATTTTAAACAGTTCACCCCACTGGCTGAAATATACTTTGCTCAGCATTCCCTCTCCCTTCTGTCTCACTGCCTTGTAATCCGGCAAGAAGAGCACAATAATTGCCGGGATGATGCCAAAGATACCAAATAAAAAAAAGGAGGCTCGCCAATCATGCGTGGCGTTCAACAGGAACCCTCCCACGAATAGTCCCAGCGCCACACCCAGCGGGTTGCACATCATAAATACAGCCAGTACCCGGGTTCTTATCTCTTTGGGGAAGGTAAGCCCGAGCCAGGTTTGACCGGCCGGCTGATAGCCGGCTTCACCTGTCCCCACCATAAATCTTGCTGCGAACAGGTGCCACAACTGGACGGCAAGACCTGTTGCGACAGTGAATAAGCTCCAGATAAGCGACATCACCATGATAACTTTGCGGCGTGCCAGCCTGTCGGCCAGCACGGCCGCCGGGATGGTGAAAATCACTATGCCCACCTGCAGTATTGAAGGCAGCATACCCGCCTGGGTATCGGTCAGGTTGAAAGCGTTTTTGATTGACTCGAGAGATATGGCCAGGATGGAGCGGTTGGCCCAGTCAGACAATTGCAGTAAGCAAAGAACGATGAGAATAGTGATCGACATGCCCCTGCCAACCTGATATGTTTTTCCCTGCATTTTTTCTCCAATTGTGACGCCGATATTTTCGCCGGGGATCAATAAAGGTATGTATGCCTCCCGGTTACCGTGGACTAATGCTTTTCCCCCCTGGCAAGCGCCGACTCCATTTTAACCAGGGCGTCCCGCATCTTTTTGAGCTCGTCCGATGCGAAGTTGGGATTTTCAAGCGCCTGGAAAAGTATGTTGCCTTCTACCTGGGCGGGGACCGGCCAGTTCATCATATAGCATATCGTCGGGACCACATCCGTCAGCCCGCTGGTCCTGCCCAGACTGTACCCTTTCTTTATGCCGGGTCCGCAGAATGCCAGCAAAGACCTTAGTTTGCCTATACCCCATTCCGCTGTTTGAAGCTGCGGACCGTGCTGTCCACCAAACTCCGGGTATATGGCATAGACCACATCGCCCACCGCCTCACCATGCAGTCCGAGTATTCTTGCATCCCTTTTACTGAGCGCCAGCGCCACGGGACGTTTCCCCGTCGCAGGATCAACATAAGCGTAGAGCGCGTCAATAATTTGCTGCTGTACTTTCTCATAATCGGCTGGATCGACGATACCGCCAGGATCGCGGCCCTTTAAGTTTATGTAGATGTAAATGGTACGCTGTGGAAAGGCCTTCGACCGCTTAATATCAGGATTAAACATGTTCAATGTTGCCATTTCAAGTATTTCCCGGCCCACACGGTCTCCTATATTCTGCTTGAAAAAGGTATGTACCTGTTCAGTGGTTTTTTCGATTGCTGTCAGGTCCGTATCGGCACCCTGCCCTTCCATTATGCAAAGACCGTTCTTGATCAGCGGTATGTATGGGTTGAATGTAGGGCCATCTGCGACGGCGCCGTGGTCGGAAACGAGCACAAACAGGGTGTCCTCGCCTGCCGCCTCGACTATCCTGCCCAGCATCCTGTCCTGACTCTGGAGGAGCTTCAGGTGAAAGTCCCAGGCTTTCCTGTGCGCTTCCTTGCTGGTACAGGTATGTTCATCCATCTCCGTAAGAATGGAATGGTAAACCCAGTCGATCGGGTGGCTGTGCATGTAAAATAGGTCCCAGGGGTATTTGGTAATCAACTGGGTCGCCGCGTCGCCCAACCAGGCATCGTGCAATTCGACTATCTCGTAGTAGGTATCCATCTCATATATGCCCAGTGTATAGCCGAGCAAACCTGCGGCAAAAGTGAATATACCTTCCTCGCTTTTGATCTCCCTGGCAACCTCCGGCGGGCTGCTCCAGCCCTCGGTGGGACAGAATGCACTGAAAATGAGCAGGAAATCTTCGGCGTCATCCGTCAACTCCAGCAGCTTGGCCTTGAAAAATGCCTCGATTGATCTCCCATCCTGCGTCTTGAATTCATAATGGACCTTCTTGCTCCATTCTCCCTTGGACAGCGTGAACAAGGCATCTTTCATGTCCCGGGTCGGCGACACTGTGACCCGGTCGTAGCCTTTGTCTGCGGACTGTGTTACAAGCACGTACCAGGAGAGCGGAGCCATCTGCTCAATGTTCTGCCTGAACATCACATCAAACTTGGATGCGAGAGGCTCATCGCTGCCGGAAGGCAGGTTTTCCCAGCCCTCAGCTTCCTCCAACTGTACCCGGGTTGCATGCGGGTAAATACCGTTGGAGACGATCTGGTCCATGCCCAGTAAAAGGCTGGACTCAAGTCCGGTGTGGCCATTGCGGTATTCGCCGAAACCAAGCCCCGCACCTGACACCATGATGCCATTCTTCATTTTGGAAGGCCAGGAGCCCGGGTAATTGCAGACGATACACTTTTTACCTTCGGCATCCAGCTTGTCCCAGATGTATTCTGCTTTGCAGTTCTCGCTGGAAAAGGCCTCGAAAATGTTGGCGTTGACCTGGGATGTGCCCTCCTTGTGAATGTGAAAATCGGTCACGTGGTGGGTGCCCGGCCAGGCGCCGGTTGCTATGCTGGCCCAGTTAGGCGGAGTGATGGTGGGAAAGGGCGAAAGACAATTCTCAGCCAGCACTCCTCCCTCGAAGAGTTTTTTAAAGGTGGGAAGGTGCCCCTCTGCGATGTGCTTCTGGATCAGGTGCGGTTCTGCACAGTCAAAGCCGATGACTGCCACTCTCTTTGGTGATTTTGACATTGCTTGTATCTCCTTCATCTTTAAAGTATTGTTATCTATGTTGCAGCTATTTACTTCTTACTTGATCTCTCAGGTTTACCTCCTATGATACCCAGGAACAACGTCGGCGCCCGTGCTTCCTTACCGGCCAGGCCGGCTTCGGCGCAGGCCTTTTTAGTCTTGCGCTGGTAAAGCCAGTTTTGCCATTCACCTTTCGGCTCGAACCCGAAGTAGTTTTTCAGCCAGAAGCCGCCTCCGCTGTTCTTTAGCCTTTCCCGGCGGCTGAATGTCACATGGTATCTGGACTTCAATTCCCGCGCCTCTTCATAAGTATTCACGCGTACCATCCTGCCATCCGCCCCGGGGACCACGTACCCGCCGGCAATCAGCATATCATACCGTTTCTTAGTCTCATCGAAGTCCTGACCGCAGACGAGCGAGCACTGGCCGCAGGTGAGCACGTATGGGTCTTTGAGACCTGTTATCCCCATGTGTTCATGCGCCGTTATCAGCAGCTGTGCGATCTCCTCCTCGCTGCCGGGCAGGTTTTCATAATCAGGTATCAGGTCTTCAACGCTTTGCCTCGGCCAGAGAATGGAATTGCCTCGGCGTATTACATCGTATCGGGGTCCGCCGTCCCCGGACCTGGGTCCTTCCCTCATCATCATCCTTCTTATGGAAGTCAGGTCTCCAGGGTCGGGCCGTCGGTCTGTGTATTCGCGTATCCAGTGCCGGCCCCAGTTGGTCCATTTCTTATCAGACGAAATACCATGCAGCCCAAAGCAGGGCATGTTGCACAGGTCCAGGTTATCGCGCCTGCCGCGTGCATGTAATTTACCGTTTATCAGCAAATACTCTTCTTCATCGTCACGAAACATACGAAGGGTGCAGGACTTGTCGCAGAGCTTACATGTATGGCAGCGGTTATCCATCGTATCACGGGCGGGCGGCAGGGGGTCGGATTTAAGCGGTGCGTTTGTGATAACTGTGCCAAGGTAGATGGCAGCGCCGTATTGCCTGGTGACCACGTTGCCGGACAGGCCAAATGTACCCAGGCCCGCGGCCACGGCGCCGAAGCGATGAGAAAAACTTGGCCGGGTGGAAAACGGATCCAGTGAACGCCGGTAAGTGTTATTCGGAGGAACGGCCACCGCCTTGTAGCCCAGTTCTCGAATGAAATCGACCAGCTCTTTTGAAATGCGATGTATGCGCTGGCACGATTTCAGCTGTTCCAGATTATGAGGCCCGTGAGATTTCTTCGAAAGGAAGTCGTAGATGGCAGGTACGTTCATCGGCAGCGCCATGGAGATAATCGCCCTGGCGTTATGCATCGCGTAGGTGGGGTCGAGAGAGGGCGGACCGTCGAACCGTCCTTCTCCTGCGATGCCGACCAGCCCTACGCCGGCTCCATTTACGAATTCCTTAATTTTTACTTCCATATCACTCACGGCGCCAGACACTCCTACCTCAAGATCATTCGCCCTTGTTCTTCTTGTGTTCCTCGAACCTTTCCCTCAGGTAAGGCCAGCCGGGCGTGATACCTTCTGTCAAACTCATAGCCATCATAGTGTGAGGGGGTTGCCCGACATTCATACCACCACCGGTCTTAAACAGATTATTATCAACTTTAAAAATCAGTTCTGCCGGCATCCCCAGGGCTATCTCAGTTTCGTGAGTGGCCGCCACCGAATGGTCGCCGAACCCGGGAATCACGATCTGCGGTATACCGGTCAGATAAGGTACGAACCCACCCTTCTGGCAGGACTCGCCAAATCCGGAGAAATCGGAAGAGGGAAAATCCTTGCCGTCGTAAACCATGGCGTGGATAAGGTGCATCATATTAAGGCTGTTGCCGTAGATAGTGACCGTATCGGGTATCAATTTGGCATCGTGCAACGGGGCGCACACAAAACCTGTGTAACCCTTCATTTTCTCCGGGTAGTTTTTGCCCCAGCGTTTAACGTACAGGTTCCAGACCCCTGTCTCCGCCTCCAGGTCCTTGTGCCAGCCCTGCAATATCTGGCTGTGGATGATCTCGTCCGCAGTGGCCTCTTCCCACAAATGCCAGGCAGTGGCCGCCGTGCAAAAATTGTCCTTCCCCGTCATGGCGATCGAGAAACCAAATCTCCTGGCATACGTGAAGGCCTGGCACAGGCTGGCCTGCTGGCCCATCGCGCTGGGTCTGATGCTTCCTTCAGGTATCTCCTCTTCTCTCCTGATGTACTTGACACTGATTGGATAGGTAGCCAGGTGGAGTTTATCGTATACGCTTTTGCCTGCTTCCCTGTATTCTTCCAGTGTTCTCACTATCTAATCTCCCTTAACGTTATTCTTGCTTAAAAGCGCCTCCTGCAGCATGCGCACCGCAGTATCCTCATACCGCGATATGTCCACGTTCCGCCACAGCAGACAAAGCTTGGATATCCATTGTACGAATCCAGCGGTTAACTCGGATGCGATTACCGGGTCGTAATCCTGCATATCACCTTTGGCCACACGCTCGCGGAAAAAAAGCCGCAATATCTTTTGTCCTCTGGGATTCTCGATGGCCGCGCCACCGGCATTCAGTCCCAGCCGCAGGTCAAGCAGCTTCAATAGATCACGCTCGCTGGAAGCCACGGCCAGGCCGGCATGTACCGCGTCTTTTATGGCTGCGCGGGGGTCGGGGTTCTGCAGTGCGGGAAGTAGGGCATCGGCAATCCTCTCCTGGTAACGGTCGCACAGGGCATCCAGCATGGCGTGCTTGGATTTAAAGTAAAGGTATACCGTACCCTTGGCTACCCCGGCAAGCTGAGCAATCTCTGCCACGTGCGCCCTTTCATAGCCGTTTTGCTTGAACACTTCGCGCGCGGCTTTCAATATATCTTCACGCCTATTGGGATCGGCGGGCTTAGCCATAACCTTCACCTCACCCGCTTGATGCTGGCTTCCACGTCTATACCCTCACGCAGTGAGTACATGGCCAGCGTATCGCGGGCCATAATCTCCAGACACTCGTCGAGTATGGCCTGATCAGCATCACCGATATCCACTTCGACTTCCACCTGGATTTCATTGATACGGGTCCGGAGTACGGAATCCTTCTCTTTATTGGACGCAGCCTTGCCTGTCAACGATTTGATCTCGGCGCCACGTTTTATCAGGTCTGATGCCAGTGTTGTAGCCACGCAACACAACGCAGCGGCATTCAACAACCGGTTGCCCCAGTGCTTGCGTCCCTCCTGAGAAAGATCGCTGTTATTAATATGAAAGACCGGCACGCCCTCCGGCGTCATGGTGAATAGGTGGCCGTTACCACCATCCCTGCGGTACTCAACAATACAATCTGTGAATTCCATTAGACCTCCTGCGTCAGCGGTGCGGCTTAATAAGCTGCACCGCTCATTATTTCAATCAGCCGGCTCAGGCACATTCGTGTTTATCCCAGGGCTGGCGTTCGCCGCGCTGAAGCGCGATCTCCATCCTGGCCAGGCCGGCCTTCATCTTGCCTATCTCGTCGGACTTGAAGTCGGGGTTCCTGAAGGCCTGGTAGAGCACAGCGCCCTCTGCCGTCGGCGGCAGCGGCAGGTCCATCAGGTAACAGATAGTTGGCACTATGTCCACCAGGCTGCAGGTCCGCTCCAACCGGTAGCCCCTCTTGATGCCCGGTCCGGTCAAGGTCAGCAGCGCCTTCAAATTGCCGACACCCCATTCGGCGGCGGGCAGGATGTTGGCGTGCTGTCCGGAGAACCATGGATAAACCGCGTAAACCACATCACCGACATGGTCGCCGTAAAGTCCCAGGATGCGCGCATCCTGCTTGGTCAGCGCAAGTGAAATCGGGCGCTTGCCCGTCGCGGGGTCCACATAGGTAAGCAATGCATCGATGATCTGCTGCTGCACTTCCTTGTAATCACCGGGACCCACGATCCCTTCGGGATCGCGTCCCTTGAGATTGATATATACATAGATGGCACGCTGGGGGAAACACTTGGATTTATTAACGTCGGGCGCCTGGAAAGCTACCCTGAATTCATCGATCAATCCCTGCGCACGTCCTTTTATGTCGCCGACATTGGCGAAATCAACCTGCTTTTCAGACAGCACTGTCAACCCCGCCGGGACCAGCATCTTAAACGGATCGATGTTGGGGCCATCCGGCACCGCGCCGTGGTCAGAGACGGTGATAACCAGGGTATCCTTGTCCAGCACCCCCACTATCTGTGCCAGCATTTTATCCTGTGCCTGGTATATCCTCAGGTGCGCATCCCAGGCCGCCTTCAGCTTGTCTTTGTCTTTATTAAGGTCAGGGTCCATCTCGGTCAGAATCATGTGGTAGGCCCAGTCGGGTGAATGCGCATGCATGAAGAACAGGTCCCATTCATGTTTGCTCAGCAGGGCGCAGGCGCAATCAGCCAAGTACTGCGAGTGGAATTCATTGATCTCCACGAAGGTATTAAGGTCATACCATTCCAGCGCGTAGCCCATTATGCCGCCTGAGTTTCCGGTTATTCCTTCCGCTGAAACCAGCTCAGACATAATCTCAGGCGGGTTGCTTAAACCTGTCTTCGGGCCGATTGAGCTGACATACAGCCTGAAATCCTCGGCATCGTCGCTCAGTTCGATCAGCTTGCAACGGAAGAACCCTTCTTCTTCCTTGCCGCCTGACATCTTCAGCTTTATAAAGATTACAGGGCTCCATTCACCGACCGGGATGGTGCAGAAAGCGTCATTAAAATCCCTGGTCGGCGACAGCATCGCCCTGTCGTAGCCTTTATCTCCCGATTGGCGGGCCAGCACATACCAGGTCGTGGGCGCTACAGGAATTTCCGCATCACGGAATTCCATTTTGGCTTCCAGTTCCAGCGGGTCGCTCTCTTTTTTAGGCAGATTCTTCCAGCCCTTCGCTTCAGAGAACTTACCTTTTATGCCCCTGGGATAGAAGCCGGTGGTTATCAGCATATCATTGCTTAACCTAGCCCGGTTGAACATAGCAGGCATATCATTACGGTGCTCTCCCAGCGCCAGTCCCCTACCGCCGACCACAATGCCGTTCTTCATCCTGGAGGGCCAGGAGCCCGGGTAGTTGAATACGATGCATTTCTTGCCCGCCTTATCGGCGGTGTCCCACAGATATTCCGCCTCGCAAAGCTGGCTGTCGAAGGCCTGTATACAGTTGGTGTTGACCGGGGTTGTCCCCGGCTTGTGGTAGTGGAAATCGGTTATGCCGTGGGTCCCCGGCCAGGCGCCGGTGGCGATCGATGCCCAGTTGGGCGGCGTCACGGTGGGGTACGGTACAAGACAGTTATCCGCAATCACGCCGGTGTCGATGAGTCTTTTAAACGTGGGAAGATAACCGCCTTTAATGTGCTTTTCTATCAGGTGCGGTAATGCGCAGTCAAGCCCGATTATTGCCGCTTTCTTTGGTACGTTTGCCATTTCATTTCTCCTTAATCTTAATTATTGCTTTTATTATTGTTCTTACTGCTCACTTCTCGGCATAGACAAGGTCGCTGCACCTGGCACTATCCTCAAAGTAGTACTTGACCAGTATTAGATTGGTCACTATTGTCAGAGCAAAAACCGGGATTGTCCAAATAAGTCCCCACTGCAGCCCGGATGCCCCCCCGCCCAGGCGGTCGGATATGGCGCCGACTGCGACAGTACCGAGAGTAGCGCCCAGTAGCTGCATCACCAGTACGGATATGCCCAGGGCTGTCGACCTCAATCCGGGCGTTATAACGTCATTAACGACGGTGAACCCGACCGGCAGGTTCAATGCTACAAAGAACGTGCCGGCCGCCAGCAACGCCAGGAACAATTCAACAGGCTGGCCGATGCTGACAAAGGCAGCCCCTAAAAATATCAGCGCCAGAAAGACTGTCAGCGTCATGAACAGCGGACGTCCGCTTTTATTACGTTTCTGCCAGCGGTCAGCTATGAATCCACCCAGCGGGGCTAAGAGCAGTACCAGGGAAACCAAACCGTAACTCCGGCCTGCCTCTGCCGCAGTCATATTGTATGCACGCATCAATATTGTCGGTGTCCAGACCGTCACTGCAACGACAGTAGTCAGGAAGAAGATGCCGCTTATGGTGGTCAAAAGGTAAGATTTACACTTGAATATATCAGACCAGCTCTTAAAGTATTTTTTACTTAAGACAGCTTCCCCCTGTTCCTTGACCGTTTTGTAGTCGGGCAGGAATAAAACAATAAACGCAAGGATTATCCCGGGGATACCGAAGATATAAAAAGGCACGCGCCAGTCGCCCGTGGTAGTGAGCAGCCAGCCGCCAAGCACCAGGCCGACGACCATGCCCAGCTGGCTGAAGGCAAAGAAGATTCCCAGTATCAATGACCGGATTTCCTTGCGGAACGAAACAGATAGCCAGGCCTGTCCCACGGGGGAATAGCCGGCTTCACCGGCACCGACCAGGAACCTGGCCACCAGCATCTGTCCCATATTCACACAAAACGCAGTGGCTAGGGTAGCCGCGCTCCAGATCACAGCCATGACCGTTATGACCTTGCGGCGCGCCCACCTGTCGCCAAAAACGGATGCGGGGATGGTGAGGATCGCAATGCCGGCCGTGAGTACGGCAGCCAGGCTGCCCGCCTGAGCGTCTGTGAGCTTAAGGTCTGTCTTGACCGCCTCGAGTACCACGCTCATGATCGACCGGTCTGAGAAGTTGATAAGCCAGAGCAATGACAGTATTATCAGGATGGTTATTGCCGAACCTCCGCTGACCTCGAACTTTTTCTCTTCCAAGCTTTTACTCCTGCTACCTTACTAACCGGTTCCTTCAATTATTATTGGCATCTGCATCCACATATCTCCCCTGTTCATTTATGCCTTCTTCTTCACCGGTATTTCGGTTGAGCAGGGAACCCCTGCCGAGCACAATCCACATCCGTAAATAAAGATGTGATAATGCTTGTTACAGTAAGCCAGGGATTTGGATACCCGCTGATAACAGGTTTCCTTGTCATGTCCATCCTCATCAATAGCCTTAACCGGGCATTTTGCTGCGCATTTCAGGCATTTAACACCGTTGTGGTGCAGGCAGTTGGCGTGTATGTTTTCCGGCCGGGCCCGGTCAGGCTGCAGCCGCAGGTTGACGATGAAGCTGCCGCAGCGGTGTACAGCGCCCTTTTCGGTAATGAGAAAGTCGTGCATGCCGAATGTGCCTAAACCGGCTGCGTAGGCTACATGCCGGTGCGACCAGGGCGATGCCCAGCCCACTTCAGGATAACGCTGCTTTCTCATCAAAGGCGTCACATCCGGAGCTACCGCCAGCACTCCCCTGCCCATCAGGTAGGTCACTATCTCCCTGACCATGGCCTGGCTGAATATCTCGCCCAGCAACCGGGTATGTGCCCAACGCTCTGACGGCCACTCTGCCATGGCCGCGTTCTCCAACCTGGTCCTCTCTGTTATCGGCATTACGAAAGACACCACGCTCAGATCGCTTGCATTAGGAGCAGGGACGCCGTTATTACCAGCCTGCCAGGCCATCCATTCCTGCGGCGTCAGGTGGTGAGGCCCGATGATTTTCTTGTATTCCAGGAAAATAGGGTCATCGCCGCGTACGAAGCCTACCAGCGGCTTATCAAATATCCTTTCGCCTGTAAAAGGGTACTCCATGGCGTTGAGCGGATGTTTCTCTATTTTTTCTGTGATGGTGTCTGCGAACCATTTCTCATCCAGCACCGTGGCACCAGGGGCGGGCACATACTTCGTATTTAATTTGGGCTGCCGCGGATGTCCTTTCCCTTTCATCTCACCAACCGCGTTTTTAATGCCCCTGATATCGGTGATAAAAGATAATCTCCTGTAGCCTTTTGGTGCGGACATATTACACACCTCCCACAGTCAGCAAATTCACTCCGGGAATATCGTCGGCACTTCCTGCGTCGCCGCCCCGAGCTCGCGGGCAGCGCCGCCTGCCCGCATGATCTTGCCGATATTGCCGGTCAGCTTCAACTGCCGGGTCAGCAGCGCCTGTGTTGAATCAAGTTTCTTCTCCCTGATTTTTTTCCAGATGGCCAGGTTACCGGCAATGGTAAACTCCGGCTTATATTTGTCCTTGTTCTTTTCCTCAACGATTTCCGCGCTCCTGCATTTGCCGTGCCAAAGGTCAAGGTACATGTACTTTCTTTCAGTCACCGAACCACCCGGTTCCAGTATGAAATAGAAATCCCCCTCCCAATCCCTGGCTGCCTCCTCGTATTTCTTGCTCCCGTTGATGGCCGCTACAAAAGCATCCAGCCATGCCTGGCTCCCAAACTCATACATCCGTCACCTCCTGCTTAAGTTCATCTGTTATCACTTATTTCTTCAACAGGCGGGCCTCACCACACCTGCATAAAACCCTGTCTCCCCACCCAACCAGCACACCGAATGACTGACCGTCAGTCAGTCACTTATTATAATACTTTATTTTTGCCTGTCAAGTGCCCTGCGACAATCTGTTTGTGCAATTTTAAGTTACTGCCCGCCGGGTTCTTTTTTGATGCTTCTACGCCCGTTCTCTTAAAAGTGGAATCAGCCACCACTGCCATAGGGGCGCCACATAGCGCCTTCTGGGTCTCTTATCTTCGACGGCCTTCACGATCTGCCTGGCTATGCTGGCCGTATCCTTCAACTCCGACCTTGTGATCATACCCTCTGATTTCTTGATGACGTCCATGTGACTCTTGTAAAGTACGCTGCCGTCTATCCATTCGTACTTCTTGCCGATGTTCTTCTGATTGAACTCGGTGTGATAGCCCCCGGGATTGACCATGATGACGTCAATGCCAAAGGGTTTCAGCTCGGTCCGTAATGAAAATGCCACGCTCTCAAGGGCGAACTTTGACATCCCGTACGGAGCCAGGAAAGGGGTAGGCATGAGTCCCGCCATTGAGCCGACAAAAATAATCCGGCCGCTTTTCCTTTCCGCCATGCGCGGAATGAATTTGCGTGTAAGCTCCAGGGCGCCGAAAATATTTACGTCCAGGACGCGTTTAATCCTCTCCAGGTCGATCTCGGCCAGTGGACCGGAATCGCCGATGGCGGCATTATTTATCAATACGTCTATGTCCCACCTGCCTGCTTTCTCCCTATCTGCAGCATCCGTGACATCGAGTTTCTCAACGGTCACTTTCGCCGCACTCTCCCCGAAAGCGACCTTAACGCTCTCAATCGACGCCTCGTTGTGCACGCTAGCATAGATGCCGTGTCCCCTGGCAGCCAGGCGCCTGGCGGTATCAAGCCCGATGCCGCCTTTGCATCCGGTTATCAATATTTTCATATCTTCGTCCTCCTGCGCGGTATCTCCAAATTTGCCCCGGCCATCTGCTTACACCTTTCCTTAACTAATTCACCATCAGAGTTGAAAGTCCAAGCTGTTGGAGAGAATGTATTCGCAGGTGACTTTCTTGCCAGTATTTATTTACCTTCCTGCCCCTGCCGGGCCAGCTCCTTCTGATAGGCTTTCCATCCCGGGCACCAGGTAGTGTGCCAATTCCATAGCCTGCTCATCAGAGCTTTGGGATTTTTCTCAGCTTTCGCTTTCATCGGGCAGGTCGCGCAGCGTGACTTCATTTCGTTTGCCTCCGGATTTTCACTTTATTGGTGTTCGCTCTATGAACTTTAATATTCGGTCCGCTACCTCATCTCCCTTATCCTCCTGCAGGAAATGCCCCGCATCCTTTATTGTTATTTCCGGCTGGTCTTTAGCCGTTGGGATCAGGTTACGGAAAAAGACATCTCCACCCTTCGTCACCGGGTCTTTGTCGGAAAACATCACCAGCACGGGCTTTTGCCAGGTCTTCAGGGCTTTCCTGGCATCGTTCATAACTTTTGCGCCCGGGTCATCCTGGCTTACGGGTACCATCAGCGGCCACTTGGCCGCGCCGGCCATATACCTGGCATCGGGGAAAGGCGCATAATACGCTTCCTTAATTTCAGGTGGTAATTTCTGCGCAAATCCCATACTAAAAGAGATATCCAGCAGTTTCTTCGGCTCTTTCTCGCCCATCTGGTCTGCCGCGGCCCTCCACTGCATGAAAGCCTCGGGCACATTGTCGCCGTTAGGCAGGCCGGTATTCATTATCACCAGCCTGGCAAAGCGGTCCTTCAGGATAGTGGCAACCGACAACCCGATAAGCCCACCCCAGTCCTGGCATACCAGTGTAATATTGCGCAGATCCAGCTTCTCGATCAAACTCGTTAGCGTGTCCATATGCATTTTTATGGAGTATCCTTCCCTCTCGGTGTATTTATCCGACTTGCCGAAGCCGATGAAGTCCATGGCAACAGCCCGGTGCTTCTTTATAAAGATGTCTATCATCTTGCGGTACAGGTACGACCAGGATGGCTCACCGTGCGCACACAGTATTGGATCCCCCTTGCCCTCGTCCACGTAGTGGATCCTCATCCCCTTTATCTCCATATAGTGCGGCCTGTACGGGTAACCAGATAAATTATTAAACCTATCGTCCGGTGTACGTATGACTGGCATTTTACCTCCTCTTCGACTGCTTATTAATGCCCTCTGGTCCTCTGCATAATAAACCGAACCATCCTAAACCCAATCACATATATTCCACTATTCTATATAGGCAATTGACTATTTTCAAAATATAGGGTAATCTATCAATTGTTCGTTATATAACGTTTGTTCGATGATAGTAACATGTCCAAGAGCGCATTGTCAACTGCTGTGAGGACGTTCAGTCCGAATAACGGACTGGTTGAGGAGAGGCGCCGGCAGATCATCCAGGCAACCTTACATCTAATCGCCACCAGGGGTATTCAGAAAACCAGCATCAGGGAAATAGCAGCTGCCAGTGAGATGACCGTAGGCAATCTTTATCACTATATCGGTACACGTGAGGATATTATTCACCTAGCCTTTAACCATGGTATAGACCAGGTACGCAAACTCATAAAAGAGATCGATGATCTGTGCGAAACCCTTGAACCGCGGGAAGCGCTCCAGACTGCCATAGACCGCTACGTCAGGTATCACCAGGCTAACTGGGAGGGCACCGTTTATATTTACAAGGAAATGGGCAGCCTGTCGCCATCCCTGCGATTGCCGGTGATTGAAATAAATTCTCTTATGCACGATCTGTTTATCCGCATATTGAAGAAGGGCTGCAAAACCGGAGTGTTCAAATCATGCGACATCAACCTTGTCGCCAGTACTATAGTAGCTATGGGCGATATGTGGGCGCTTAAGCGCTGGCAGTTTAAGAAGAACTACACTCTGGACAAGTATATCGCCAGTTTTAGCGAAATGATACTGGCGATGGTCAGTCAGACCTGAACAAAATATCACGGGAGGGTTCTTGCATGCTCAGCTTAGAAGAAAACATTAAGGACTTTGCCAAAAAAGCCGGTGCTGCGCTGGCAGGCGTTGCCGGCCCCGACCGCATGGACGGACCTGCTTCGCTCGACCCGGGCTATATCATGCGGGGCGCCAAATCCATCGTGTCCATCGCGATACCCCTGGATGTCAATGCCATATACGACTTCTTCGGCAAGATATCCCCGGCGCCTCACAACATCGACCAGGCTATCAAGAACCAGCGCGCGCACCGCATCGCCAGGGAGATCGCCGATTATCTCATTAGTCTTGGATATAAAGCCAAATCCGTTCCACCCAATAATACGTACCGCCGGAGCATAGACCCGTTCATGGTGCGGCCAACTTTTTCTCACCGTTTCGGCGCACTTGTGGCCGGGTTGGGCAGTTTCGGACTGTCGGGCAACCTGGTTACCAAAGAGTACGGCGCCTGCATCGTACTGGCTACGGTTGTCACCAATGCCAAACTTAAATCAGACCCTGCTCAGCCGGCGCGCTTCGTAATGGACAACCGCTGTAAGACCTGCAAGCTTTGCGACAAGTCATGCACCATGGGCATGTTCCGGGATGACGATGAGGAATACCTGCTCATCAACGGCGAGTTGCATGCCCGGGGCAAGCGCGATAACCTTGATTTCTGCAATGCCCCTTGTTTTGGGTTGCACGCCCTATCCAGGGATAAGAAATGGACCAACTGGGGGCAGCACTGGATCAAAGAGTGGATGGATGGCCAGCCTGACCCTAACAAGAGGCAGGATATCCGGGCAGCATATATGCAGGTGGGAGGCAGAACAGGCGACAGCACGCTCCGCTTCGATGTCATCAGGCACGTTGCCAGGAACCTCTATCCCCGGGGAAAAATCGAGGATTTCCTGCCGGATTACCAGCACCTGCCTGAAAGTGAACAAGAACGCCAACGCATCATGGTGCAGACGTATGAGAATATGGGATTCAAGGGACTGGAGAAAGACCCCAACCTCATCACCTGCTCACAATGCATGATGGTCTGTGGCTGGGACTTCGAGGAAACCAAAAAACGCTACGACATGCTCAACAGCAGCGGCTATGTGGTGCCCGACCCCAACTGGAAGATGATCCATGTGGACACTTACGAGGAGGCCCTCGCGCTCAAGGAGAAATACAAGCGCCGTGTGCATCCGGCAGAGATGATGAAAGACGCGCAGGCGTCGGGAAAACTGTGGTTCAAAGACTACTTCGGCTACGAGCCCGTGGGAGAGTTTAAAGACCTTGTCTACCGGATTAAGGTCAAGAGCGCCTGTGCCAAAGCTGGGCTCAGGGGCAAGGAGGCGCTGGCGCCCCTTCTGCTTAACCCGGCCTATCTATCTTCAATGATCTTCCCGCAGAAGAAAAAGAGGAAAAAGAAGCCGGTCACTATGAGCTAATTCTGATATAGAGACGGGGCTTAGGCATTCGTCCTTTTTTGGGCGTGCTTAAGCTACGCCCACACAGTTTGAACTGTAATTGATTTACTACGAGGACTATATACAAAATTAATATGAGTGGAGGTAAGTATAATGGCGAAGTTAACTGACACTATGAAAGCTGTGATCGCCGGCAAGTAGGCCAAAGACCCCGCCATTTACGACCTCAAATGGGTGCTGGCCTCCACATTCGACCAGGAGAAAAAGAAAAAACGTCTGGACGCATCCAAAGATACCACCGAATTTGTCGCCTGATTAAAATAAGGAATTAAATATATAAATGTTAAAAACAAGGATAACCGAACTTTTGGTAAAGTATCCCATCATAGCCGCACCTATGGCCTACCAGTCCGGCGACACGGATAATGCCATGGTAAGCGTCGGGCAGGGAGTGGGTTTAATACATGATATACGGGGCGTTAAGGAGATCATTGACAGCATTGTCACCGATGCCGGGGTCATTATGCAGCGTCTTAACGACATTGGCTTTCCCGGTTAAAATAGCATAGTTGATGGAGTAAAGGCTCAATGATAAATGAACAGGCCGTGGAAAATATTGAAAAATACGGCCCCTGCCATGAAAATGGGCACGGTAAAAACCGGCACAGTCGTAAATATCTGCACCGGCTGTTACTTTAACCTTAATACCAGGATGGCCAAGGATGGGACAATGCAGGCAAAGATGCTGCCCGAGATTGTCTGGGATTCTTTAAGCAAAGCGTAGCATGGGTTTCGATTAGGTAATTATATGAAGAGGTGAAGTTATGACTGAATTATCGGATTACCGGAAAGCGGGAGTAGAGCTATATGAGCGACTGCACCTGTCGACATACCCGGTGGCTCTTAAATATATACGGGAGGAGTCAGAAATACCGCCGAAAGCTATCAGGCCTTCCCAGTCAGGACAAAAATGGGCTCTTTGCCAGGCAATCACTTATTCGCGCAGGTGGGGATGGACCGTAGCTATGACGGCTGACGACAACTTCTGCACCGCTGCCACAGCCTCGCACAGGTGGGTCGATGTTTCCGCCGAAGATCTGCTGCAGAGCCAGCTTTTCCAGGCCTGGCACAAGGATGTGGAAGCGGAAAAGAAGCGGCAAAAGCACGGCCTTGACCAGGTCGGCCGGGAAAACCTGACGAAGATGAATCAATACCATGGTTTTATCTGTGCGCCCGTGGCAATTGCCCCGTCAATTCCCGATAGCCTGCTGGTTTTCGGCAACGGGGAGAATATCAACCATATCGTCCAGGCCTTAACCTACGAAGGTGAAAACTACCCGACATCAACCTTCGAGGGCTTCGGTGAAACCTGCATAAAAGGCGGCCTCGTGCCCTTTATAACCGGGATACCGCAGATAGTGATACCGGGCATGGGAGATCGCACTTTTTCCGGTGTTTATGACTATGAGATCGCTCTCGGCATGCCTGCCAGCCTGCTTTTCATCGCGGTTCAGAACTTATTTAAATCCGGCGGCAGGCTCAATTTGGGCAACCCGGTCAGGACTCTGCTGGCAACCGGGATCACCGAAAACATCACTCCCGGTTTCAAATACCTGCGAGAGAAGATCGACAAAGGCTAAAGAATCTGGGAAAAATAGCTGACAGCATAGCTGATGAATCAATTCAGGGACGGCGCCCGGTGCGCCTTGCCGGATGGAGCGATTTCAAGGCTGGGTCTACAGGCTTTGCCAGGCTTGCAGCCCTCTTTGTCCCCAGTGCAATAGCCAAAGCTGCCTCCTGGCACCTCTGTATATACTGCTCCAGCGTATACTTCTTCCTCAGGTGCCAACGCTTCAGTGCCCACATATGTTCCAGCATCAATATCTGGTAGGCAGCCAGCCCCGTGTCTGCAACTTTGAACTCCCCGGCCCTGCATCCTGCCTCGATTATCTTCTTTATCAACTCGTTTGACTTGTATTCCTGCTCGATGATCTGGCCAAGCTGCCTGCGCCCCATAGTCCTGGATTCCCGGTACCAGAACAGCATCATGTCCTGAATGCTGTCGATTAGCGTCAGCCCTTCCTTTATCTTGAGCTTTAACGCCTCCGTGCTGGATATCGCCGGCAACTGGCTTCGTATCTCCTCGTCATACTCCTCGAACGCGCGGGTGGTCATCTCTACGAACAGGTCAAAGAAGTCCTCCTTGGATTTCACGTAGTAGTACAGGTTGGACTGGCTCAGGCCACAGGCCTGGGCGATCTGCCGCGTGGTGGTCTGTGCATAGCCGTTCTTATAAAAGAGCGCTGCCGCCGTCCGCAGTATCTGCTGCAGGCGTTCGTCTTTATGTATCCGCTTCTTAGTGCTTACTGCCATCTATGTGCATCCTCATAATTTATGTACGCCCGTATCTATCTGCTTCTTGATGCCCGCCGTCAGCGGCACGTACTCTACCGCGCCAGGCAACAGGACATAAACCGGGTCGCCAATTTTATTTATATCGTAGCCTTCCTGTTTCAATTGCTCCTTCTTGAACTTCATACTGGGCGTCTGCTCCAGCTCCTCTTTAATCCTGATAAACCGGGGAACAGCGAAATCGGCAAGTTCCCTTTTCAATGTCCGGGCTAACGATTTAAAGTTGAAATTCGCCAGCCCCGTATTCAGCAAAACAATGGCAGCCATACCTGCCCTGCCATCGGTATTGGGGATCATGACACCATATACGGCCGACATATATATCTGCTGACAAGAATCAAGCACGGACTCCACCTCTGTGGTTGAAACGTTCTCCCCATGCCATCGATAGGTATCGCCCAGCCTGTCGACAAACTGCCGGTGGCCGAAGCCGATGTTGCGCATTATGTCGCCGGTGTTAAACCAGCAGTCGCCCTTAACGAAGACATCACGCAGTAGCTTCTTTTCGGTCTCTTTCTTGCTCGTGTACCCCATTAATGGCTCAGATGCGGATACCTCGAACAGCACCAGTCCCACATCGCCGTAATCGCATTTCTCCATGAATCCATCTTTATTTCGTACGGGCCTGTCTGTATCCGTGTTGTACTTCACCACGGCATTATTTTTCACGGCGCGGCCGATGGTGCAATCGAAGTTATACTGATTGACGAAACCGCTGGGCAACTCCGCCGCGCCATAAAACTCATTGACAAAAGGTATATAAAAGCGCTTTTTAAAAGCCTTCCAGATCTCGGGGCGCAGACCATTGCCAAACATCCCTACAACTGGATTAGCCGCATCATCCGGCTTTGCCGGCTGATTCATCAGGTAACGGCATAATTCTCCGACATAGCAGAAGCGGGAAGCCCTGAACTTGCGGGTATCGTTCCAGAAATGACTCGCACTGAACTTACGCCTGATTGCAACAGCGGCGCCGGCCAGTACCGCGGGCGGCCAGCCAGCTACCAGCGCAGTATTATGGAAGAACGGCAGCGAGATATAAATGGTATCGCTCTTCTGCAGATCCATCGTCATCTGGAAGGCGTGGGCGTTCTCCACAAGTGTCTTGTGCATAACTATGGCCGCCTTGGGCATGCCCCCCGTCGTTCCAGAAGTGAAGACCAGGTGGCAGGGATCGTTTATACCCACTTTCGCTGTCGTTAGTGGATTATCCGAGGAAGCATCCTTGACTGCTTCACCCAGGTCGATCATCCCCTCGGGCGCAGGTGTAATCCCACTGTCCGGCAGATAGTATTTGCGCAGACCGTCGACACTCTCTATCTCAGGTTTCGCTGCCTCGAACAAATCCAAATACTCTTCGCCCACGATGATAGCCTTAACCGGGTTGATTTTTATGGCATAGGCCAGCGTCCTGCCCTTCCAGCCGGTGTTCAACATGGACGATACAGCGCCTATTTTGGCCGCCGCCACGTGCAGTTGCAGCAGCTCCGCGCGGTTGGCCAGCAGCATGCAGATGATATCCCCCTTTTTGATACCGCTCTCAAGAAAATAGTTGGCGTAGCGGTTGGCCCCCTCATTAAATGCCCGGTATTTGATATGCGGGACAATCACCTGAGATAGCCCTACCGGGTCGTCCCTGTTGTCCCATTTCACAGCGATCCTTTCCGGGTATTCGGCGGCCGCTTGCTCATGCAGCACCCCCCAGCTCATACCGCCTTCTTGTTTGGCCTTCCTGATTACCTCCACAAAGCGCTGGTAGAAGACCTGCGGCGGATACGGTTCCATGGTATTTATGTAGTCCATCTGCCGCTGGAACTCCCCGGTAGAGATAACATATCCCTTCTTCGGCTGGCTGTCTGCTGTCATTGCGCCTCCCGCTCGAATATATTTAACGGTTCCTGCCCAGCTTATCGTGGCTGGTTATCCAATCGCTGGTGCCGTCCTTATTCACACGCATGGCGCCCATCAGCGAAAGCTCACCGGCCAGAGCAGTGGCTGCCACGATCTCGGCCAGTTTCTTAGCCTTGCCTTTGCCGTAGCAGTCCATCAGTTCAAGGCATTCACGCTGGGTAGCCAGCCCCGTGCCTCCGCCATAAGTGGCCACGATCAAGGCCGGGATAGTGATTGAAAAATAGAAATCGCCCTCCCTGGTGCACTCGCTATAGGTTATGGCAGCCGCACCTTCGGCTACGTTAGCCGCATCCTGACCCGTGGCAATGAAAAGCGCAGTGATCCCGTTGGCAGAATGACTCCCGTTATTATTGGCACCGGACATGTAACCTCCCAGGCAACCGATATTGTGATAGAGTTCGAGCCTCCTGGGAGACTGATTCAGTTGCTCCCGCATGATATTTTCCGGTACTCTGACTTCAGCTGTGACCCTTTTGCCCCTGGTCCTCAACACATTAATGGTTGAATGTTTTTTATCCGTTGAGAAATTGCCGTCTATCATGTAGCGTCTTACAAGCGGATGCACTTTCCTTATCCACTCACAGGCTGTGAAGGTGGCCTTGCCAGTCATGTTCTGCCCGGCTGCATCGCCGGTGGTGTAATCGAAGCGAGTGTAGACGAACCGTCCGGCATGGTACTGCTCGATAGCGATGAGCTTGCCCACGCTGGTGGTGCCCTCGGCCTGCTCTTTGATTTGCGCGAAGTTCTCCTTCAACCAGATGCCGAAGTCGCGGGCGTCGCGGGCATTTTCAAATATAAAAACCGGGGCGCGCTGCATTGCTTCTTCCTGTACCGTGGTAATTGCACCACCGCACTGTTTGATTATCTTCATGCCCCGGTTATAGCTGGCAACAAGCGTGCCCTCGCAGGTCGCCAGGGGCACATAGAACTCGCCGCTGGCATATTCCCCATTTACCAGCAACGGCCCGGCCAGTCCAATGGGCACCTGGGCTATGCCGATGAAATTCTCGATATTCCCCGGCAGTATAGCCGGGTCAAAAGAGTATTTATTGATATGCTTTAGCTTAACACCGGACTTGTCCTCCAGGAACCGCTGACGTTCTTGAATGACATCGCTTGAATAATCATCGGTTTTTGATCTTGGTATTGTGCTATCCATTTAATTGCCTCCAGTAGTAGACATTTGTTCATATCGCCGATTAATTGTGTCCGTTCAAGACAAAGCACAAGCCCAGAAAATTTGTTATATCGGTCGATCGAACAAATTATAAATCTGCGTAGAATCAAGTGTCAATAAACGTATATGGGCTCTGTTCATCTTGCAACCGTGTTGATAATGATTTACTATGTAGAGCAGTTGTGTCCGTCTGATAAATAACCATCTAAAGGGGTGCAAGATGAGCGAAACCGCTACTCCCGCCAAGACTGAACAGAAAAGAGCGATAAACCGCCTTAAGAGCATGTATCCGCTGCGCAACCTCGTGCAGCAGGACTATGTTGACACGCTCCAGGCCAGCAAGGAGGGCAAGCCGACCGTTTGGTCCATGCTCAATTACTGGGAGGGCGATCTCCCACTCAAAGCCATGGATCTCAATATCGTCTACCCCGAGAACTACGCCACGCTGCTGGCTGCCTCCGGCGCAGCCGAGCCGTTCCTGGATGCCTCGGACTCCGACGGCTTCCCCAATCACATGTGCGGCTACGGCAGAGCCACCATCGGCTACTCCTACCGCATGATGAAGGAAAACGGCGGCAAGATACCTATCGATGCGCCGCTGGGCGGCATGGCCAAGCCGGCGCTGCTGCTCGGATCGGGAATCATCTGCGACGCCCGTTTCAAGTGGTTCCAGGCGCTGGCCAGGTATTTTGACGCCCCTGAATGGTGCCTTGAGATGCCCATGATGGCCACATTCGAAGGCACGGAGCCCGACCTCGAAGAGTACCAAGTTAAATTCCTGACCAGGGAGATAAAAGACTTCATAGAGTTCCTGGAAAAGCTGCTGAAAAAGAAGATGGACTGGGCCAGGCTGGAGGAGCTGATCGTCCTGGCCACTCAGATACATGAAACAAACTACCAGATCAATGAGGCCCGTAAAGCCATCCCCGGGCCCATGCACAGCACGGATTTCTGGAGCAGCATGCCGCCGTCGTTATTCTTTGCCGGCGATATGAAGGTATCGCTCAAGCTGTACCAGGATATGCTGGCCGAGGTGCAGGAGAGGGTTAAAAACAAGGAATCGGGCATCAACTACCCTGAGCGGTACCGGATCATATTTGCAGAACTGCCGCCGTGGCACAGCCTGAAGTTCTTCGACAAGCTGGCAGAGAAGGGCTGGAATTTCGTTTTCGAAAGCTTCGGCTATCACAACACCAGGCCGATCGACCTGAGCAAGGTCAGCGATCCCTGCGAGAAGCTGGCACGCTTCGCGCGCAATTTCTGGTTCAATATCTTCCCCGAGGCCAAGAAGGATGGTATCTCCAACCCCGTCGTGGAGACCTACCTCAAGATCGCCCGGGGCTTCAAGGCCGACGGCTTTTTCATGCACCCGCTCATCTCCTGCCGCGCTGCCAGCTGCAGCCTCAGGACGGTGCAGCACTTCGAGCAGGATAAGCTTGATATACCCAGCCTGTGGGTCGAGGGCGACATCATCGACAAGCGCGTCTTCAATCCCCAGGAGGTACTGGCCAAGGCCGAGGCCTTCGAGCAGACCATGGATCACTATAGGAAAATCCGCAAATCCAAGGGCCTGGACTGGTAAGAGCAGAATAATAATAATCGGGAGATTGAGATGGTAATAGCTACAACCAAGGGGCTTTCCAGGGCACACGAAATCTACACCGACAGGGGGCTGCGCGTGCGCGAACTGCGCAAGGCCGGCAAAAAGATCGTCGGCTACGTCTGCCTCTACCCGCCCGTCGAGATCATCAGCGCGCTGGGATTGGTGCCATTCCGCGTCTTCGGCGATATGAGCGAGCCCATCACAGCCGCCGACCAGGTATCCATCACCGTGGTCTGCCCCTTCCTGCGCAGCATCATCGACCTGGGACTCAAAGGCAAATTCAACTTCCTGGACGGCATCGTCGGCGCACATACCTGCGATATCGGCATGACCCTGATCATATCGTGGCGCGATTATGTCAAAGATGCGCCCTTCACCCACCTGATAGACGTGCCGCATACCGACCACGCGCCGGCCGTCGATTACTTCGAGGGACAGATAAACTCCTTCAAACGCCACATCGAGGAATTCGCCGGTGAAAAGCTGACCGATGATAAGCTTAAAAAAGCTTGCGAGATCCACAATAAACAGCGCAAGCTGGTAAGAGAACTCTACGACCTGCGTAAATCAGAGCCGCCCCTGCTGACCTCAACGGAGAATCTCGAGGTGCTGATGGCCATCTCCAGCCTGCCCGTGGATGAGGGCAACGAACTCCTGGAAGATGTTATCAAGGAGATCAAGAATCGCGAGCTAAAGCCGCCCAAGAAAAAGGCGCGCCTGCTGGTATGGGGCCCCGTCTTCGACAATACCTCGCTTTACCAGCTCATAGAAAACGCCGATGCCAACGTCGTGATTGACGATACCTGCGTCGGCACCAGGGCTTTCTGGGCCGATGTCAAAGCCCCTTATAATCTTCACGCCCTGGCGCAGCGCTACCTGGTCGATATCAAGTGCCCTCGCACCTACCGCGATAGCTGCCATCAAGAACTCGAACGCAACTACGACAAAGACCTGGATAGCAGGTTCAACTATATCAAGAAGGCCATCACCGACTGGAAAGTCAACGGCGCCATCCTGCAGAGCGTCAAATACTGCGACACGCACGGCTACGAGGTGCCCAACCTCCGGCACTACCTCGATACGCTGGGCATACCCAGCATCTACATTGAGCACGACTACAGCGAAAGATCGCTGGCCCCCATCAAAACCAGGGTGGAGGCATTTGTGGAGACGCTGGATTAAGGTAGCGCTGTGCCCGGCATGGACAACCTGACTTCACATCTCTATTTCGCCGGCATCGATATCGGCTCCACCATGTCCAAGGCAGCCGTAGTGGACGCCGAAAGCAGGATGCTGGCCTACGTTGTCGGCCCTACCGGCGCCGAGCATCGCCTGTACGCCAATAAGTTGATGGAAGACATCCTGCGCAAGGCCGGGCTGACGCTTTCGGACATCGCCTATATCATCTCCACCGGTTACGGCCGCGTTAATGTACCCTTCGCCGATAAGCAGATCACTGAATTGACCTGCCATGCTAAAGGCGTAGCAGCACTGTTTCCCGAAGTAAAAACGGCCATCGATATCGGGGGGCAGGATGCCAAGGTGCTCAAGATTAAAAACGGCCGCCTTGTAGATTTTTTAACCAATGACAAATGCGCCGCAGGCACCGGCCGCTTTCTTGAAGTGACCGCCGAGACGCTGGGGCTGGAACTCGACGAGATGGGGCGCATCTCCCTGCAGACGGATAGTCCGGTCAAGATCAACAGCCTCTGCACTATCTTCGCTCAACAAGAGATCATCTCTCGCCTCTCTGAGGGAGAACTCCTGCCGGATATACTGGCGGGTGTCTATATCGCCATCGCCACTCGGGTGGTCAAGCTGGCCCGCCAGCTCAAGGTAGAGATGCCCGTGGTCTTCACCGGCGGTGTGGCCAAGAACGCCGGCATGGTCAAGGCTATGGAGGCCGTCCTGGGTGTGCCCGTGCTGGTACCGCAGGAGCCGCTCATCACCGGTTGCCTGGGAGCGGCCATCCTGGCGCGCGACGAGGCCTTCAAAAAGGTGCAACGCGGCGAATATGAGGCGCACCGTGACAAAAAGCTCACCGAGGCTCGTATAGATTTCGGAGAGAAGTCCAGATGAGCACTTATTACCTCGGTATCGATATCGGATCGGTCGGCGGCAAGGCCGTTATAATCGATGATAGCGGGAAAATTATGACTTCATCAGTGGTTCCTTCAGGCACCAACTATTCCACCACTGCAACCATGCTCAAAGAAGACGTTTTAAGCGGGGCCGGGCTTAAACCGGCGGATATTAAGGCCAGCGGTTCCACGGGCACGGGTGGGCGTAACGTGGTGGCGGACAGCTATCACGGTGTCATCGTCTGCAATGCCCGCGGTGTCAACCTGATCTTTCCCGCTGCCCGCACCATAGTGGACATCGGCGGTCAGGGCAGCCAGCTGATCGATATCGACGAAAACGGCCAGGTCATTAACTTCAACGCCTCCGAGATCTGCGCGACGGGCAGCGCCCGCCTGCTGCAGCTGGTAGCCCGCATACTGCAATTGAACATCAAGGATTTAGGGCCGCTGTCATTGAAATCCATGCATCCGTCCAGCTTCTCCACCTCCTGCACCGTCTTCCTGGAGACCGAGGTCATCACACGTATTGCGCAGGGCGATAAACCGGAGGACATCGTGGCCGGAATCCACCACTCCATTGCCGACAAAGTCAGCGCACTGACTCGCGGCGTGAGTATCCGTCCGGAAGTCGCCGTCATCGGAGGCGGCGCGCTCGATATCGGCCTGGTGCAGAGCATTGAGGAGAAGCTGGGGCTAAAGGTGCTGGTACCGCAAAATCCTCGCGTCATCGCCGCCCTGGGTGCGGCATTGATCGCAAGGGACCGCTCCGGCTGACACCGGTTTATCCATGCCCATCATACACATCTGATCAACACCACTCCTCAACCTCCACTTATTTACCGTGCCATCCGGTTTGACAAGCATTTCAAGCATGTGTTATCTTATGCCCCGGCATATATTGACCATGGCATATATATCCCAAGGCGAGTGCTATTCAATATAAAGGAATCTATCAAGGGGGCTTACAGATATGTCTTTAAAACACGGTCTATTGGGATTTCTCAGTTACGGGCCGAAAACAGGTTACGACTTGTCAAAAATGTTTTTCGAACCCCTGCGGCCTTCTCTCAGCCAGATTTATCGCAAATTAACCGCAATGACTGAAGAGGGGTTGGTCGAATGTGAGAGAGTTGATCAGGAGAAGCTGCCTAATAAAAACGTATTTACCCTAACCGACAAAGGTACAGCAGAGTTAAAAAATTGGCTCAAGGAGCCTCCGGAATTTGTTGTACCGCGAGAAACATTGTTATTAAAGCTGTGGTTCGGCAGCCGGGCAAGTAAAAAAGAGATTATTAACGATATTAAAAAATACTCAAAAAAATTGAAGAGCGACCTTGAAAGCTATAAGTCGACAGCGAGGCCGGCGATCGAAACCGGCCTATGGGGATCGGCGGGACCGCTGGATAAGCTTTACTGGACGCTGGTTGTCGACCGCACCATCGCGCAGTACGAAGCACTGCTGGAATGGACTGAGAGCACTGTCAAGCTGATCTCAAGTTTTGACGAATCCAACGATATCGAGAAACGGCGATAATCGGTCTGGTCAACGCCGGGAAATACAGGATGGATCCCGATCGTTTTATTTAAATAATTTAGGAGGACGACAAATATGAATCTGGTTGTAGGCGATCTTTTACTTAACAGCGTTAATAAGTATCCTAAGCGCTTAGCTATCGCCGGTGACGATGCCTCTTTGACATACGAGGAATTCAACCGACGGGTTAACCGCATCGCCAATAATCTGCTTGCCAGCGGATTGAAGAAGGGCGACAGGCTGGGGATATTGCTCATGAATTGTTATCAGTTCGTTGAGTTGATCATGGCCTGTGCCAAATCCGGTATCATCATGGTCCCCGTCAACTGGCGCTTTCAGGCGCCTGAAATCAAGTATGTAGTAGAGAACTCCGATGCCTGCGCCATGATAATGGGGGAAGAATTCATACCGATTATGGAAATAGCGGCGAAGGAGATAAAACAGATACCGGCGGATAAATACTGGGTGGTGGGAAGTAAAAAATTCCACAATGCAGGCGGCCTTTATGAAGACCTGGTAAAACAGGGCTCCCCGGACGAGCCTGATGTCAGAATCGATCCCGAGGACATCCTGTGTATAGGATACACATCCGGCACCACCGGCTTCCCCAAGGGTGCGGTGACCCTGCACAAAACGGGCGTTGAGACTGCTGTGGTAATGAACATTGAATTCGTAACCTCCTACATGGTTAACCTTATCGTCATGCCCACCTTCCACTCGAATTCCATCAACAATGTGATGGCCTCATTTCTCAACGGCATGACCATCCATATATATCACCTGCGCGGATTCAACGGCGAGGAGATCCTGCAGATAATCGATAAATACAAGGTGAATATCTCCAGCATGGTGCCGACCATGTACAACATCATCCTGGCCTTGCCGGAGGAGGTACGCAATAAATACGATGTCTCGAGCATGACAACACTGCTCTCCTCCTCCGCGCCGATATCGGCCAAAACCAAGACCGAGATACTGTCCTTCTTTAAAAACGGCAAGCTTTACGAGGGCTACGGCGCCACTGAGACGGGTGTGGTAACCGCTTTACGTCCCGAGGACCAGCTCAGGAAGTTGAATTCGGTTGGGCAGGCCGTTTTCGGCAAGCAGATCAAGATACTTGATCCCGACGGCAATGAGATGAAACGGGGTGAGATAGGCGAGATATATACGCGCGGTATCAATATCTTCAAGGAGTATTTAAAAAATCCCGAAGCCACCAAGGCCGCCTTCCGCGGCGAATGGTGTGCGGTGGGTGACATGGGATATGTCGACGAAGAGAACTATCTGTACCTGGTAGACCGCAAAAATGACATGATAATCTCCGGCGGCGAGAACATCTACCCCACTGAAGTCGAGAATGTCATCTACCAGCACGCTTCAGTCAGAGAGGTGGCCATCGTCGGTGTGCCGGATGAATTCTGGGGCGAGTCGGTCAAGGCGGTGGTCCTGCTGAAGGACGGCATGAGCGCGACGCAGGAAGAGATAATGGAATTCTCCAAGGGAAAGCTCGCCGGCTATAAACGTCCGCGCTCCGTGGACTTCGTTACAGAGCTGCCCATGACTCCCACCGGCAAGATTTTACGCCGCCTGGTCAAAGAGAAATACTGGCAGGGCAAAGACAGCAGAATACTATAATAACCGCTATTGAAGCTCCGCAATTTTTCTCTGCTTTTACGTTCTCTGTGTTTTAAGAATAATTGCTGTTGCATTCTCGTTAGAGGAATTCAACTCCACAAGGAGTGGTTAAATGAGTGAAACGGAAACTCCCGCCAAGACCGAGAAAAAAAGGGCAATTAACAGGCTTAAGAGCATGTATCCGCTGCGCAACCTCGTGCAGCAAGACTATGTTGACACGCTCCAGGCCAGCAACGAGGGCAAGCCGACCGTATGGTCCATGCTCACCATCTGGGAAGGCGACATCCCGCTCAAGGCCATGGATATCAACATCGTTTACCCTGAGAACTACTCCACGCTGCTGGCGGCCTCAGGCACTGCCGAGCCGTTCCTGGATGCCTCTGACTCGGACGGTTTCCCCAACCATATGTGCGGCTACGGCAGAGCCACCATCGGCTACTCCTATCGCATGATGAAGGAAAACGGCGGCAAGATACCTATCGATGCTCCGCTGGGCGGCATGGCCAAGCCATCGCTGCTGCTCGGATCGGGAATTTTCTGCGATGCACGATTTAAATGGTTCCAGGCGCTGGCCAGGTACTTCGATGCCCCTCAATGGTGCCTCGAGATGCCGATAATGGGCACTGCTGAGGGCACAGAGGAAGACCTTGAAGATTACCAGGTTAAGTTCCTCGTAAAAGAGCTGGAAGATTTTGTCTCCTTCCTGGAAAAGCTTTTCAAGAAAAAAATGGACTGGAACAGGTTCGAAGAGCTGACTGATTTAGCAATTAAGATCCACGAAACCGCCTCCCTGATCAGCGAAGCACGCAAGGCCATTCCCGGGCCCATGCACAGCACGGATTTCTGGAGCAGCATGCCGTCGTCGCTATTCTTCGCCGGCGATATGAAGGTGTCGCTTAATCTATACCAGGATATGCTGGCCGAGGTTCGGGAGAGGGTTAAGAACAAGGAAGCTGCCATTAACTATCCTGAGAGGTACCGGCTGATCTTCGCCGAGCTCCCGCCCTGGCACAGCCTGAAGTTCTTCGACAACCTGGCAGAGAAAGGCTGGAATTTCGTCTTCGAGGGTTACGGCTATCACGCTCCAAAGCCGCCGGACCTGAGCAGGGTAAGCAACCCTGTGGAGAAACTGGCACGCCTATCGCGTAACTTCGTATTCAACATTCATCCCCAAGCCAAGAAAGACGACATCCACAATCCCATCGTGTCATGTTACCTCAATTATGCCAGAGGCTACCGTGCCGACGGCTTTTTCCTGCATCCGCTTATCTCCTGCCGAACCGCCAGTTCCAACCTCAGACCGATACAGGACTTTCTCCTCAAGAAGCTGGACGTTCCCACTATCTGGGTAGAGGGCGACATCATCGACAAGCGTGTCTTCAATCCCCAGGAGGTACTGGCCAAGGCCGAAGCCTTCGAACAGACCATGGACCACTACAAGAAAGTCCGCAAATCAAAAGGCCTGGACTGGTAAGCGAATAATAATAACCGGGAGACTGAGATGGTAATAGCTACAACCAAGTGGCTTCTTCAGCCGCCGCCGGTAATTTAATTTTTTCGAAAATACGCTAGCAAGGAGGTGGTTTGTGGTAACAGAGACAGGCGCACCAAAGGAGTATAAGGCCGGATCGGGAGGGAAACTCTACATACTCGTTACCTGTACTCTCCTCTTAATGGTAAATTTCATGGACCGGCAGGTTGTAGCTGCGGTTGTGGAGCCCATGAAAGCAGCCCTGGGACTCAACGACGGCGAAATGGGCATTCTGGGGACGGTATTCCTTCTGAGCATCGCAGTCTTCTCATTTCCTATCTCCTACCTGATAGACCGCTGGAGCAGGCGCAAGGCCATGGGCATCATGGCGCTGCTCTGGAGCATGTTCACGGCTGCCAACGGGTTTGCCTGGAACTTCTGGAGCTTCCTGATACCCCGCAGCCTTGTCGGCGTGGGTGAAGCAGGATTTGTGCCGGGCGGCTCGGCTATGATCGGCGCCGCTTACTCGAAAAAGGCGCGCGGCATAGCCATGGGTGTCTTCAATGCAGCGGTACCGCTGGGAGTAGCGCTGGGTTCCCTCGCCGGAGGCATAGTAGCCAAGCAATACGGATGGCAGGCGCCGTTCTTCATCTTTGCCATACCCGGTATCGTCCTGGGCCTGATGGCCTTCTTCATGAAGGATTACAAGACTGTAGAAGCGGATCATACACCCGGCATGAAGGTTGCATTCGGACACTCAATAGTCGGTCTCTTTAAAATCCGTACCCTGGTTTGGACTTTCGTTGGCTACGGCCTGGCCAACATTATGTCGATGTCATTCCTTTTCTGGGCACCGGCTTTCATCGGGCGTGCCTGGGGAGTGGATGTGCAGGCAGCTAATGGCATACTTGTTCCTATCGTTCTGGCTGCCATCATCGGCTCACCGGCCGGCGGAGCCCTGGCGGATATGTGGTTCAGGAAAAATCCGAGGGGCAGGCTCTATGTGCCGGCGATCACCATTATACTCAGCGCCTTTTTCCTTGCGGCAGCCCTGTTTTTACAGTTAAAGGGGCCGCTGGGCATGATCACGATCATCACCTACGGCATCTTAAATGTGATGGCGATCCCCTGCATTATGGCGATGGCGCAGGATGTTGCTCCTATAGCCCAGAAAGGTCTCGTATGGGGCGCCATGATCTTCTTCATGTACGTGTTTGGCGGCGGCTGGAGCCCTTACCTGGTAGGCGCTATCTCCAATGCCCTGGGACAGGATGCACAGGCGCTGGGCACTGCGCTGATGATTGCAACCCTGGGCGGTGTTCTCGGCGGGTTATGCTATTTCATGGCTTCGCGGCCTTATATTGCAGACATGGATAAGGTCAAACATGAGCACCTGCTGGCCGAGAAATAAAAATAATGGCGGTTTTGTCGTGAGCTATTCGTTAGCTTGCCAATTGAGATAAGCAATTCCGGTTATGAAAAAGGAGGTCACTTGCAATACAGCTCTTTAATTATTGAAAAGACAGGCAACCTGATGACTGTAACCCTCAACCGGCCTGAGATAATGAATGCATTAAACAAGCAGCTTCTACTCGATCTGCGGAACCTGTTTGCGGAGTTGAGGGCGGATTTAAATACGCGCTTTGTAATCTTTACCGGTTCCGGTAACACCTTTTCGTCAGGATTGGAGTTCAGCCGGAATGCTATGGAAGAAAGGTATTCCAGCCCTGATTTACCGAACGAGCGGGGCTGGCAGCTTTTTGGCCACGATCTTATGTCGGCGATGGAGAGCCTCGAACAAATCACTGTAGCGAAATTAAACGGTGCGGCAATTGGGGGTGGGTTCTGCCTGGCAATGAACTGCGATTTTAGAATCGCATCTGAGAGAGCCATATTCAGCATTCCAGAAGTAGATATGGGGATCTTCTTATCATGGGGACTTACTCCACGCCTCACGGCGCTTATTGGTCCCACAAAAACCAAAGAACTGATCATGACCGCTGATGCGATCGATGCACAAGAAGCGTATAGGATCGGATTTCTTAATAAGGTGGTATATCATGACCAACTAAATAATGCATGCCACGAGCTTGTGCAAAAAATAGCCTTGAAAGGGCCTCTCGCAATCAGGATTACCAAGAAACAGATCAATGCGGCTTCGTTGGCGAAAATGGCTGACCTCTATCCACTGGAACCCGAGATACTCGAAGGAGTAATGGCTTCCGGTCAGCCGATGGAAGGAGCAAGGGCTTTTATAGAAAGAAGAAAGCCAGAGTTTAAGTAGTAAAAATCCGTGTTGCTTTTTTAAACTGGGCAATAGAAACACAAGTTCTCCCGGTTTCTTTCTTTAAGGCAGGCGGAAGGATCATGGAACTAACGAACGATACAGTGTCTAAATATATGATTGAACAAGGGATTGTAAATTTGCGGCATTGCCGTTGATTCATCTAAACGATTATATGTCCGGGGGTGAGTATGAGTACTGTGAATGTAGTCATAGACGGGAAAAAGGTCAAGGTACGGGAAGGCTCCACCATACTTGAGGCGGCGGAGGCGTGCGGCATCACCATCCCCACGTTCTGCCATATCAAGGGGCTGATCCCCACGGGGGTTTGCCGTGTCTGTGTGGTGGAGGTGCAGGGCTCGAAAACGCTGATGGGGGCCTGCCACACACCTGTCTCCGAGGGCATGCTGGTTTTTACCCATACGCCCAGGGTGGTGGCTGCTCGCAAGGTCATCGTGGAGCTGATGCTGACGGGGCATACCGGTGACTGCGTGAACGATACCAACGCGGAGAACTGCAAGCTGCACAACCTGGCCTCGGATTACGAGGTCGGCGCGCCGCGTTTCAATGTCAGAAGTCCGCGTTTTTACCCTGCCGAAGAATCTAATCCGTACGTGAAGAGGGATCTTTCCAAGTGCGTACTCTGTCGTAAATGCGTCAAGGCCTGCCGGGAAATTGCACATAAAAACGTGCTGAGCATGGGCTACCGCGGGTTCAGATCAAAGGTGGTCAGCGGCTTCGACGAGGAGCTGACGACAGAAGCCTGCCGGGATTGCATGGTTTGCATCGAGCACTGCCCCACGGGGGCGCTGAGCAGGCCGGTCAAAGTCTGAATATAGAAGGGGGCATGCAGAGATGAGCGATCAGAAAAAGACAACCCCTGGCAGTGAATCCGGCGCCGGGCTGCTGCCGAAGCTTAAATCCGAGGTAGAGCAAAAGGGATACCTTTCCAGGGAGACCATGGCGGGGGTGGCCGGGCAGGTGGACCTTCCTCTTAATTCAGTTTATGGAGTGGCCTCGTTTTATGCATATCTGCCCGTAGCTGTGGTGGGCAAGAACGTGATCAAGGTATGCAATTGCCTGCCATGCGAGATGAAGCAGGCCTCCGCGGTGGTGGATGGCATCAGGCGGGAGATCGGGATAGGCCCCGGCCAGACCACACCCGACGGCAAGTTCACGCTGGAGCTGGTAGGCTGCATCGGGGCCTGCGACCAGGCCCCTGCCATGCTGATAAACGATAAATTGTACGGGAACCTGACGGCCGAGGGCATTGCCGGCATATTGAAATCCTATTGACAGGAGGATGTAAGTGGCGGAAAAACGCATTGTACTGGGCAACTGCGGGGTTGTCGATCCGCAGGATATCGAGTCTTATCTCAAGGGCGGAGGCTTCAGGGCTTTTGAGAAAGCGCGCAGGATGAAGCCGAAGGCCATCGTCGCGGAGATTAAAAAATCGGGGCTGACGGGCCGTGGCGGGGCCGGTTTCAACTGCGGGCTCAAGTGGGAGTTGGCCATGAAGGCCAAGGGCCGGCAGAAGTATCTTATCTGCAACGCTGACGAGGGTGAGGTCGGCGCATTCAAGGACAAATACATCCTCTCCCACGACCCCTTCGGGCTGATCGAGGGGATGTGCATCGCAGGACTGGCCATAGGCGCCCGGCAGGCCTATATCTACCTCAGAAGCGAGTACCATTCGCTCAACAGCCTGCTCATCTCCGCTATCGAGCAGGCCGGGTCCAAAGGCTATTTGAAGGAGATGGACATTCAGGTATTCGAGGGAGCCGGAGCATACGTGTGCGGCGAGGAGTCGGCCCTGATGAACTCCATTGAAGGCCAGAGGGGTGAATCGCGCTACAAACCGCCCTATCCGCCCACGCGCGGGCTGTGGAACATGCCGACCATCATCAATAACGTCGAGACCCTGATGAATATCCCCCGCATCATCGATAAAGGAGCCGGCTGGTTCAGCGCTATGGGAACGGGCAGGAGCAGGGGCACCAAGGTCTTCAGTGTCAGCGGCGACGTCGCCAGGCCCGGGGTCTACGAACTGGAGATGGGCAGCCCGTTGAAAGAGCTGGTTGTCAATCTCGCCGGCGCAGAGGATATCAAGGCATTGCAGGTAGGAGGTGCAACGGGCAATATCATCCCCGGGTACATGATGGATACACCCCTGTCACACGAGACGTTCCTGGGGTCGGGCGCAGTGGTGGTCTTCAATTCGACGAGGGACATCATCGACATCGTATACAACGACATGCGCTTCCTCAGCGAGGAGTCTTGCGGAAAATGCACGCCCTGCCGCGAGGGGACCGAGGTGATGCTCGAGATACTGGGACGCTTACAGCAGGGGGACGGCAGGGAGAGGGATGTAAGCACGCTGGAGGAGCTGGCCAGGGTGATGGCGGCAGCATCGCTCTGCGGATTGGGCCAGGCGGCGGCCGTGCCCGTGCTGGATGCACTGAAATATTTCTACAATGAGTTTATGGACAGGGTAGACCAGTCGCACTTTCTGCGCAGCTATCTGGGCGGTGAATTTAATCAATCAAAGGAGGCAGTACGATGACCAAACAATCAGAAATCGAAACAGAACGCATGCTGGAGATGTTCGACAACCTCAAGGCGGACGAGTATCCGCTGAAGGAATACAAGCATATCGGGGAAAGGGGCCCACGCAGGATCGATGGCCTGCCCAAGGCCTCAGGTAAAGCCGATTACAACATGGATATACAACTTCCCGGTATGCTCAATATGCGGTTCCTGATGTCTCCCTACTCTCATGCCAGAATACTGCGTATGGATACCAGCAGGGCCGAGAAGCTGCCGGGCGTAAGGTATGTGCTGCGCTACGACGATCCTGAAGTGCTGGAGACGGAGATCATCGGTAGAGCTGCGGGATTTTTCGGCAATGACAGGCCACTTCCCGAGGTCGCCCATTTTGAAGGGGAACTGGTCGGCGCCGCAGTGGCGGCTGAGACCGAGGACGTCGCCGAGGAAGCGCTCTCCCTGATCGAGATCGACTGGGAGGAGCGGCCTTTCAACCTGGACCCGGTGGCGGCCAGCGATCCCTCGGCGACCCTCAGCTTCCCCGAACGCTATATAGACGGGAACCACTGGAACCGTGGAGCATATGACCAACTGACGCACGGAGATATTAAGAAAGGGTTTGCCGAGGCGGACAAGGTAGTGGAGTTCAGCTTCAAGCGTACCGCCAATACCTGGGTGGGACCCGAGCGGCCCTGCGGAGTCTGGAGATGGAACGGCGACTGCCCTGAAATATGGTTGAAACATCAGCGGGTACATATATCTAAAAGCCGCATCTCAGAGTGGTTCGGCGGGATAACTATGAATAAAATTCAGATCCATGCGCCGTATCAAGGCGCGAGCTTTGGAGGCTGGACACAGGTAGACTGGAACCTTGGCCCCCTATGGTGCGCTGCTCTGGTATCCAGAAGAACTGAAAGGACGGTGAAGTATGTTTTCAACCGGCGTGAGGATTTCTTCGGTGGCTCCATGGACGAGGGCAAATATTTCGTTAAGGTTGGTTTTAAGAATGACGGCACCATAACCGCCGTCGATGCCACCGTATATCATGTCAACGCGATTTTCCCGCTTTTTTATCCTGTGCTTCATCTACATGAAAACACGAGGATCCCCAATATCAGGGGACAATGCAAGTCCATCTGGGTCAACAAAGGTTGCACAGTGCCCACTCGTTGCGAGATACTCCCAACGGCTCTAACCTTAACGATGGTAATGAACCACGTCGCAGCCGAACTGTCGATGGACTCGATCGAGGTGGCGTTGAAGAACGACGGATGTGAAGGACATGATATAGCATGGCTTGACGAGGAGAAGAAACGGCGTGGGTTCTCCATACGGGATAGTTTGAAAGAATGCATAGAAAAGGGCAAGGCTGAGTTCAAATGGGACGAGTCCTGGCATAAGCCGGGCACCAGGAAGCTGCCTAACGGCCGCATGCACGGTGTCGGTTTCACCTGGACTCAGGAATGGGCCGATTCTGCTGGCAGCAGTGAATTCGGCATCCGTATAGAACGTACCGATGGTACTGCCACGCTCCTGTCTATGGGAATCGATAACGGCGTTGACGCCGAGAGTTCCTACTGCCGGATTGCGGCGGATGAACTTGGTTTCCGTCTCCAGGATGTCCATTATAATGCCAGTAATTACCCCGGCTTTTACAGGATGACGCCTGATTCCTCAACAAATATGTCTATCAATGGCTGGGCGGTGCGCCACGCGGCCAGGATACTGAAGCAAAAGATACTTGAATCTGCCACCAGCCCTTCCTCGCCGACGCAGAGGGGGAGTTTCCAGCCGGCTTTTCCCAACATAAAACCTGAGGATTTGGACATTGAAAATAGCCTGATTTACGTCAAGTCCGACCCCACTCGGCAGATGAGCATGGCTGATTTAGTCAGATTGGCAGGCGAATGCGGGCCCTTTGCCCCCGAGGAATACTTGGGAGCCAGGATCGCGTGGTCGGAACCATTCTTCACCTCAAGCCATCATGTGCAGTATGGGACATGTAATCCCGAAAATCCCAGGAAGCGTTTCTGTCGGCAGGCACATTTCATGGAGGTCGAGGTCGACACAGAGACTGGCGAGGTTATTGTTACCAGGATGGTCAACGTCAACGACGTCGGCAAGGTTATCAATCGCATGAGCTGCGAAGGTCAGCAGTACGGCGGCAGCATCATGGGAGTGAGCCGGGCCAAGTTAGAAGAGGTGGTGCACGACCCGGTCACCGGCGTGATGCTGAACGGGAACCTGCTCGACTACAAGATAGCCACCATGAAGGACCTGGGGCCCATAGGGACCATCCTGGTGGAGACCGGCATGGGATATGGGCCCTACGGGCTGATCGGCATCGGCGAGGACATTGCCACCGTTGTCCCCGGCCTGCTGGCGCCCGCGGTTTACAACGCCATCGGCGTCTGGATAGACGAAATGCCCATTACCCCGGCCAGGATATTGAAGGCGCTGGGTAAGGTATAGCTTAAATTTAACGCTTCGAACGAGGAGGACGAAAACTTGAACAGGGAAATTAAGAATTACGTTTGTCCCTACTGTGGGGAAACCTACGATTCGTCGGACGGGCTGAAAGGCCATGTTTTCAAGATGCACAAGGGTCGCGGCCTGCCAGCCGCCGAGGGCCGTATTAAACTGACTGTCAACAAGTGCGAGCATATCTTTCAGGTTGAGCCGAACTGGACGCTGTACTATCTCATCCATGATAAGCTCGGCCTGACCGGCGCCAAGCAGTTCTGCGACCGCGGCGCCTGCGGGTCCTGCACCATGATCGTGGACGGCAAACCCGTCCTCTCCTGCATGATGCTGGCCATCGAGTGCGACGGCAAAACCGTGGAGACCGTCGAGGGCATCGCTGCCGATGGGCACCCGCTGATCGACGCCTACGTTAAACATCATGCCATGCAGTGCGGATATTGCACGCCGGGCTTCGTGGTCGCCTCCAAGGCGCTGCTCGACCGTAACCAGAACCCCACCGAGGAGGAGATCGTCGAGGCGCTCTCAGGCAACCTGTGCCGCTGCAGCACTTACCCGCAGCATCCCATAGCTGTGAAAGAAGCTGCCGGCAAGCTGCGGGATGCAAAATAAGGCAAGGGGGTTAATGTGAAGGAATTTAAACATTTCAATGCATACAGTGTAGATGAGGCCGTGGCCCTCATGGGGCGCTACGGCGAGAGGGCTGCCGTCATCGCCGGCGGCACCGATATCCTGGGCAAAATGAAGGACTCCATCCTGCCTGCCTACCCGGAGGCGCTGATCAACATCAAGACTATTGATGGACTGAGCGAGATAAAGGAGTCGGGTGGCATGCTCAACATAGGTGCGCTGGCCCTGCTGGCCGATATCGCCGCCAACCCCGTCATCAAGTCCAAATACGCCGCACTGGCACAGGCCGCCGGCAGGACCGCCTCCCCCCACCTCAGGAACATGGGCACCATCGGAGGCAACATCTGCCAGGACATCAGGTGCTGGTACTACCGCAACCAGAACAACAGGTTCTCCTGCCTGCGCAAAAAGGGCGGCAGGTGCTATGCCATCAAGGGCGACAACCGCTACCACTCCATCTTCGGCGGCAGCGTCTCCGGCGGCTGCTTCGCCGTCCATCCCAGCGATACCGCCCCGGCGCTGGTCGCACTGGACGCCAAAATCGTCACTTCGAGCCGCACCATCGAGGCCGAGAAGTTCTTCGAGGTCAAGCCGGTCAAGACCACCGTGCTCAAGTCCGACGAGATCGTCACCGGCATACAGGTGCCCGAGCCCGCCGCAGGGTCCTCCAGCGCATTTCTCAAGTTCGCCCTGCGCAGGTCCATCGACTTCCCCATCGTCAACTGCGCAGTCATGGTCACACGCAAGGACGGTAAAGTTTCAGCCGCCAGGATCTGTCTCAACGCCGTCCACGTCATACCCTACAGGGCGGTCAAGGCCGAGCAGGCCATAACCGGCCGGGTTATCGACGAGGCGGCGGCGGAAGAGGCCGGCGCGGCCGCCGTGTCCGAGGCCAAGCCGCTGGACCACAACAAATACATGGTGGCCATCGCCAGGACACTGGTCAAAAGAACGCTCCTGGCCTGTGCGGGAAAGTGACAGATGACCGGGTTTTTTTTCGTGTATCAATTCCGGAGGTGTACTTGAAATGCTGTTCTCGCTGTTACTCGCTATCCTCAATATCGCTATATGTATTACCGTAAAAACCAACCAGTCTATCAAGGATATGATCAGCATCCGTAACTCTGTCTACGTGATAATGACCAAGGGCGGGAAAAGGGTTAGGCGTTACCTTTTCAAGAGCGGAAAATATTCATCGGATAACAAGCTGACCGATTTCGACCTCGCTCTGGTGTTCGAAAACGCCGATGTCGGATTTAAAACCCTGGCATTGGGTGGCGACACAGGGTTGCAGACAGCCATAAATAACTTCAATTTAAAACTCGTAGGCAATCAGAGGATTTTCAACTGGTTCGGAGTAATAATAGCTGTATCTATGGGAATGATGAAGAGAAAATGATAAAAATATCTTGCCTGCTCACAAATGCAGGAGGTTGACAAGCTCTTACAATATATGTTACTTTATGCACGGTTATATATTGACCTAGGCATATATATCTATAGGCAAGTATTACCCTACTATATAAAGAAACTTATCGCCCGGGCCAATTATGCCATTAATGCATGGTTTGCCGGGATTTCTCAAGCTTGTGTAGCGCCAAATCCGCAAAGGAGGACATATGGAAAGCATACTGGTCATCGGCGCTGGTTTCATGGGCAGTGGCATCGCACAGGTTGCAGCCCAGAGTGGCTACCGTGTCTATTTGCATGATTCCAACAATGAGGCTACGGAGAGAGCTCTGGGCAATATCCGCTGGTCAACGGAGAAACTCGAGAGCAAAGGTCAGATGAAGGATACGGCTAAAGCTGTACAAGCCAGGATAAGCGCAGTCAAAGATCTTGCCATCGCCTCAAAGTGCGAGTGGGTCATCGAGGCGGTTTATGAAGACGAGAAGCTCAAGAAAGGACTCTTCAAAGAGCTGGAAAAAATCTGCCCGGCGGAAACTATCCTGGCCAGTAACACATCCAGCATACGTATTACACGGCTCGCCTCGGACGCACAGCATCCCGAAAGGATGGTGGGGCTGCACTTTTTTGGTCCGGTGCCTTTAATGCTACTGGTTGAAGTGATCAAAGGAGAAAAAACATCTGGCGCGGTTTTTAAGAAAAGCGTGGATTTCATACTTTCGCTCAATAAATATCCGGTGCAAGTTATGAAAGACATACCCGGTTTTATCATGAACCGTATCAGCGGCACGGCCTTCCGCGAGGCTCTCAACCTGGTGGAACAGGGCATTGCTACGGTTCAGGATGTCGATACAGGCATGAAATATGGGTATGGATGGACTCTGGGGCCGTTCGAGATGGCGGACTACGCAGGGCTGGACGTCTATCAGCGTGTCGGCCAGGCGTTCAAGGCTATGGGAGTAGAAGCGTATGCTCCGACATCTACACTGATTGATAAGATGGTGCAGGCCGGACGCCTTGGCAAGAAAGTGGGAAAAGGCTTTTATAATTATACGCCGGAGGGGGGAAAGACTCCTTTTGATACCTCGCAACTAAAATAATAGGTGGCGTCATGTTTCTATCATTTGCACATGTAAGCGAATGCATAAATGCACGATCCGATATTTATCGGGCGATGGATAGGTTATCAGTGCAGGTAATAAATATGAGAAGGGGCAGGTTCACTAATGAAAGTGGAAAGGATAGATCATATCCATATTTTTGTTAAAGACCTTGAGAAATCCAAGGGGGTTTTTTCCAGGATTCTGGGGACGAAATTCTGTGAACCCATGGTCTCTGAGGAGTGGGGGCTGAAATCTGTTTTGGATCCTTTAGGGGTTGAATTGATGGCCTCAACAAGTCCGGAGGGATTTATTGCAAAAACCATTGAGCGAAGGGGTGAAGGTTTAGCTGCTATCTCTTTGAAAGTACCTGATATCGAAGAGGCCATAGCTGAGTTGACCGCAATGGGCTTACGGCTGGTGAGCAGATTTGAGGTTGGTCAACTGAAAGAAGCGCATTTCCATCCAAAAGACGCGTTCGGGGTCATGATCGAACTCTGCGAATATAGAGAGGAACACGGCGCTTATAGAGCAATCTATGGAAGAAGTATTAACGAGACAGCCGGCACGGCGAGGTCAGGAGGCAGTTAATTGGATTTCAAATTCACCGCAGAGGATGAAACATTCCGGCAGGAGGTACGCGCTTTTATAGATAAAGAGCTGCCACCTGACTGGACGGGTTCGCCATGGGTAGGTGAACCCGAAAAGGAGACCGAGGAATCCTGGCAATTTGCAAGGGAATTCACGCATAAAATGCAGGCAGAAAAGGGCTGGCTCACCATGCACTGGCCGAAAGAATATGGCGGCCACGGCGCCTCAGCGGTTAAACAATGCATTTTATATGAGGAAATAGGCTTCAGCAGGGCTCCCCTGGTAGATATATACGGCCCCAATATGGTTGGCCCGACACTTATATATTTCGGTACCGAGGAACAAAAGAAGGAGCATCTCCCCAGAATAAAAGGCGGCCAGGTCATCTGGACGCAGGGGTTCAGCGAACCGGATGCGGGATCAGATCTGGTATCACTCAAGACCTCAGCCACCGAAGAAGCGGACCATTTCGTGATCAACGGGCAGAAAACATGGAGCAGCATAGCCCATTATGCAGACTGGATGTTCATACTTGTCAGAACAGATCCCCATGCCGCTAAGAAACATGAGGGATTGAGTCTGCTCTATTTGGACATGAAAACTCAGGGTATCACATATACTCCCTTAATCAATATAGCCCGCGGGCACACGTTCAATGAAGTCTTTTTTGAGAATGTCAGGGTGCCCAAAAATAATTTAATCGGAGAAAAGAACAAGGGGTGGTTACTGGCGATGGCTACGCTCAATTTCGAACGAGCTTTCGGAATAGGAAGGGTGGGACAAATCAACCGCTGGATAAAGGAACTGGTCGGCTATGTCAACGAAAAAAAACAGCGTGGTGAACTGATACCTGCTGAAGCATTAGTTCGAGAGCACCTTGTTCAACTGTCAATCGATAGTGAAGTATTACGTTTACTGGCCTATCGCGTAATTTATGAACAGAGCAAAGGACGTATCCCATCATATGAAGCTTCTATTCAGTTCGCATTCGGCGCAGAGCTGATGAAACGGCTATTCAAAACAGGTATGCAGATCCTGGGTCCATACAGCCAATTAGGCATGGAGTCCAAATGGGCGAAGCTGAAAGGCCTGATGCAACGCGACTACCTATATACTCCGGCATTAACACTGGCCGGCGGAACGACGGAAATACACAAAAATATCATAGCCTCCAGAGGTTTAGGGTTGCCGAGAAGCCATTAGTGAATACACGTTCAACTTAAAGGGGTTAAATATGGATTTCGAGTTTAGTGAAGATCAAAAGATCCTGAGAAATTCTGTCCGCGAATTTCTGAGCATCGAATGCCCTACTTCAACGCTTGTAAGAGAGATGGAATTAGACCCGCAGGGCTATTCTCCCGGACTTTGGAAAAAGATGGCGGATATGGGATGGCTGGGCATTGTTTTCCCGGAGGAATATGGGGGGACAGGTCAGAAATATATGGATCTAACAGTGCTGCTCGAAGAGATGGGCCGATCATGTGTCCCCGGTCCTTTTCTATCAACTATGCTCTGCGGGCTTCTAATCCTATGGGCCGGCAATCAGCAGCAAAAACAGACCTTTTTATCGGATCTTATCCACGGGAATTCGGTCCTTGCCCTTGCGTTATTGGAGACTGATGGTCGGTATTCGGCAGATGCCATCAGTCTTAAAGCACACCCGGACAGCGATAATTACATTCTCAACGGCACAAAGATGTTTGTTTCGGATGCGCACATTGCCAACCACATTATCTGTGCAGCAAGGACCGCCAACGATCAAGCTTATCCTGAGCAAGGTATTACTCTATTCATTTTGCATGCCGGAAGCCCCGGGCTAATCTGTTCGTCTTTAGGTAGCGATACGATAGCACGGGATAAGATTTTCCGCATGGATTTTATCGATGTTCAAATTGCAAAAAATCATATACTGGGTGAATTGCATTTGGGATGGCCGTTAGTTCAGAGATTAATTGAACACGGCGCCATAGCCGAATGTGCCAGGATGCTGGGGGGCGCTAAGCGTGTACTGGAGATGAGTACTGCTTACGCCAAGGAGCGCATGCAGTTCGGTCGTCCCATCGGCGCCTTTCAGATAATACAGCATCACCTGGTAGATATGCTTACATTGCTGGAAGGCTCGCATTACATCACATATCAGGCAGCGTGGAAACTCGATGAAGATATGCTCTGTGCCAGGGAAGTGTCAATGGCCAAGGCATGGGTCAGCGATGCGTACAATGAGATTTGTATTAACGGCCATCAGATTCACGGCGGCATAGGCTTCACTCAGGACCACGATATGGGCCTTTATTTCAGGCGTGCCAAGGCGCAGGAGATTAACTATGGTGATGCAGATTTCCATCGAGATATATTAGCGGGTGAAATAGGATTGATATAAATAAGTAACCGTACTGTGAATTAATTTAGGAGGTCTTCAATGAACGATCAAAACACACAGAGGCAGCAGGTCCCTGCCATCAAGGGCTGGTTTACCATGCCGCCCCAGGAGGCGCATATCATAGCCAGCAAATGCCCTTCGTGCAACGGCTATTTCTTTCCACCGGCACAAACATGTCGGAATCCGAACTGCAAAAAAGACGGGCCCATGGAATCCGTGATGCTCAGCAACAAAGGCAAATTAGAAGCCTATTCCATAAACTATTTTTCGCCCCCACCGCCATACCATGCTCCCGACCCTTTTGTTCCCTTCGGGGTTGGAATGGTCAGCTTGCCTGAAGGTATCAGTATCACCGGCCAGATCTCCTCCGGCTATGACGAGAAAAATCTGGAGGTCGGCATGGATATGGACGTCGTGATTGAAAAGCTGTATGAAGACAGCCAGGGCAACGACGTTATGGCATGGAAGTTCAAGCCTGCTCACAAATAGAGGGCAACACAAATATCAGCATTAAATTATGAGGTGAGAAAATGAATGAAGTAGCTATTCTGGGAGTAGCAATGCATCCCTGGGGAAAAATAAAAGATAAGAGCGTTCCTGAGATGAATCTCGAAGTGGCTCAAAAAGCCCTGAAAGACGCCGGTTTGGAGTGGAAAGACATCCAGTTTGTCGTGGCTGGCTCGGATCCCTGGAGCGGGGTCGATGGCCTGTTAGCCGGCTGCAGATTATCGCAGAAAATAGGCAACAACGGCATACCTGTGGTCAATGTATACAACGCCTGCGCAACGGGCGGATACGCGTTGAAGACAGCGCAGGCCTACATCAACTCCGGCTTTTGCGATTATGTACTGGTTGTGGCGGCCAGCATTTCACCAGCCGGTTTTTTCGGTGTCACCGCTGTTGCCCGGGAAGACGATCCTAATGACCTGGATTCCCAGCGTTTCAGGATACTGGGGCTGACAAATCCCACGGGTTTTGCTTTCATGGCCACATATAGAATGCATCATTATGGAATGACGGAAAACGACCTTGCCATGGTGAAGGTAAAAAACAGCAAATTCGGATCGCTCAATCCCCTTGCACGCTTTAAGAAAACCTTTACCGTGGAAGATGTGCTCAAGTCCCCCATGGTAACTTATCCCCTGCGTTTGTATGAGCTGTGCGCAACGAGCGACGGCGCAGCCGCAATCGTTCTCAGCAGCATGAAGGCCGCTAAAAAGCACACCCGCAAGCCCGTTAGGCTGGCGAGTGTGGGAATAGCCACTCCCAAATACCCCGATCCCAGGAGCGGAGGCTACGGCCTGGATATTGCCAGTGACTCGGGCGACCTCGATTTCAGCAACGGCATGGGAGTCCGTGCGGCCTACAACGCCTACGAAGAAGCGGGCATCGGACCCGAAGACCTGGACCTGGCCGAGGTATACGACCTCAGCTCCGCCTTCGAGTTGGGCTGGTATGAGGAGATCGGGCTTTGCAAACGCGGAGAGGCTGAGAAGCTGCTGCGGGAAGGCGTTACAGGAATGGGCGGCAGGATGCCGGTCAATACCAGCGGCGGCTGCGCTTCCTTCGGCGAAGCTATCCCGGCCCAAGCTATGGCACAGGTCTGTGAGCTCACATGGCAAATGAGAGGCATGTCCGGGCCGAGACAGGTTGAGGGCGCCAAAGTAGGTTTCACGGTCAATGCCGGAAAACAGGGCAACTGTTCAGCCACCGTCGTAAAAAAATAGGTTGGCAGATTGATACTGCTAACGCGTTAAAGGTCAATTAAGCAAATAGAGTGATGGGAAGGTTACAATGGATAATAAATACAAATTCGAGGAAACAACAACAGGCAAGGTCAAAGTAAAAGTATATGCTAACCGGCCCAAGACTATCTACTCTTTATTCACTGGCGCAGTACAAAAGTATCCCCGGCGTGAGGCAATAAAATTCGGTGACATATGTTTAACCTACTCTGAACTCGATAGAAGGGTCAACGCATTAGCTTCTGCACTTGTAAAGGATTACAGCGTAAAAAAAGGGGATAGGGTAGCCGTACTATTAAAAAATAATGACGCTTTTCCTGCGGCTTTCCTGGCCATCTCCAAAATCGGAGCCATATCTGTAGTGCTCAATACTATGCTGAAGACGCCGGAACTGGTGTATCAGTTGGATGTAACCAGCCCGGTGGCAGCCATTGTCGAAGATGAATTATGGGACCAGGGATTAAATGGTCTGGTAAGATTCAAATTGGAAAGGAGTTCCCTGGGAAATATCTGGAACAAAGGCGGCAGCTGCCCGCCGGCAGACTGCGGCGAAGACGACGTTCACAGCATACTATTTACCTCGGGGACAACGGGAAAGCCGAAGGGGGTCAGAATCGTCCATCGCAATCTGATCCACAGCGCCATAAGACAGGAACAATATGAGCAATACTTCATGGAGATGCTGGGTCTGGGAAATGAGGAGGAAGGAAGGAAAGCGTTGATTGTGGCTCCGCTGTTCCACAACATGGCGCTGCAAGAGCAGTTGATTCCAAGTTTGTGGATGGGAAATACGGCCGTCCTGCTCAGTGAGCTCAGTATCGCAGCCTTCCTGAAAACTGTCGAGAGAGAGAAGGTGAACTTTCTGGTCGGATCTCCAGCCATATACAGGATATTGCTGGGATCAGAAGACGTTAAGAAATATGATCTAAGCTCGATTAAAATCGCTGCTTTTGGCGCGGCGCCGATGTCTCCGGATTTGATGGCGGAGATGGAGAAGGCCTTTCCTAACGCCAAGTTTTTCCAGGGATTTGGCCTGACAGAGGCTGCGATATCACATGCTGCCCTTGACAAAGAATGCATTGAAAAACCTACATCTATCGGACGCCCCAGCCTTGGCTGCGAAGCTAAGATCGTTGATGGAAACATGAAGGAACTGCCCATAGGGGCAGTTGGTGAAATAGCAGTCAAGGGACCAGTAGTAACCGACGGTTACTACAATAATCCCGAAGCAACAAGAAAAGCTTTTATCGATGGTTGGTTTTTAACCGGCGACCTGGGGAAGGTAGATGAGGACGGCTTCTACTACGTTGTCAGCAGGAAGAAAGACATGATAAACAGAGGTGGCGAGAACGTCTATCCTGTTGAAGTAGAGAATACAATCTGTATGCATTCTAAGGTCTTCGAAGTTGCCGTATATGGTGTCCCCGACCGGGTTATGGGGGAAAAAGTGGCCGCATCCGTAATCGCCGTCCCCGGTACAACCCTTACAATAGAAGAGGTAAAGGAATTCTGCAAGGATAAACTTGCCAGATACAAAATCCCCGAATACATCATATTGACATCGGCACTGCCTAAGAATCCCGGCGGCAAGGTAATCAAGGAACAGCTTACTTTGGAACTATCCAAGCAAATTGAAAAAACTATGTGATAGAATATGGGGCGGAAGAAGTTCACCGATGCTATAAAATTTACCGGAGGTTGTGATGAAAAAAGGGCAAACCGAGAATAGCGATGTCCTGATCAAAGTCAAGCCGTGGCAGGTGTGGTACACGATAACAGTTCTTTTCGTGCTCTATATGATGGACTACGCGCTACGGTCGGTGATCGGCCCCATGACACCGGCATTAAAAGCCGACCTGGGACTGAGCGATACCGAGGTGGGCTGGCTGATGTCTGTGGTACTAATAGGCGTTGCAGTTTTCGCGTTGCCTCTGTCCTATCTGATCGACCGCTGGAGACGGTCCAAGATGATCTCGCTGATGGCGATTATCTGGAGCGTGGCCAGCCTGTTTTCCGGTTTCTGCATTAATTTCGGACAGTTGCTGGCCACACGTACGGCGGTGGGAGTGGGCGAGGCGAGCTTCGTCTCGGGAGGTATGGCCCTCATAGCCGGGATGATCAACAAGGCCAAGCGAGCGCTGGTTACCGGCATCTGGGTGGCGGCTATACCATTTGGCTCGGCCGTCGGCTTTCTCATCGGCGGATTCGTCACCAAGAGCTTCGGCTGGCAGGCGGCTTTCATGGCCGTGGCCGCGCCCGGCATCATCTTCGGCATCCTAGCCTGGTTCATGCCTGATTATAAGATAGACAAATCGGCGTTCCAAAAAGCGGGGGACGTCCCCCGCAGTACTGCGCTGGGGTCCACCCTCAAGGAATTTGTAAAGATCAAGACGCTGCCCATCCTCTATCTTACCATCGCGCTGGAGATGTGCTACGTGCTGGGCTACATACCATGGGTGCCTGTGCTGCTGAACCGCAGTATGGGCATGGACACGGTGCTCGCCAGCTCGGTCTCGGCCGGCCTGGCTTTGACAGCTATCATCGCCATGCCGCTCGGCGGCTGGGTGACGGACAAGGTCTCCCAGCACAACCCGCGCAACAAAGTGCTGGTCATCGTCGTGACCATGTTGCTGGCCAGCCTTTTCATGGCAGCGGGCACCTACTTCGTTTCGCTGCCGGTATTCGCCATCGGCGTGTTCTTCACCTCCGCCTTTGTTGCGGCCCAGCTCAACGCGGTGCAGGAGATAGTGCCCGCCTACCAGCGCTCCACAGCCATGGGGCTGTACATGCTCACCGGCTACATCCTGGGTGGCATGTGGGGTCCCATACTGATGGGCGCGGTTTCCGACGCCGTTAACATCCAGGCGTCGTTCTTGGTCATCTCCGGGATCGGCTTCCTCAGCTCCTTCGGCTACCTGTGGTCTTCCAAATACTTCAACGCCGATTACTACCGCGCACGCGAGGTGGACCGCGCCATGGGATTGTTGGAGGCCAAGTAGCGAAGCAATCTCCTTCATCGAAGTGAGCGGGTGCAGGCTGATTGGTTTATGCTACAATTAAGTCACCTGCTATAGCACGATATCAAGTGGAGGTGGTTTATCATGAGGACAAGGAAAACCTGTGGCATCATTGCTATGTCCCTGGCGCTGCTAATCCTCCTCCCCCTTGCTTTACCAGCCTGCGGCGATTTGTCCGGACAGCTGACGGGCAAGCCGGAAAAGGTCGTGATCTATCATTTCGGAGACCTCAGTCAGCTCTATGCTCCTGTGACATCCCCCAAGCTCAGCGGCTTCGAGGATTTTGCCGCCTGGTATAACCAGGAGATGCACGGGGTGGACGGCGTCCCCATCACGTATAAATATATTGATACGGGAGGCAAGCTTGATGCGGCGTTGACTGCCTATGAAACCTTTAAACAGTCAAAGCCGTACCCTGCAGTGATGGTGCTTTATGGCACTGAAGAGTCCGTGCGATTACAAAGGAACTTCATGGACGATGGCATACTTTGCTTTACCAGCGGCACACCGGGAATTTACCCGGTGGGCTACGAGTTAGCCACCATACCAACCTACGCTGATTCGCTGGGCGCCTTTGTCAACTGGCTGAGCGATGATTGGGCGCGCCGTACCGGACAAAAGGTTAAGATTGCTATCCTCACCTGGGATAGCCCTTACGGCAAGGCCATCATCAGTGAGGAAGTAAGGGGGTTCATTGCTGAAAGGGGAATTGAGCTTGTATATGAAGATGTATTCAAGCCGGATGAGACGGATGTCACGCAACAAATGCAAAAAATCAGGGACGCGGGCGCCAACTGGGTCTACGATAACACACTGGGGCAGGGTCCCATAATAATCAGCTCAGCCGCTGAATCCCTGGATATGCTCAACCATGATCTCTACAGCACGGCGCCTGGCAAGGTTCATCGTGCCACCGGCCCGTGGGGCATTGACGAGTCATCCGTAATCCTTGGAGGACCGCTGGTTGAGGGTCTGGTCGGCCCGCGCAGTATAGCCTCCTGGTCCATGTCTGAGGTCGATGGCATAGTCAAAGCCCTCACGGCCTTCGATAAAAACGCTAGAAAGCCTTCAGAGAGGACCATCGGCTATCTTGATGTGTGGCCGGTCATGTACACCATAGGTCACTGCATGAACCAGATAGTCAAAGAGCAGGGCTGGGAGAAGCTCAACGGCATCACTTTGCGTGAAGAGTTCCTTAAATTAACGGACTTCAAACCCCTGGGCATGACTGTCTATTCGTTTTCGGCCAATAAGCCATCGCCGGACCAGACCATGATATTCAAAATTGAGCGCGGACGGTTGCTGCCGATAACTGACTGGACTACCTGCCCCGACCTGAGGTCCAAGGCGCTGCAGTAAAGAGCTTCCCGGGACGGAGAAGGCAGGGGAGAGGGTGATAGGGTATAATTTGGCCCATGATCCCCTGGTTCGTCGGCGCAGTTGTCCGCCAATCCGGCAAGAGCTTCCTCAGGTTCACAGGTGACATCGATACAGCACACATTGCCCGTGAAGGCCGTGAGCGCGGCGGCGATGTCTCGCTCTATATACATATCCCCTTCTGCAAAACGCTCTGCCCCTTCTGCTGCTTCAATCGCTACCTGTTCAAGGAGGAGCCAGCCCGCGCTTATTTCGCAGACCTGCGTAAAGAAGTCGATATGTATGCCGCGCTGGGATTTAAATTTAACGACTTCTATTTCGGCGGCGGCACGCCCACGGTCCTGATGGATGAGCTGTCCCATTTCATCGATTACCTTAGATCGAAATTCGATATCAAGCGCATCTCCCTTGAGACCACGCCGCGCGAACTGATGCCGGAGACCATTGATCAGCTTAAACATCTCGGCGTCAACCGGCTTTCGATCGGTGTGCAGAGCTTCGACAACTCCCTGCTCAAGGCTATGGGGAGAACGCTTTTCAAAGGCGAGGACTCCATCGATAAGCTGAAGCTGGCGCAGGGTAAATTCGATACGGTCAACGTGGACCTCATGTTTAACTTCCCTACACAGACACCGGAGCAGTTCAGATCGGACCTCAGGATTTTCAAAGACCTCGGCTCCGATCAGGCCACATTGTACCCTCTCATGCCCTCGCCACATAAGCTGGACGCTCTGACGAAAAAGTTCCACAGGGTGGACACCAGCCTCGAAAGGCAGTTTTACGAGATAATCCTGCAGGAGTTGCTGGATAGCGGATATAAAGCCTCTACGGCCTGGTGCTTCTCGCGTGGTGACCTCATGATCGACGAATATATCATCGATTACGATGACTACATCGGCGTCGGCGCCGGATCGGTCAGCTTCCTGGGAGGGGATTTCCTGGTGAACTCCTTCTCGCTGGACGGCTACCATAAGCTGATTTCGGAAGGGCGGTTGCCCATAGTGCGCACGCGCCGTCTCTCCGCCACCGAGCAATACCGTTACTACATGCTGACCCGGTTCTTCGGTACGAGCTTAAACACACAGCAATTCAAACAGCGTTTTAATTCTGACATCCATGCGAGCCTGTGGACGGAGCTGCTTTTCTTCAAGACCGCAGGCATCATCCGGGAGAAAAACGGCGTAATCTCCGTCACCAGGCAGGGTATGTATCCGGTGGGCACCATGATGAAAGAATTTTTCGCTGCTCTCAATACTCTGAGGGAATACTGTATTGAGGGTGGGATTTAGTTTCATTCACTTTTAGGCTATGATTATGAGGTCCCGGAAGGTGAAATGATGAATCAAGCAGAGATTAAACTTGTAAACACTGCCAATAACACGATCTACCAGACGGGTCAGCAAACAGGCCACTACGAAAGCTACTTCCTGCGCGCCAACCACCCGGACCGTCCCCTGGCCTTCTGGATCAGATACACTATTTTCAGCCCCCACGGTCACCCGGATAAGGCCATCGGTGAGCTATGGGCGGTCTATTTCAACGGTGAGACTTCGTCCAGCATAGCCGTAAAGAAGGAACTGCACATCGGTCAGTGCTCGTTCAGCCGGTCAGGGCTCGATGTCATGATCGGAGATGCCTTTCTGCATAAAGGGTGGTTGAAGGGGAGCGCCACGTCCCTCAATCACACAATATCCTGGGATCTTAACTTCCGTGGCAACGAACAGCCGCTTTTCCTGCTGCCCGTGAATATGTATTCGGGCAATTTTCCCAAGGCCAAACTGTGCGTACCACTTCCCATGGCCGAATTCAACGGCACGTTGACAGTCGATGGCAACCAGTTCAAGATCGAAAAGTGGATAGGCAGCCAGAACCACAATTGGGGATCCAAACACACCGACCTTTACGCCTGGGGACAGGTCGCCGGGTTCGATAACAGCCGCGACAGCTTCCTCGAAGTCGCTACAGCCAGGGTCAAAATAGGGCCTCTATGGACACCCCGCATGACACTCATCGCGCTCAGACACAAAGGGCGGGAATACAAACTCAACAGCATAGTGCAGGCTATTAAAGCGCAGGGTGGATTCACCTATTTCGACTGGCATTTCGCGTCAGCTGACGACGAGGTCGATATGAAGGGACGTATGCACGCAGGGCGGGAGCTGTTCGCCGGCCTCAACTACTATAATCCGCCGGGCGGGAGCAAACACTGTCTCAACAGCAAACTGGCTTCATGCGAGCTCAGGATCACCTATAAGCAGGGGAACCGCAAAGGAGTGTCTGAACTCCTCTATACCGGACATCGGGCGGCATTTGAGATCCTCACCGATTTGCGGGACCATGGCATATCCATACAGGTGTAGGTTTTTAGTCGTTTCCATACGGGCCTGAGTTAGAGAGCCCGCTCAATTCTGCATATAAGGAGGACCCATGGAGTACAAGGAGCTTAAATACGAAGTATCGGAGGGTATCCTCACGCTGACACTCGACAATCCCGACAAGATGAATTCGATCACAGCGTCCACCTGCAAGGAGCTTCTCCACGCGTTCGACCGCGCCGATAACGACGACGACGTGCGTGTTGTAA